>WBZP01000159.1_pt1 | contig 97584 bp, 94 predicted proteins | sample 5204301 | NCBI WGS metagenome assembly WBZP01 (sample SAMN12412401, study PRJNA552823) | activated sludge metagenome | isolation source: activated sludge from nitrification reactor of wastewater treatment plant... | place: USA: Pennsylvania | collected 2017 | reverse complement strand
ACGTGGGTGTAGAGCTGCGTGGTCGCCAGCGTCGAATGCCCGAGCAGTTCCTGCACGATGCGCAGGTCCGCGCCGCCTTCCAGCAGATGCGTCGCGGCGCTGTGCCGCAGACCGTGCGGGCCCATGTCGGGGGCGCCGTCGACCGCCGACACGGTCTGGTGCACGACGGTGCGGGCCTGCCGCGGATCCAGCCGCTTGCCGCGGGTGCCGAGCAGCAGCGCCGAACCGGAATCGGGCGTGGCCATTGCCGGGCGGCCGTCGGCCAGCCAGGCCCGCACCGCATCCTCGGCCGGTGCCCCGAAGGGCGCGGTGCGCTGCTTGTCGCCCTTGCCCAGCACGCGAACCAGCCGGCTGCCCAGGTCGACGTCGTCGATGTCCAGCCCGCACAGTTCGCCGACCCGGATACCGGTCGCATAGAGCAGCTCGACGATCAGCCGGTCCCGCAGCGCGAGCGGATCCCCTTCATCCGCACCGGATTTCGCGGCGGCCATGGCGTCGAGCGCCTGATCGGCGCGCAGCACGGCCGGCAGCGTGCGATGCGCCCGCGGCGTCTGCAGCCGCGCCGCGGGGTCGGTGTCGACGATTCCGCGGCGCACGGCCCAGGCGAAGAACGTCTTGACCGACGAGGTGCGGCGCGCCAGCGTGGTACGCGCCGCACCGCTCGACGCCTGTGCAGCCAGCCACGAGCGCAACACCGGCAGCGTGACCGCGTTCAGGCCCTCGCCGGGTGCGCGCTGCGAAAGGAATTCGAACAGCGAACGCAGGTCGCCGAGGTAGGCACGCCGGGTGTGGGCCGAGCGCCCGCGTTCCAGCGCCAGGTATTCGGCGAACTCACCGAGGACGACCTGCAGGGACGGGTGCACGTGCCCACCGTCGCAGACCGGCAGCGGCGAACACCGCGTCGCCGGCCGCGTGTCGCGGCGTCGTTATCCGGTTGTGCTGTCCCCGGTTTCCTGGGCCTCGGCCTCGGCGAGTTCGCGCTTCCACTGCCGGAAGGTCTCTTCGGTGCGGCCGCGACGCCAGTAGCCGGAGATCGACGACGCCCACATGGCGTCGACGCCGCGTTCCTTGCGGATGTAGGGCCGCAGGTTGTGCATGACCGCCTGGGCCTCGCCGTGGATAAACACCTGGACCTGACCGGGTAGCCAGCGCGCCGTCGTGACGGCGGCGACGAGCGGGGCGTGGTCACCGGCCAGCTCCTCGGGCACGGTGTCGGCCCGACCGCCGCGATGCACCCAGCTGACCGTCACGCCCGCGGGCGCATTCAGCTCGACCTCGGCCACTTCTTCGTCGGGGGTGGCCACCTCGATGAACACCTGGCCCACCGCATCCGTCGGCAGCGCTTCCAGCGCGGCACTGATCGCCGGGATCGCCGCTTCGTCGCCGGCGAACAGGTGCCAGTCGGCGGCCGGGTCGGGGGCGTAGGCGCCATTGGGACCCATGAGGTAGGCCGGGTCCCCGGGCTGGACGTTCGCCGCCCAGGGCGCGGCCACGCCGTGGTCGCCGTGCACGACGAAATCGATGGTCACCTCACGGCGCCGGGCGTCGGCGCGGCGCACCGTATAGGTGCGCACCGCGGGCCGCTGGTTCTCGGGCAGGCCGTCGAAGCTGTCCAGGGTCAGCGGCCGGGGCAGCGCCGCCACGTCGACGCCCCTCGGAACGATGACCAGCTTGACGTAGGAGTCGGTGTATTCGCTGGGGGTGAACGTGTCAAAGCCGTTGCCGCCCAACACCACGCGCACGGTGTGCGCGGTCAGTTGTTCGGAGCGGACGACGGTGAAGGTGTGGATGGGACGGCCTGCCATTGCTAGAACTATACGAGCGCTCATTAGACTGCGGGGCCGTACGCGATCGGGAGGAGTGGCATGGCCCCACAGAGCCGGCCGGTGCCCGTGATCGCGCTGACCGGGTTTCTCGGCGCCGGCAAGACGACCCTGCTCAACCACGTGTTGCGCACCCCGGGCGCGCGAATCGGTGTGGTGATCAACGACTTCGGCGATCTCAACGTCGACGCCGCCCTGGTGACCGGTCAGGTCGACGAGCCGGCTTCGATCGCCGGCGGGTGCCTGTGCTGCCTGGCCGACGACGACACGCTCGACGAGGCGCTGACCAGACTCGCCGACCCGAGGCTCGACCTCGACGCGATCATCGTGGAGGCCAGCGGGTTGGCCGACCCGGTCGCGATCTCGCGGATCATCCGGGTACAGCGGCGCCGACAACGTGCGCTGGGGCGGGGTGGTCGACGTCATCGACGCCCGCGCCCACTTCGAGACCGTCGACCGCAGCGGGGTGCCACCGGCCCGCTACAGCGCCGCCTCACTGGTGGTCGTCAACAAGCTGGACCAGATTCCCGACGCCGACCGCGACCCGGCGCTGGCGCGCATCGAGGCCCGGGTGCGCGAACTCAACACCGACGCGCACATCGTCGGCGCCGTCGCCGGGCGCATCGACCCGGCGCTGCTCTACGACGTCCCGGCCCGTGACGAGCAACCGGGTCAGCTGTCCCTGCGCGACCTGCTGCTCGAGCCCGCCGCGCACGCCGACGATCACGACCACGTCCACGCCGATGCCGTGACGGTCACCGCCGACGGCTGCGTCGATCCCGACGCGCTCTTCGACCTGCTGGAGGATCCGCCGTCCGGGGTGTACCGGCTCAAAGGTGTTGTCGCCGTGCGGTATCGGACCGGTGATCGTCACTACGTCGTCAATCTGGTCGGCACGACGATTCACCTGGCCCCGGCCCGGCCGGAGACGACGGGTGGATACCTTGTCGCGATCGGCATGCACCTGGACGTCGACGACGTGCGCGCGCGCCTGCGGGCGGTCTGGCAGCGCGGCGCTGAGCCAGCCTCGTCCGGCGGGTTGCGACGCCTCCAGCGCTACCGCCGGCTCAGCATTTGATCTTGACCAACCGCCACCTCCCCTCATCGCGGCGGACGAACCCGTTGAGTTCCAGCATCGCCAGCGGGCCGAGCACCTGCTGGGCGGGCAGACCCGCCTCGATGGCGATCTCGTCGACCGAGCGTGTCCCCCGCCCGGGCAGCGCCTCGTAGACCAGCCGTTCGGGTCCGGTCAGGCCGTCCAGGCGCGCGGCGGGTCGAGGCTGCTCGTCGGCGCACTCGCCGATGCGGCCGACGATCTCGAGGATCTCGGCAGACCGGGTGACCAGCACGGCATCCGCGTTGTTGCGCAGCAGTTGATGACAGCCCGCCGACGCCGACGACGTGACCGGCCCCGGTACGGCGCACACCACCCGGCCCAGATCGGATGCCCACGACGCGGTGTTGGCCGCACCGCTGCGCAGCCCCGCCTCCACGACGACGGTGGCGCGGGAGATGGCCGCCACCAACCGGTTTCGGGTCAGGAACCGGTAGCGGGCCGGCCGGACGCCCGGTGGATACTCGCTGAGGATCAGGCCGTCGCGGGCGATGCGATGCAGCAGCGACGAGTGGCCGGACGGGTACGGTACGTCGATTCCACCGGCGAGCACCGCGACCGTCACGCCCTCGCCGGCCAGCGCTGCGCGGTGGGCGGCGCCGTCGATGCCGTAGGCCGCACCGGAGACCACGGCGACATCGGATTCGACCAGCCCCGCCGCGAGATCCGCGGCGACGTGTTCCCCGTAGGACGTCGCCGCGCGGGTGCCGACGAGGGCCGCCGACCGTTCGCCGACGTCGTCGAGCCGCGCGGGACCGATCGCCCACAGCATCATCGGAGGTTCGGCGCCTGCCTTGTCCGCGTTGGCGAACGAGGCGAACGGCAGGTGCGGCCATTCCTCGTCGCCCGGGGTGATCAGCCGGCCGCCGCGCCGGTCGAGAATTTCCAGATCGTCGTCTGCACAATGTGATTCGCGCCGCGCCTCGACGTGTCCGGTGAGGGCAGCGGGCTCGGCGCCGGCCCGGATGGCCGCGGCGGCTTCCTCGGGGCCGACCACTGCCACCCAGGCGCTCAGTGCCGGGCACGGGGGTTCGGCAACCCGCGACAGGTAGGCCCAGGCCAGCCGTTCCGCCCCGGCGCTCATCGGGCGGCACCCGGCTGCTTGAAACTCAGTGCGGTCCCGGTGTCCTCCACCGTCGGCGAGGTCCGGCCCTGCAGGTCGGCCAGACTCCACGCGACCCGCAGACAACGATCGACCCCGCGGATGCTCAGCTGGCCGCGGTCCAACGCCGTGCGAAGCGGGGCCATCGCCGCCCGGGGGAGCCGAAAGCCGCGGCGCAACACCGGTCCCGGCACCTCGGCGTTGGTGCGCACACCGACGGGACGCCAGCGTTCGGCGGCGGCGGCGCGTGCCGCGGCCACGCGGGCCCGCACCACCGCCGTCGACTCACCCCCCTCGACGTCGGCGAACGCGCCGGCCCGGACCGGGTCCATCTGGACCTGCAGGTCGACCCGGTCCATCAGCGGTCCGGACAGTTTGCCCAGATAGCGGCGCTTCACCGCTCCCCCACAGATGCAGTCCTTGGGGTCGGCCGGCGCGCAGGGGCACAGGTTGGCCGCCAACACCAGCTGGAAGCGGGCCGGGTACCGGGCCACGCCGTCGCGGCGCGCCAGCCGCACCTCGCCCTCTTCCAGGGGAGTTCGCAGCGCTTCGAGCACGCTGGTGCCGATCTCGGCGCATTCGTCGAGGAACAGCACGCCACGATGGGCCCGGCTGACCGCGCCGGGCCGCGCCATCCCGGAACCGCCGCCGACCAGTGCGGCCACACTGGAGGTGTGGTGCGGCGCCACGAACGGCGGCCGGGTAATCAGCGGGGTGTCGTCGGCCAACAGTCCGGCGACGGAATGGATCGCCGTGACCTCCAGCGCCTCGCCCTCGGTCAGGGGCGGCAGAATTCCCGGAAGTCGTTGGGCCAGCATGGTTTTCCCGATTCCCGGGGGCCCGGTCAGCATGAGGTGGTGCGCTCCGGCGGCGGCGACCTCGACGGCGTAGCGGGCCTGCGTCTGCCCGACGACATCGGCCAGGTCGGCGTACTCGTCGTCCTCGGGTTCGGCTCGCTGCACCTGTTCGGCCAGGGTGCCCCGCCCCTCGATCCAGGCCATCAACTGGCGCAACGTGCGCACCCCGCGGACCTCGATCCCGTCGACCAGGCTGGCCTCGGGCAGGTTCGCCATCGGCACCACCACCGTCTGACGGCCCTCCCGCCCCGCGGCGAGCACCGCCGGCAGCACCCCGCGTACCGGCCGGACCCGCCCGTCGAGCGCCAATTCACCGAGCAGCACCGACTTTTCCAGCCGCGGCCACTCCTTCTTGCCCGCCGCCGACAGGACCGCGGCGGCCAGCGCGATGTCGTAGACCGAGCCCATCTTCGGCAGGGTCGCCGGCGAGAGCGCCAACGTCAGCCGCAACATCGGCCACTCGTAGCCGCTGTTGGTGATCGCCGAGCGCACTCGGTCGCGCGACTCCTGCAACGCGGTATCCGGCAGCCCGACCAGATGGACCCCCGGCAGCCCGGAGGTGATGTCGGCCTCGATCTCCACCACGTCGCCGCGCAGGCCGCTGACCGCGATCGAATACGCCCGCCCCAGGGCCATCAGCCGACACCCTTCAGGTGCCGGATCTCCGTCGTCTGCGGGCGCAGCCGAACCCCGATGACATCGAGACGCAGCGCGGGCCAACGCTTCTCCTGCTGCGCCAGCCACAGGGCGGCCAGCCTCCGGATACGCCTGACCTTCTCGGCGGTGACCGCCTCGGGCAGACCGCCGAATCCGTCACCGGTGCGCGTCTTGACTTCGACGAACACCACCATGCGACCCGAGGGGTCGGTGGCGATGACGTCGAGTTCGCCGTACCGGCACCGCCAGTTGCGGGCCAGGATCGTCATGCCGAGCGCTTCGAGGTGTTCGACGGCCAATTGTTCACCGAGCGCACCGATTTCGGCGCGGGTCGGATGCTGCGGAAGGGTCATGCCGACAGGTTGAACCACTCGGGTGACACTCGCGCCGCGCCCGACCGCAGATCCGGCCGGAAACCCCCACCTGTCCACAGTCGGAGTGCTATCCACAGGGCGGTCGCGCGCCCTACACTCGGCCACGGGGACACAGGGAGGGGCCGGTCGTGTTGGTATCCAGTTTCGGCATCAGCAGTTTCTCCACCGGGTCGATGGCGCAACGCAGCGAATCCTCCCGCTATTGGCTGGAGTTGACGAACCTGTCCGACCGGAGCATCTCGTTCGAGTTCGCCGCCCATGTCACGCGCTACTCATCGATGCCCTACGGTCAGCCGACCGATCTCCTGGTGCAACTGGCCGAGCTGAAGAAATTCGTCGGCGGCGCGCTGGCGGGCGACTACCACACCTGGTACGCCGGCGACTGGGCCCTCGAGAGCGGCCACCCGGTGCTGCGCCTCACGGTGCCCGTGCCGGCGAAGTCGTCGCAGCCCGTCCGGCTCTCGGCATCCTCGGTGGACCGGTATCCCCAGGCCGAGGGATACGTCGAACTCACCGTACCCGTAATCCGTTCCGCCACACCGCCTTTCGAATGGATACCGCAGAGCGACCGGCCCGTCCCGGTACTGCTGTACCCGTCAACCGAAGAGCGCGCCGCCCAGGGCGGGTCGGTGATCGCATCGGCGCGCCAGCCGTTGCCCCTGGTCACCGGCCAGGCCTACCACGAGATACCACCGAACACCTCGCTGAAGATACGAGCGATTCCGCTCCACGACATCCTGGTCCGCAAACCCGCGTTCCTGGCCGCCACTGCGGGACCGCCCGACGAGGACGCCGCGCGGTCCCTGATCGAGATGCTCACCGCGCTCGGCGACAACGACCGGGCGGCACTCAACGAACTGCTGAAGACCATGCAGAGCCCGATCCGGGTGGAGAACCGGGACTGAACCCGGGCGCGCCTCCCGGCTGACTCTCAACCTCAGCTTTACCCTCACACTGTGACGGCAGTGACAGATGTGCTGGATGTTTCGCTGACAGAGCTCGACTTCGATGCCACCATCCCGTGCGCGTGCAAGAGCTTCTGCAGCCCCCGGGACCATGCCGCCACCTGGTGGATCACCGTGACCTGCGGCTGCTGCTACCCGTTCTGCCAAACGGCGCTGCGGATGGCCAACCTGCGTCTGAAAGTGCGCCCGCTGGACTGCCGACTGTGCGGGACCGGCCGGATCGCCGTGCGGTCCGTCGTGAAGATCTAAGTCCGGATCTGACGCTTACTCGGGCAGCCGCAGCTCGGGCTTCTCCACCTCTTCGATGTTCACGTCCTTGAACGTGATCACCCGCACCTGCTTGACGAAGCGCGCCGGCCGATACATGTCCCACACCCAGGCGTCGGCCAGGCGCAGTTCGAAATACACCTCGCCGTCGGCGTTGTGCGGGATCAGGTCGACATTGTTGGCCAGGTAGAAGCGCCGCTCGGTCTCCACCACATAGCTGAACTGCCCGACGATGTCCTTGTACTCGCGGTACAGCGAGAGCTCCATCTCGGTTTCGTACTTCTCGAGATCTTCAGCGCTCATCGTCGTCTGCTGTCCTCAGGTGTTCGTCGGATTCCGTCATCCATCTTTCCCTACGCCCGGCGGGCATGTCCTGCGACCCGGCGCACATTGATGAACGAGTACCGGTGCTGATCGGAGGGGCCCAACGCGGAAAGCGCGGTCGAATGTGCCGGCGTGCTGTAGCCCTTGTGCTCGGCGAAGCCGTAGCCGGGATGGTGGGCGTCCATCTCGACCATCAGCCGGTCACGGCTGACCTTGGCCAGCACGCTGGCCGCGGCGATGCACGCGGCCGCCCCGTCTCCCCCGATGACGGGCAGCGACGGCACCGCCAGACCCGGCACCCGGAAACCGTCGGACAGCACATATCCCGGCCGCATGCTCAGTCCCGCGACCGCACGGCGCATGCCCTCGATGTTGGCGACGTGCACGCCGCGGCGATCCACCTCGGCCGACGGGATGAACACCACGTGATAGGCCAGGGCATACCGCTTGATGAGGGGAAACAATCGTTCGCGTTCGTTCTCGCCGAGCTTCTTGGAATCATCGAGAGCGGCCAGACTGCCCAGCCGGTTCGGCCCCAGCACGCAGGCGGCCACCACCAGCGGACCGGCACACGCACCCCGGCCCACCTCGTCCACGCCGGCCACCGGACCCAGCCCGACGCGATAGAGCGCCGATTCCAGCGTGCGCAGCCCCGCTGACCGGCGGATGACGGTGCGTGGCGGCCAGGGTGAGCCGGCAGGATCCGATTGCCTCGCTCCTCCCCGCCTCGTACCTCGGCGGATCGTCGGCTCGGCCACCTTATCCGCCCTGCTGCGGATCCACCGACCGCACACCACCCCACCGGCCCGGGGGCCAGGCGATGAACCGCGCCTTGCCAATGACGTTGCCCACCGGGACGGTGCCCTGCTCGGGGTCACCGGTGCAGACCACATGCTTCTGGAAGTCCGTGGGTGCGCTGGCGCAATGGAACCGCGAGTCCGCCGAGTGGGTGCGGTTGTCGCCCATCACCCACAACCGGCCGTCCGGCACCTTCACCGGGCCGAACTCGCTGCCCAGGCAGGGGAACTCCGCCGGATCGGCCGACATCGTCTCCGGATCCAGGTACGGCTCGGTCAGCCGCTTGCCGTCCACCGTCAGGCCGGTGGCGACACGGCATTGCACCGTCTGGCCACCCACCGCGATCACCCGCTTGACCAGGTCGTTCTCGTCGGGCGGGATGAGATTGACGAACGACAGCGCGTTCTGGATCGCGCGGATGACGGCATTGCCGGACCGGTTCGACTTGTAACCGGCGTTCCAAGCGGGGGGACCCTTGAAGACGACGACGTCGCCCGGTTCCGGATCGGTGAAGCGGTAGACCATCTTGTCCACCACGACGCGGTCGCCGACGCAACCGGTGCAGCCGTGCAGCGTGGGTTCCATCGATTCCGAGGGAATCAGGTACGGCCGCGCGATGAACGTCATCACGCCGACGTAGAAAACGAGCGCGACGGACACCAAGATGACGAATTCGCGTAGCGCAGAACGCTTCTTGGGTTCCGGTTCCGCGGCGGTCTCGCCGGTTGATGCGGGGGGATCGGCCGAGTCGGAGGTGTCGGTCACGGCAACAGCGTAGCCAGGAAACCTGCGAGCACAGCGCCCGGGCGGGCGGCGCGATCAGCGCTTTTCAGCGGCTTCAGCGCTTTTCCTTGATCTTGGCCTTCTTGCCACGCAGTTCACGCAGGTAGTACAGCTTCGCCCGGCGCACGTCGCCGCGGGTCACGACCTCGATGTGGTCCACGTTCGGCGAGTGCACGGGGAACGTGCGCTCCACACCGACGCCGTAGCTTTCCTTGCGAACGGTGAACGTCTCGCGGACACCGCCGCCCTGGCGGCGGATGACGACACCCTTGAAGACCTGGATGCGCTCCTTGGTGCCCTCGATGACCTTCACGTGCACGTTCACGGTGTCGCCGGGGCCGAAGGCCGGGATATCGTCGCGCAGCGACGCCTGGTCGACGAAGTCCAGCGTGTTCATCGTGACTCTTCCTTGCGGTCGCGGCTGCGGGCAGCGGCTCCGGATGAGCACGGCCGACCCATCGAGCCGATGGTTGGGGCTTGCGGGGTTGTTCGCCCGTCGGCGGCGCGTGAGCGGCCCGGCGCGGACAACTGCTCAATTGTGCCAGATGGTGGGCACGCAGCGAAATCGCGACGCCAGATCGGCCGATCGGCGGCCCGCGGGCGAACTACGCGAATCGGGCCGCCGCGGATTACCCTATGGACCACACATCCAGCGTCGAAGGAGTCCCATGCAACGCCGAGCGTCCGCCCTGCCCCGGGCGTGCGCGGCAATCGGTTGCGTGGCCTTGCTGGGCACCCTGGCCGGTTGTGAGGCCAAGGGCTACGGCGCCGCCGCGGCCGGGCCGAACGGTCCCGCCATCGGCGTGGTGTCCCCGCACGCACCGGTGGACAACACCCCCGCGGCGCAGGTCAGCGAGCTTGCCGCCTTCGACGGCCTGCAGGCCCGTGTCCAGCAGGCCACCGCCGAGGCCACCCGCCGTGGCGCCGACATCACCGTGGCGGTGCTCGACCGCGACAACGGGCAGCTGGTGACCAACGGGCGCGGCGGCACCATCGCGATGGCCTCGGTGGTCAAACTCTTCATCGCCGACGATCTGCTGTTGCAGGTGGCCAAGGGCCAGACCGAGCTGACGCCGGCGGACCAGCAACTGCTCGACGTGATGCTGCGCTCCTCCGACGACGATGCCGCAGAGACGTTCTGGAACCGCAGCGGCGGTTCCGCCATCATCACCCGGGTGATCGGTCGCTACGGGCTGGATTCGACGCACGTTCCCGGCAACGGCCGCTGGTACAACACCATCAGCACGGTCACCGACCTGGTGCACTACTACGACATGCTGCTGTCCGGCGCCGGGGGGTTGCCCCCGGAGCAGGCCAACATCATCGTGGGCGACCTGGCCCTGTCGACTCCGACCGCTCCCGACGGCATGATGCCCGGCGGCGTCTACCCGCAACGGTTCGGCATCCCCGACGGGCTGTACGCCGAACCCGTTGCCGTCAAACAGGGTTGGATGTGCTGCATCGGCGCCGATTGGATGCATCTGTCCACGGGCGTGATCGGGATGGACCGCCGCTACGTGATGGCGATCAGCTCGATGCAGACCGCCGACGCCGACGACGCGCGGGCGACCATCACGCAGGCCGTCAAGACCATGTTCCCCGGCGGGCGAATCTAACTCTCTTCATCGAGCAGATCGGGACGCCGTTCGCGCGTTCGCCGCAGCGACTCCTCCCGCCGCCACGCCTCGACCCGGGCGTGGTCGCCGGACAGCAGCACATCGGGCACGTCCAGACCGCGCCAGCTCGGCGGGCGGGTGTAACTCGGGGACTCCAGCATGCCCCCCAGCGACGCCGAGAGTGAATCCTGTTGGTGGGACTTGGGATTGCCGATGACGTCGGGCAGTAGCCGGACCACCGCCTCGATCATCACCAGCGCCGCGGTCTCGCCGCCGAGGAGCACGTAGTCGCCGATGGACACCTCCTCGACGCGCATGCGGCGCGCGGCGTCGTCGACGACGCGCTGGTCGATGCCCTCGTAGCGGCCGCACGCGAACACCAGGTGCTCCTCGCCGCTCCAGCGGACCGCGGTCGCCTGGTCGAACAACCGGCCGGCCGGCGTGGGCACCACCAGAAGTGAATCCGACGAACAGATCTCGTCGAGCGCGTCGCCCCAGACGGGGGCCCGCATCACCATGCCGGGGCCGCCCCCGTAGGGCGCGTCGTCCACGGAGCGGTGCACGTCATGGGTCCACGCCCGCAGGTCGTGAACGCCGACCTGGACCAGACCGGATCGAATTGCCTTGCCGGGCAACGACTCTTCCAGCGGCCGTAGATAGTCCGGGAAGATGGTGACGACGTCGATCCTCACAGCGCATCCAGATCGAGCAGCCCGTCGGGCGGATCGATCTCCACCACCCCCTCGGCCAGCGATACCGTCGGCACGATCGCCGTGACGAACGGCACCAGCACCTCGGCCCCGTCGGGCTTGGTGACGCTCAGCAGTTCGCCCGCGGCGGTGTGCAGCACCTCCGCGACGGTCCCGACGTCCACCCCCTCGACGGTGCGGACCCGCAGGCCTTCGAGCTGATGGTCGTAGTACTCGTCGGTTTCGGTGATCGGCGGCAGTTCGGCCGAGTCGACGACGAACAGGGTGCCGCGCAGGGCGTCGGCGCTGTCACGGTCGGTGACGCCGGCCAGCCGCACCAGCAGCCGGCCGCCGTGCGCGCGGACCGATTCGACGGTGTAGGAGGCCGTGTCCTTGCCGGACCCGCCCCGGGGCGCCTTGCCCCGCAGCGTGTTACCGCGGGCGAACCGGGCGTCGGGGTCGTCCGTGCGGACGTCGACGACCAACTCGCCGGCGACGCCGTGCGCCTTGGCCACGCGCCCGACGACCAGCTCCATGGGCGACTACTGGTCGGTGTCTACCACGTCGACGCGGATGCCGCGGCCGCCGATGCCGGCGACCAGGGTGCGCAGCGCGGTCGCGGTACGACCACCGCGACCGATCACCTTGCCCAGGTCGTCGGGGTGGACGTGCACCTCGACGGTGCGGCCACGGCGGTTGGTCACCAGGTCGACGCGGACGTCGTCAGGATTGTCGACGATTCCGCGAACCAGATGTTCGACGGCGTCGACGACGACGGTGCTCATTCGGCGGGCGTCTCGGCGGCCGGCTCGGCTTCGGCCGGAGCGTCAGCCTCGGCGGCCGGAGCGGGCGCCTCGGCCTCGGCCTGCTCGGTCTTCTTGGCGGGAGCCTTCTTCTTCTTGAGCTGGGTGGCCGCACCGGACGGCGCGCCGTCGGCCTCGGCCAGGGCGGCGTTGAACAGATCCAGCTTGGACGGCTTGGGCTCCTTGACCTTCAGCGTGCCCTCGGCGCCGGGCAGACCCTTGAACTTCTGCCAGTCGCCGGTGATCTTCAGCAGCGCCAGCACCGGTTCAGTGGGCTGCGCGCCGACACCCAGCCAGTACTGGGCGCGCTCGGAATCGATCTCGATCAGGCTCGGCTCTTCCTTCGGGTGATACCGGCCGATGACCTCGATGGCGCGGCCGTCGCGACGGGTGCGGGCGTCGGCGACCGAGATGCGGTACTGGGGATTGCGGATCTTGCCAAGCCGGGTGAGCTTGATCTTGACAGCCATGAGTTGAATAGTCTCCTGTGATTGCCACGCTGCAATTCAGCGACGCGGGCGGGTTTGCCCGGTCCGGTTTTGCCTTACGTGTGTGACCGACGCCCAGCCGTGGTTGTGCGTCAGACAGCCGACCATTCTGCCAGAACGCGTTGGCAGGCAGAAATCCGCCGAATTCCGCGCCCAGACTGCGCAGTGAGCGAATATCCGGCCCAGGTTTCGCCCTGTTGGCAGTCTCGGCGCGGGGCGAACCTCACAACAGCTTGTCGAAACACTTCTCCTCGACGCGCCGGGTCATCCGCCAGCCGGCGGCGGTGCGGATCAACTCGTCGACGTACCAGATCCCGACGAACAGGATCTGTTTCTCCTCTTCGTTGAAGACCATCGGGTTGAAGCAGATCGTCCGGGCCGTCGCGGTGTCGCCGTCGATGCGGACGTCGAAGTTGCCCAGCATGTGCGAGTACGCCGGGAAGTTCGGCAGCACCTCCCCCAGCCACTTCTTGACCTCGGGAAACCGCCCGTCGATGCCGCCGGTGACGCGGTAGTCGATGTAGGCGTCCGGGGTGAAGACGGCGTCGAGGTCGTCGAAACGCCGTTGGTCGAGGGCCGTGGAGTAGTCGACCAGCAATTGCTGGATCTCCAGCCGGTCCGAGATCTCCTGCAGGCTCAGCACCACTAGATGGTAGGGACCAACCGCACCGCCACCCGCGGGAGGTGTACCCGACCGGATCGCCCATTAGGCTCAGGAGCCATGCGCCGAATTCTGACGTGCCTTGCCGTGACCCTGGCCCTGGTGGCCGCGCCACTGGCGGTGGCCGACCCGCTGGACGTGCAGCCCGCCGGCTCCGCACCCATTCCCGGCGGTCCGGCGGCGTCGTGGATCATCGCCGACATGGACACCGGCGAGGTCCTGGCCGGGCGCAACGAGGACGCGCCGTCGCCGCCGGCCAGTACGATCAAAACGCTTCTGGCGCAAGTGATCCTGGACGAGGTGCCGCTGGATTCGACCATTGTGGCCACCGAGGCCGACACCCGTGTCGAGTGCAACTGCGCCGGCGTGGCCCCCGGGGTCACCTACACCGCGCGCCAACTGCTCGAGGGCCTGCTGCTGGTGTCCGGCAACGACGCCGCCAACACCCTGGCCCGCATGGTCGGCGGCGCCGACGAGGCCGTGGCCAAGATGAACGCCAAGGCCGCGCTGCTGGGGGCCTATGGCACCAACACCGGCAGCCCGTCGGGTATCGACGCGCCCGGGATGGCGATGTGGAGCACCCCGCACGATCTGGCCGTCATCTTCCGCAACGCCATGAGCTACCCGGTGTTCGCCCAGATCACCGGCCAGCCGTCCGCGGTGTTCCCCACCAAGACCGGCACCAAGGTGCTGGTCAACCAGGACGAGATGCTGCACCGCTACCCCGGGATGCTGGGCGGCAAGACCGGCTACACCGACCTGGCCCGCAAGACCTTCGTCGGGGCGGCCCAACGCAACGGCCGGCGCCTGGTGGTCGCGATGATGTACGGGCTGGTGCGCGAGGGCGGCCCCACCTACTGGGACCAGGCCGCCAGCCTGCTGGACTGGGGATTCGCGCTGGACCGGAATTCCAGCGTCGGCGTGCTCTAGCCGCAACCCATTCGAGACCTCGGCGCGTCCGGGCGTAGACGCCGGACCCCTACTGTCGTCGCTCATGCCCCTGCGACGCCTGTTGCTGCTCGCGGTGACGGCGTCGGTCGCTCTCGCCACCGCGCTCGCCCCGGCCGTTGCCGCCGAACCCGTGATCGGGACCGCCGCCGCGGCCACCGCACCCGAAGGGCCGGCACGCGCCTGGCTGGTGGCCGACATCGACAGCGGGAAGATCCTGGCGGGCAAGGATCCTTACGGCGTGCACGCCCCGGCCAGCACCATCAAGGCGCTGCTGGCCATGGTGGTGCTCGACAACCTCAACCCGAACGCCGCGGCGCGCGCCACCTCGGCGCATACGCAGGTCGAATGTTCTTGTGTCGGACTGGTTCCGGGGCAGGTGTACACCGCGCGGCAACTGCTCGACGGGTTGCTGATGGTGTCCGGCAACGACGCCGCCAACCTGCTCGGCGACATGCTCGGCGGCTACCGCGCGGCGATCGCCCGGATGACCGCGAAGGCCGCGAGCCTGGGTGCCCGGCACACCCGCGCGATGTCGCCGTCCGGCCTGGACGGCCCCGGCTGGGAAACCCTGACCACCCCGCACGATCTGGCCCTGATCTACCGTGCCGCACTGAGCTATCCGATCATCGCCCAGATCTTCCGGCAGCCGTCGGCCCAGTTCCCGGACCGCAACGGCCACAAGACGCTCACCGCGCAGAACAAGTTGCTGGCCCAATACCCCGGTGACCTGGCCGGCAAGACCGGCTACACCGATCTGGCCGGCGACACGTTCGTCACCGTGGCCCAGCGGGACGGGCGGCGACTGGTGGTGGTGCTGATGAAGGGCGACGGCCCGCTGTGGGACCAGGCCGTCGGCCTGTTGGACTGGGGTTTCGCTCGGCCGCGCTGAGCGGCCCGCGCGAGAGCCAGAAATCCCCCGTACACCGGCACCACGGCGTTCCCAACTTCCCCGGGAATTACAGTCGAAGGGTGCCGAAACGTCGGTAGCACCTTGGCGGGAAAACTCGAGCACAGCCGCCGCGGCACACGCACCCAACCCCGGCGGAAACCTGCGCCGTCCGGCGGAGCTATCGCATAGATTCATCCGAGGGAGGCGTCCAGATGTCTCAGCACGATGCGGCGAGCACGCCGGAAACTGCGACGTGGTCCACCCGGACCGTCGATGCCGACGTCGCTGTCGACTACTGGCGCGCCGCGCGCCGCCAGGCCTATGTCGACGCCACGCCGACGCCGTACGACCCGAACTTCGTCGGCGAGATCAGCTACGCCGACTACGGCGATTTCGCCCTGTCCGTCAAGCGCGCCAGCGGCGAGAAGGTCAGTCGGAGCCGCACGCTGATCTCCCGCGGCACCGAGGACAGGGAATACTTGTATGCGCTGTTCCAGAGCCGTGGCACGGGCCTCATCACGCAGGCCGGCCATACCGCCGAAGTCCGGCCCGGCCGGGTGGTGATCTATGACAGCGCGCAGCCCTTCTCACTGGATTACGCCGAACCGTACGAGCAGATCGTGGTGCACCTACCGGCCGAGCGCGCATTCACCGATGCCGGGCTGCGGCCCAGCACCGATCTGCTCGCGGTCGAAATACCCGTCGACGGCGCGCTGGCGTCGGTATCGGCGTTCTTCCAGAACCTGGCCAGCACACAAATCACGGACCCGGTGGGCGCCACCGTGCTCGCGCCGCACGCTGCAGGATTGGCCAGCACGTTACTTGCCTATGCGGCGAGAACCCGCGGTGCCGAAGATCTCCCGCTGCTGTTGCAGCGTGACCGCGCGCTGAACTACATGCGTCACCACCTCGGTGACCCCGACCTCGATGTGGACCGCATCGCGGTCGGCTGCCATGTGTCGCGCCGCACGCTGCACCGGCTGTTCGAGGGCACCGGACAAACCGTCACGGCGCACCTGCGCACCATGCGGATCGCGGCCGCTCAACGGCTCCTGTCGAACCTGACCGATATCCCGATCGAATCGGTCGCCCGAGAAGTGGGATTTGCCAACGACACTCACTTCTACCGCTCGTTCCGGTCGGTCACCGGGATCACACCCGGAGAGTACCGGCACCTGGCCCGGCAGGGCACCGCGGACCTGCGGAGCCGGCTGGACCAGTCGCCGGAATAGCTCAGCACCAGCGCATTTCGGGATGCGCGCCCATCCCCACAGTCGGCGGACCAGGTGGCACAGAAGGTCAGATCCATGGCGCGGATCGGCAGCCGGCCGCGGGCCCGGCTGGGTAGCGTCGTTGTGGTGAATCCTCACAACGGAGTTCGGGTGCGCGGCGCCCGCGAGCATAACCTGCGCGACGTGGACGTGGCGGTGCCTCGCGATGCCCTCGTTGCGTTCACCGGGGTATCCGGCTCGGGCAAGTCGTCCCTGGCCTTCGGCACGCTGTTCGCCGAGTCCCAGCGTCGGTATCTGGAATCCGTCGCACCGTACGCCCGTCGCCTGATCGACCAGGTGGGCGTCCCCGACGTCGACTCGATCGAGGGGATGCCGCCCGCCGTCGCCTTGCGGCAACAGCGCGGCGGCACCAGCACACGGTCGTCGGTCGGCAGCGTGACCACACTGTCGAGCCTGATCCGCATGCTGTACTCACGGGCCGGCACCTACCCGCCGGACCAACCGATGCTCTATGCAGAAGACTTCTCACCCAACACTCCCCAGGGTGCCTGCCCCACCTGCCACGGCATGGGCCGGGTGTACGAGGTGACCGAAGCGCTCATGGTGCCGGACCCGTCGTTGTCGATCCGCGAGCGCGCCATCGCCTCGTGGCCACCGGCCTGGTACGGGCAGAACCTGCGCGACATCCTGGTCACCCTCGGCTACGACGTCGACGTGCCGTGGAAGTCGTTGCCGCGCAAGGACCGCAACTGGATCCTGTACACCGAGGAGCGTCCGACGGTGCCGGTGTACGCCGGCTTCACCCCGGCGGAAACCCGCCGTGCCGTCAAGGCCGACATGGAGCCCAGCTACCAGGGCACCTTCATCGGTGCGCGCCGCTACGTGCTCGATACGTTCGCCAACACCAAGAGCGCTGCCGTCAAAAAACGGGTCTCCCAATTCGTCGGCAGCGGCCCATGCCCCGAGTGCCACGGCAAACGTCTCAAACCCGAAGCACTGTCGGTGACGTTCGAGGGCCTGGACATCGCCGACCTGTCGCGGCTCACGCTGGACCAACTCGCGGCCCTCTGCAACACCGTGCTCAGCCCGAAGTGGAAGCCGTCGACGTCCGGTGCGGTCCTGGACCAGAAGGCCCGCAAGTCTGCCGTCACCGCGCGGGTCGCGGCCGGCGGCTCCGCCCACGCGTCGGCACCCGATGTTCGCCAGACGCCCAACATGTCGGTCGAAAAACGCGCTGCCGCACAGCGATTGGTATCGGAACTCCAGGAGCGCCTGGCGCCGCTGATCAACCTGGGCCTGGGATATCTGTCCCTGGCACGCAGCACGCCCACCCTGTCCGGCGGCGAACTGCAACGGGTGCGGCTCGCGACGCAGTTGTCGTCCCAGCTGTTCGGTGTCGTCTACGTTCTCGACGAACCGTCGGCAGGCCTGCATCCCCGCGACCGGGATGCACTGCTCGACATCCTGGCGGGCCTCAAACGCAGCGGCAACAGCCTCTTCGTCGTCGAGCACTCACTGGACGTGATCGCCGCCGCGGACTGGCTGGTCGATATCGGCCCCGGCGCTGGGCTGGATGGCGGCCAGATCCTCTACAGCGGTCCGCCCGCGGGCCTGGCCGATGTCGCCGACTCGGTCACCCGGCGTTACCTGTTCGGCGAGGAGACACGCATTGCCCCGCGCACACCGCGGGAGCGCGACGAATTCCTGGAACTAGTTGGAGTGCAACGTAACAACCTGCACGATCTTTCGGTATCCATCCCATTACGGTGTTTGACCGCGGTCACAGGCGTGTCCGGATCGGGCAAGTCGAGCCTCGTCGCCCAGGCACTGCCCGAGATCGTCGGCGAGCACCTCGGGCGCCCCGTGCGATTCGACGGCTCCGGTGACGACGACCTCCTGGCCGAAGCCGCAACACCCGCCTCCGGCGAAGTGGTCGGAGAGCTCCACGGTGTACGTCGCGTCGTGTGCATCGACCAGAAGCCGATCGGCCGCACGCCGCGATCCAATATCGCCACCTACACCGGACTGTTCGACCACGTCCGCCGGATCTTCGCCGAGACCCCCGCGGCGCGGGTCCACGGCTACAAGCCCGGCCGGTTCTCGTTCAACATCGCCGGCGGACGCTGCCCCACCTGCGAAGGCGAAGGTTGGGTGATGGTCGAGCTGCTGTTCCTGCCCAGCGTGTACAGCCCCTGCCCGGACTGCCACGGAACCCGTTACAACGCAGATACTCTCGCGATCCGCTGGCGCAACAGGAACATCGCCGAGGTGCTGGAGCTCAGCGCGGCGGCGGCCCGGGAGTTCTTCGACGGCGAGGCTGCCGTACTGCAAGCGCTGAAGGCGCTGTGTGATGTCGGACTCGGCTATCTGCGGCTCGGGCAGCCGGCCACCGAGCTGTCGGGCGGCGAGGCGCAGCGCGTCAAACTCGCCGGCGAACTGCAACGGGCCCACCGGGGCGACACGCTGTATCTCCTCGACGAGCCCACCGCGGGGCTGCATCCGGCCGACACCGACCGCCTACTGGCGCACCTGCACCGGCTGGTCGATGCCGGAAACACCGTGGTCGCCGCCGAACTCGACATGCGCGTGGTCGCCCGGGCCGATCACGTCATCGACATGGGGCCGGGTGCCGGTGTCGGCGGTGGCCGAATCGTGGTGGCCGGCACCCCGGCCGAGGTGGCGGCGTGCACCGACAGCGCAACCGCCACCTACCTGGCCGCCGAATTCCTCACCTGACCGATCCGCTGGCACAGATTGTCACAACGGTGGCACATGCCGGCACCGACATGGCGCGCGGACCTGCATACGTTGACAGTACGGTTCGGCCACCAGGTCGAACCGACCGTCACACCAGCACATCGCCTGTGCTGCAAGGAGGTTGACAACTCATGTCTGAAGGTAATCGCGCGGTCGTCTTCCACGGTCCAGGGGATATGCGGGTCGAGTCATTGGACTTCCCGAAGCTGGTCATGCCCAACGGCAAAGGTGCGCCACATGGGGTGATCCTGAAAATGGTCGTCACCAACATCTGCGGCAGCGATCTGCACATCTATCGGGGATCATTCCCCGTCCCCGACGGCTTGGTGATGGGTCACGAGATGACTGGCGAAGTCGTCGAGGTCGGCCCGGACGTCGAATTCCTCAAGGAGGGCGATCTGGTTTCGGTTCCGTTCAACGTCGCCTGCGGCCGCTGTCGCAACTGCAAAGCGCGCCGCACCGACGTGTGCGAGACCGTCAACCCGGACGTCGCATCCGGCGCCTACGGATTCAACCTCGGCGGCTTCCAGGGCGGACAGGCCGAATACCTGTTCGTGCCGTACGCCGACTTCCAATTGCTGCGCTTCCCCGACAAAGACCAGGCCATGGAGAAGATCCGCGACCTCGCGCTGCTCTCCGACATCCTGCCCACCGCATTCCACGGACTCATGGAAGCGGGAGCAAAGCCCGGTTCGACCGTCTACATCGCCGGCGCCGGGCCCGTCGGCCGGTGCGGTGCAGCCTCCGCGCGCCTACTCGGCGCGTCGTGCATCATCGTCGGTGACCACGACCGGGACCGGCTCGAGCTGGTCAAGAAGAACGGTTGCGAGACAATCGATCTCAGCAAGGACATCCCGCTGCTCGACCAGATCGAGGCCATCCTCGGCGAGCGTGGCGTCGACTGCGCCGTCGACTATGTGGGTTCCGAGGCGCACGGCATCGGCCCACAGGCCAACGAGGCCCAACCGGCCGGCGCGATCAACAGTGTTCTCGACGCCACTCGGGCCGGTGGAGCGACCGGCATCGTTGGCGTCTACGGACCCGACCCACTCGCACCGACGAAAGCAGAGCAGGGCGGCACCTTCCCGCTCGATTTCGGCAAGGCCTGGATCAAGTCGCCAAGCCTGTCGGCCGGGATGGCACCGATTCAGCACTACAACCGCGAACTGATGATGGCGATCCTGTGGGATCGCATGCCGTACCTGGGTTCATTGCTCAACACCAAGATCATCAGCCTGGATGACGCGCCGGATGCCTACGCGAGCTTCGATCAGGGCTCACCCAACAAGTTCATCATCGATCCGCACGGCATGATCCCCGCATAACTGGTTGCCCCCGCCCCGCTTCAGCGGGGCGGGGGTACCGCCGCCACGACGGAAGAGCAGACATGATCGATTCGTCCTCGGCGACCCGACTGGAGAACACGGACTTCGGCTGGATCACCACCGTGCGTCACGACGGGCAGCCGCAGAGCTCCTACGTCTGGTTCCATTTCGACGGCGACGACGTGTTCGTGATCAGCGAACCCACATCCGGCAAGGTCCGCAATATCACTGGTAATCAACGTGTTTCATTCCATCTCGATGGGGACGGAACCGCGGGCAACGGCGTCCTGACCATCGATGCCGTCGCCGCACTGTCCCCCGCAACCGACCACCCGCGGCGGTTGGCGCAGTACCTGGCCAAGTACGAACAGCGAATCCGGGAAAACCTGGAATCCACGCCGGAGCAATACGCCGCCAACTTCTCCACCGCGATCACGATCGGTTTCGGCGCCATACGAGCTTGGTAGCGCTGCTGCTGGCTCCCAGGCCCCGCGAAGATCAGCGAATCGGTTTGATCTGCGGCGCCCCGTCCTCAATGCCGAGGCTCCGATGATCTCGCGCTCATGCAACCGCGCCAGCCGGTTGTCGGAGGTCGACGGCAACATCGAGGAGCAGCTTCCTTCGCAGTAGCTCAATATAACTCAGGAGTTATACTGATGCCATGGGTTGTCCTCCTGCTCGACGACGTCGAAGCCTGGTACTTCGACCTCGACGCCATCGCGATGGCCGCCGTCACCGGTGCCATCGACTTGCTCGTACGACAAGAACATTCCGATCGCAGAACATCGATACGAGAACTGGCTGGCAGGAGGTGAATGAGGATGGCACGCAATTGGCGCGAGGTCCGCGCCGAGGCTGTCGCGCAGGGTCGTGTTGATCCGGTGCGGGCCGACGCCGCCCGCAAGGACATGCACGACGCCGTCCAGGCACAGCGACTCGCTGACATCCGGAAGGCGCAGGGGCATGCCCGTCAGGCTGACGTTGCTGCGCTCATGGGGGTCTCGCAGGCGCGGGTGTCGAAGTTGGAAAGTGGCGATCTGTCGCGGACCGAGCTGGGGACTCTGCAGTCATATGTCGCCGCGCTCGGTGGCGATCTCCGGATCGTCGCCGAGTTCACGGATGGCATCGTCGAGCTGAGCCCGTAGGGCATCTTGAATCTGAAGACCCCGGGCTATGCGCTCGCCGAGGGTGCACTGTTATGCGTGTTGACGCCCGCGGGATGCACAAGGGTGCACGCTCGCGGGGTCAGTTTCTAGAGTTCTGCGAAGGCCCGCACCGGGAACGTCCCGAAGCCCTCGATGGCCGGTGGCGCGGCGGTGAACCGCGCGCCGGTCTCCGGCAGCGCACCGAGGTTGGTCAGGTGCTCCACGACGTGCACCCCGGCGCCGAGCAGCAGCGTGTGCACCGGCCGTTCACCGCCGGATTCGGTGTCGTCGATGTTGACCGAGTCGATGCCCACCAGCACCGCGCCCGCGTCGATCAGATACAGCGCCCCGTCGGCGCTGAGATACGGTGCACCCGAACCGTATTCGGCCGCGCCGAAGTGCCGGTCCCAGCCGGTGTGCAACAGCACCGCCGCGCCCTGCAGGTCCCGGCCGGCCAACAGGTCCACCCCGATCCCCCGGCCCTGCCGCTCGGTCAGGTGGAACACCTCGGCCGGCAGGCCGACCAGGGTGGCCAGGTCCAGGCCGGCCAGGTCGGCACCGTCGGCGTAACGGTGGAACGGCGAGTCCAGGTAGGTGCCGGTGTTGCCGATCATCGTGATGACGTCCATCGCGAATTCGGTTCCCGGCGCGTACTTTTGGCGGGATTGCTCACGGGTCAGGTGCGGGGTGATGACGGGTGCGGGCAGCCCCGGGTACGTGTTGAGTCCGGCCCGGATGCGGTGGCTCAGGTCGATGACGGTCACCGGTACACCACACCGCGCAGGATCACCAGATCGGGCCGGCTGAGTACGCCGAGTTGGCGCGGGTCGGCCGCGAAGCACACCAGGTCAGCGGGAGCACCGTGCTCGATTCCACTGCGGCCCAGCCACTTCCGCGCATCCCAAGACGCCGCGCCCAGCGCGTCATGCGGGCTCATGCCGATGCCGTGCAGTGCGGCCACCTCGTCGGCCACCCGGCCGTGGGCCACCATGCTGCCGGCGTCGGTGCCGGCGAAGATCGGCACCCCGGCCTCCCGGGCGGCGCCCACCCGCGTCCGGCACGACGCGTACAGCTTTCGCATGTGGGTGGCGTAGGTCGGGTACTTGCCCGCGGCGTCGGCGATGCCGGGGAAGTTGTCGATGTTGATCAGCGTGGGCACCAGCGCGGTGCCGCGCTGGACCATCATGGCGATGGTGTCGTCGGTCAGGCCGGTGCCGTGCTCGATGCAGTCGATGCCGGCGTTGATCAGGCCGGGCAGCGCGTCCTCGCCGAACACGTGGGCGGTCACCCGGGCGCCGTTGGCGTGCGCGGCGTCGATGGCCGCCGCGAGCACGTCGTCGGACCACAGCGGGGCCAGGTCCCCGACCGATCGGTCGATCCAGTCGCCGACCAGCTTGACCCAGCCGTCGCCGAACCGGGCCTGTTCGGCGACCACTTCGGGCAGCTGCGATTCGTCCTCGACGTCGATCGGCAGCCCGGGGCTGTACCGCTTGGGCCGCGCGATGTGGCGGCCGGCGCGGATGATGCGCGGCAGGTCGTCGCGCTCGTCGAGGCTGCGGGTGTCCACCGGGGATCCGGCGTCGCGCAGCAGCAGCGCGCCGGCGCTCCGCTCGGTCTCGCCCTGTTGGACTGCCTCGTCCAGCGAGGTGGCGCCGCGCACCCCCAGACCCACGTGGCAGTGCGCGTCGACCAGACCGGGGATGATCCAACCGTCGGTGAATACCGTCTCGGCGCCCGGCACCGGCTCCGCGGACAGCAGCCCGTCGAGCACCCACCAGTCCGCGGGCTCACCGTCCGGCAGAACCGTGCCGCGGATGTGCAGCGCGCCGGGCACTTACTTCTGGCCCGGGAACTTCAGCTTGGACAGATCGAAATCGGCCAGCCCGGGCGGCAATTCGTCCAGACCCGGCGGCATCTGTGACAGATCCGGGAAACCGCCGGGCATCCCCGCGACCAACGGGTTACGCGCCTTCGGCGGCGTCGGGCCCCGTCCCTTACCTTTCTTCCCCTTGGCGTTCTTCCGGTTCTTCGAGGACTTCCGCGCGCCCGGGAAGCCGAAGCTGCCGGCCATCTGCGACATCATCTTGCGCGCCTCGAAGAACCGGTCCACCAGCTGGTTGACCTCCGAGACCGACACACCCGAACCGTTGGCGATGCGCAGCCGCCGCGAGGCGTTGATGATCTTCGGGTCCGCTCGCTCCTGCGGCGTCATCCCGCGGATGATCGCCTGGACGCGGTCGAGCTGACTGTCGTCGACGGCGGCCAGCGCGTCCTTCATCTGGCCCGCACCGGGCAGCATGCCGAGCAGGTTGCCGATCGGTCCCATCTTGCGGATGGCCAGCATCTGCTCCAGGAAGTCCTCCAGCGTCAGTTCGCCGGAGCCGATCTTGGCGGCGGCCTCCTCGGCTTTTTGCGCATCGAAGACCTGCTCGGCCTGCTCGATGAGGCTCAGGACGTCGCCCATGCCCAGGATGCGGGAGGCCATCCGGTCCGGGTGGAAGACGTCGAAGTCCTCCAGCTTCTCGCCGGTGGACGCGAACATGATCGGCACGCCGGTGATCTCGCGGACCGACAGCGCGGCGCCGCCGCGGGCGTCGCCGTCGAGCTTGGTCAGCACCACGCCGGTGAAGCCGACGCCGCTGCCGAACGCCTCGGCGGTGGCCACCGCGTCCTGACCGATCATGGCGTCGAGCACGAAGAACGTCTCGTCGGGCCGCACGGCGTCGCGGATGGCCGCGGCCTGGGCCATCAGCACGTCGTCGATGCCGAGCCGGCCGGCGGTGTCGACGATGACGACGTCGAACAGCTTGGATTTGGCGTATTCCAGGCCCGCGGCGGCGACCGCCACCGGGTCGCCGGAGCCGGGCCCGCCGACGTCGGCGGATTGGGCCGAGGTGCCCGGGTGCGGCGCGAAGGTGACCACCCCGGCGCGTTCGCCGACGATCTTGAGCTGGCTGACCGCTCCCGGGCGCTGCAGGTCGCACGCGACCAGCAGGGGCGTATGTCCTTGTCCCTTGAACCATTTCGCGAGCTTGCCGGCCAGCGTCGTCTTACCGGCGCCCTGCAGGCCGGCCAGCATGACCACCGTCGGCGGGTTCTTCGCGAAGTTCAGTTGGCGCGTCTCGCCGCCGAGGATCGCGACGAGCTCCTCGTTGACGATCTTGACGACCTGCTGCGCCGGGTTGAGCGCACCGGAGACCTCGGCGCCCTTGGCGCGCTCCTTGATGCGGCCGATGAACGTGCGCACCACGGGCAGCGACACGTCGGCCTCGAGCAGTGCCAGGCGGATCTCGCGGGCGGTGGCATCGATATCGGCGTCGGTCAGCCGGCCCTTGCCGCGCAGACCCGACAGCGCACCGGTCAACCGGTCGGAAAGGGATTCAAACACCTGCCAAGCCTAGCGGCAGTGCGGTACGCGCCAGACCTGAGGCGGACCGGCCACCGAGGTGCCGCCTGTCGTACGAATGGATGAATCACTGTGCACGCCGTAACGACCCTGACCAGCCTCCCGACGATCTCACCGAGGGAACTACGACCTGGCAGGGGGAATCATGAAGAACAGTCGACACACCCATCGCATCGGCACAGCCGCGGTGACCGCCGCGGTGATCCCGGCGTTGCTTCTGGCCGCACCCGCGCACGCCGACGGGTCCGGCACGGTCAAGGCACGGACGCAGCGGATGACCGCGGCGAACCTGAACTCCAAACAGGAGGGCTGGTACAACGCCGGGGACCGGCTGACGCTGGTCTGCTCGACGCGCGGACAGAACGTCAAGGGCTTCTTCAGCTTCAACATCCCCGGCGGCTGGGACAACCTCTGGTATAAGACTTCGGATGGTCACTACGTCGCGGACGTCGACATCGAGACCGGCACGCTCAACGCGGTGGTGAAGGATTGCTCGGTGGCTCCGCCTCCCGCCCAGCCGGCACCGGCCGCCCAGCCCACACCCGGCCGCGCCATGGGTAAGACCCGAACCACCAACCCGGCTTACTGGGGCTGGTGCACGTGGGGTGCGGCCCAGAAGTGGTACGAGGCGAGCGGTAACAAGTACTTCCCGGCGCTCAGTGGCAACGCCAAGGCCTGGAAGGACTCCGCGCGAGGTGCCGGATGGACCGTCGTCGATGACGCCCAGCCGCGGTCGATCGTCGTCTTCCAGCCCGGCGTACAGGGGGCGTTCGGCGATGGGCACGTCGCCTGGGTCAACTCGGTCAGTCGGCGATCCGACGGGGTGTATGCGGATGTCGTCGAAATGAACGCACCCGCAGGCGGATTCGGCAAGTTCTCCACCCGCAGCGTCAAGGATGTGCCCGGAATGTCCTTCATCCTGATGCCCTGAGCCGGTCCATCACGCTGGTAACGCCGGCGCCGGGACCGCCGAATACATGGCCAGGGACGACGACGCGATAGGGGCGGCATGGAGCTGAGACACATCACCACCGCGGGTATGTCGGCCGCCGTGATTCCGGCAGTGCTGGTAGCCACCGCAGCGTCCGCCGCCCCGCCGCCCGGCCCGGACCCGTCGGCCCGAGCCGATGCGGCGGTGGCCAGAGCCGACAGCATGGTCGGGACGGATTTCGGCGGTGACTTCGGATGCGGGGTGTTCGTGGCGGCGGCATTCGGCGTCCCCGGCATCGGCTACGACACCGCCAAGCTGCTCCGCGACGCGCTCGCGGCGCAGCACAGGATCGTCATGAGCCCCGACCCGCCCCGCGGCGCGCTCGTCTTCTCGGAGAGTTCCTGGGACCGGGGCGCCGGGCACGTCGACATCGCCCGCGGCGACGGTACCTACGTGTCCGGCGGGGTGGACAAGGGCACCAGGCCGAGCCTGGGCGGCGCCGGCCACAATGTCCAGGTGCTGCGCACGTGGAACCCGGCCTCCGATGCGAGGTACCTGGGTTGGGCCTACGCCCCCTGGTGATTGCGCCGAGAGTGACCTTGTTTGCGGGTCCACTCGCAAGACGTGTGCAACAAGGTGACTCTCAGCGGGCCTCGCCGGGACGGGATCAGCCCGCCACGTCGGCGGTGGTGGCCGGCTTGGCCGGCGGCGGCGTGGGCAGCACCGCGAACAGGTCCCCTTCGAGGGTCTCCCGGATATCGCCCTGAGCCAGCGGCGGCACCACGATGCCGAACGCGTCGACCACCGTCGACCCCAGCGTGGTCACCTTGGCCCAGGAGATGTCGACGCCGGCGCGTTCGAACACCCCCGTCAACCGGGCCAGCAGACCCGGGCGGTCCATCGAACGGATCTCGACCACCGGCTGATCCGGCGCGGAACCCTCGTGCCAGAGGATGCGCGGCGGAGCGGACACCCGGTTGATCGGAACCGCATCCGGGATGTCCCCCGCGCGGCCCTTGCCGGCGGCCGCATCGTTGTCGCGCTGCTCCAGCGTGCCCATCACGTCCAGTTCGCCGGCGAGCGCCAGGATGAGCTGCTGGCGCAGCAGCTCCGCCGGCGGCGGCGAGCCGAAGTGCGGGGAGACGACGAACGTGTCGATCGCCGAGCCCTCACAGCTGTTGACCGAGGCCGAATGCACCCGCAGTGAGTTGAGCGCCATCACACCGGCGGCCCGCGACAGCGCTCCCCGCCGATCCGGGCCGGTCATCGTGACGTTGTAGATGTAGGCGCCGTCGCCGGGCACCAGCTCGACATGCACCCCGTCCTGCTGGGCGGCGAGTTGGAGCAGGCGCGGGTCCACCGGGTCGGCGTGCGGCAGCGATTCCCCGGCCATCACCAACCGGCAGCGGCGCACCAGGTCGCCGATCAGCGACGCCTTCCAATCCCCCCACACGCCCGGCCCGGTGGCCAGCGAGTCCGCCTCGGCCAGCACCTGCAGCAGTTCCAGCAGCACCGAGTCGCCGTCGAGGGTCGCCACGACCGCGGCGATGGTGTCGGGATTCTGCAGATCCCGGCGGGTTGCGGTGTCCGGCAACAACAGGTGGTGGCGCACCATCGCCGAGAGCAGTTCGACATCCGACGGCCACAAGCCCAGCCGGGTGCCGATCTGGGTCGCCAGTTCCGCGCCGATGACGCTGTGGTCACCGCCCCGGCCCTTCCCGATGTCATGGCACAGCGCGCCCAGCAGCAACAGGTCGGGCCGCGACACCCGGGTGGTGAAAGCGGCGGCGCGCGCAACGGTTTCGATCAGATGTCGGTCCACCGTCCAGATGTGCACCACGTCGCGGGGCGGCAGGTCGCGCACCGCGCCCCACTCCGGGAACAACCGGCCCCACAGGCCGGTGCGGTCCAGCGCCTCGACCGTCGCCACCGCGGCCGGTCCGGCGGCGAGCATCACCAGCAGATCCTTGAGCGCCTGGCGCGGCCACGGGGCGCGCAGCTCCGGGGCCGAGGCGGCCAGCCTGCTCAGCGTCGAGGCCGACATCGGCAACCCGGTGGTCGCCGACGCCGCCGCCACCCGCAGGATCAGGCCGGGGTCGCGTTCCGGCCGGGCGTCGCGCGCCAGGATGACCTCACCGTTGAACTCGAGCACACCTTCGTCCAGCGGCCGTCGACTCGGCCGGCGCAGCGCAGATAATCCCTTGCGGGGCAACGCATTTCCGGCCGTCCGCAACCCCGCGTCGACGTAGTAGCTGATGGTGCGTGCCGCATCGGAGAGCACCCGCGCCAGGTCGAACCGGTCACCGATGCGCAGTGCGGCGCCGATCTCGTCGGCGAACTGGGCCAGCACCTGGTCACGGCCGCGGCCGGAGATGCGGTGCAGTTCGGTGCGCACGTTGAGCAGCGCCAGGTGCGCACCGCCGAGGGAACCGGTGGGCGACGCCAGCGACTGGCTCGGATAGACGTCGGCGAGTTGCGCGATCGCCAGCGCGTTGAGCAACTGGACGTCGCGCAGCCCGCCGCGACCGCTCTTGAGGTCCGGCTCGGCGCGGTGCGCGATCTGACCGCTGCGCTGCCAGCGCGCCTCGGTCTCGGCGACCAGCGCGTCGAAGCGGGACGCGATGCCCGTTCGCCACTGCCGGCGGGCCCCGCCGATCAGCAGGCCGGACAGTTCGGCGTCGCCGGCGATGTGGCGGGCCTCCAGCATCGCCAGCCCCGCCGAGATGTCCTCGTTGGCCACGTTGAGCGCCTCGGGAACCGTGCGTACACTGTGGTCGAGCCGAATGTTGGCGTCCCACAACGGATACCACAGCGACTCGGCCACCCGCGAGACGGCGTCGGCCGGCATGTTGTCGTGCACCAGCGTCAAATCGAGGTCCGAGTACGGCGCGAGTTCGCCGCGACCCAGGCCCCCGGTGGCGACGATGGCGAAGCCACTGGTCGGGGTCACACCGATCTCGGTGGCCTTGGTGGTCAGCCAGAACTCGTAGAGATCACGCAGGGCGTCCCGCAGTCCGGCCGAATCCAGTTGGCGCATACCGCCGTTGAGCAGTTGACGGACCGCGGTCGACAGATCGTCGGCGGGTTTGGTGACCACCTTGTCCGTGGCCGGTGCCGACTCGGCCGACGAGCCCGCCGCCGGAGGCTTCCCGTGGGAAGCTCCGGCGGCGGGATCTGGTGTCTTCTTCATCTCGTCTCCCCTTCTCGGTCACCTAGTTGTCCACCGGAACCGGACCGGGGAGACGGGTCAGAAGATTGTTCGCTACATCAGAGGGCGTCGGTGCCACGCTCCCCGGTGCGCACCCGCACCACGGTGTCGACGGGACTGACCCAGACCTTGCCGTCGCCGATCTTGCCGGTGCGGGCGGCCTGCACGATGATGTCCACCACCTTGTCCACGGCGGTTTCGTCGACGACCACTTCCACCCGCACCTTCGGCACGAAGTCCACCGAATACTCGGCGCCCCGGTAGACCTCGGTGTGGCCCTTCTGGCGTCCGTAGCCCTGCACCTCGCTGACGGTCATGCCCAGAATACCCGCCTGCTCGAGACCGGTCTTGACGTCTTCGAGCGTGAACGGCTTGACGATCGCAGTGATCAGTTTCATTTCCCTCATACCTCCGAACGTCCGATGACCGAACCGGTTCCTGCGGTTGCAAAGTCGTAACCCGACTCCGCATGCTCGGACTCGTCGATACCGGTCGCTTCGTCCTCCCGGTCGAGCCGCAGCCCGATCGTGTATTTCACGATCAAGGCCAAGATAGCGGTACCGATTGCGGAGTAGGCCAGAACCGTGAAGGCACCGATCGCCTGCTTGACCAACTGATCGGGGCCACCGCCGTAGAACAGACCCGACACCGCGGCCGGCGCCTCACTGGTGGCGACCAGACCGACCATCAGGGTGCCGAACAGACCACCGACGAGGTGAACACCCACCACGTCCAGCGAGTCGTCGAACCCGAACTTGAACTTCAGCCCGACGGCCAGTGCACAGAGGATGCCGGCGCCGAAGCCGATCGCCAGCGCGCCAACCACATTCACCGACGAACACGACGGCGTGATGGCGACCAGGCCGGCCACGATGCCCGACGCCGCACCCAGGGTGGTGGCGTGGCCGTCGCGAATGCGCTCGGTGAGCAGCCAGCCCAGCATGGCCGCGCCGGTCGCGACCGTGGTGGTGATGAAGGTCGCGCCCGCGATTCCGTTGGAGCCGACGGCCGAACCGGCGTTGAAGCCGTACCAGCCGAACCACAGCAGACCCGCGCCGAGCATCACGAAGGGCAGGTTGTGCGGCCGCATCGGGGTGTGCGGCCAGCCGTGCCGCTTGCCCAGGATGATGGCCAGCACCAGGCCGGCGGTACCTGCGTTGATGTGCACCGCGGTGCCGCCGGCGAAGTCGATTGCCTTGAGCTTGTTGGCGATCCAGCCGCCGGTCTCGCCGGTGACACCGTTGAAGGCGAATACCCAGTGCGCGACCGGGAAATACACGAAGGTCGCCCACAGCCCGGCGAACAGCAGCCAGCCGCCGAACTTCAGCCGGTCGGCGACCGCACCGGAGATCAGGGCCACGGTGATGATCGCGAACATCAGCTGGAAGGCGACGAACACCGTCTGCGGGATGGTGCCCGCCAGTGGGATCGACACCGCGGCGGCATCGGCGGTCGGCTGCAGATACGTTCCGCCGATCAGACCCTTGAGCCCGAAGTACTGAGAGGGATCACCGAACAGGTTGCTGACGTCGTTGCCGAACGCCATCGAGTAGCCGTAGAGCACCCACAGCACCGTCACGACGCCCATGGCGCTGACGCTCATCATGATCATGTTGAGCACGCCCTTGGCGCGGACCATACCGCCGTAGAAGAACGCCAGGCCCGGCGTCATCAACAGAACGAGCGCGGCGCTTGCCAGCATCCACGCGGTGTCGCCGGTATCCGGCACACCCATCGTTGGAAAACCGTCCACTCCCTACATCCTCCTTCGCCCATGCCACGGTCAGGCACCGTTGACCTAGGAAAGGACAATGCGCAGTGGATGTTTCAACGGCAGAGCACCCGTGTTTCGCTCATGTGAACGGATGGGCGCTCTGCGTTTCGGCCGCGTTACATGGCGGCGTTTGGCGCCTCAACCAATGCCGCGCCGTTGAGATAGAACTCATGCGGGTGCCTACTCGCACTTTCCCGACGTGGTTTCTATCTCAACGGTCTCCGCGGCGACTCAGCCCAGCAGCGCGTCGACGAACGCCGCCGGTTCGAACGGCGCCAGGTCGTCGGGCCCCTCGCCGAGGCCGACCAGTTTGACCGGCACGCCGAGGTCTTCCTGGACCCGGAACACGATGCCACCCTTGGCGGTCCCGTCCAGTTTGGTCAGCACCACGCCGGTGATGTCGACCACCTCGCCGAAGACCTTCGCCTGGGCAAGGCCGTTCTGCCCGATCGTGGCGTCGAGAACCAGCAACACCTCGTCGACCTCGGCGCGCTTGGCCACCACCCGCTTGACCTTGCCGAGTTCGTCCATCAGCCCGGTTTTGGTGTGCAGCCGGCCGGCCGTGTCGATCACCACGACATCAGCTCCGGCGCTAATCCCCTTGTCGACGGCGTCGTAGGCCACCGATGCCGGATCGGCGCCCTCGGCGCCCCGGACGACGTCGGCGCCGACGCGGGCCGCCCAGGCCTGCAACTGGTCGGCCGCGGCCGCCCGGAAGGTGTCGGCGGCGCCGAGGACCACCCGGCGGCCGTCGGCCACCAGCACCCGGGCCAGCTTGCCCACGGTGGTGGTCTTTCCGGTGCCGTTGACGCCGACCACCAGCAGCACCGACGGTTTGTCGGCGTGCGGCAGCGCCTTGATCGAGCGATCGAACTCCGGGTGCAGCTCGTTGATCAGCGCCTCCCGCAGCACGGCGCGGGCGTCGGCGTCGGTGCGCACCGCGCTGGCGGCGATCGCGCCGCGCAGATGGGTCAGCACACCGGCGGTGACGGTCGGTCCGAGGTCGGCCACCAGCAGGGTGTCCTCGACTTCTTCCCACGACTCCTCGTCCAGGTCGCCGCCGCCGAGCAGGCCCAACACGCTGCGGCCCAAGGCATTCTGCGACTTGGACAGCCGGCCGCGCAGCCGTTCCAGCCGCCCGGCCGTCGGCGCGATGGTGTCCATCGCGGGCGCCGTCTCGGTGATGGGCTCGGGCAGCGGGGTGACGAGTTCGGGTTCGGGCAGCCGCAGATCCTCGATGGGCCGCTTCGGGGCGTCACGGGGAACGGTCGCGTCGTCGCCGACGGTCGGCAAGCCCTGGAACGCCGTGACGTCCGGGGGTGTCTCGCGGGCCGGGGCGGGCACGGTCTCGGCCGGGGCGGACTGGCTGAAGGTGATCCCGGAGGACGCCGTGTAGCCGCCGGAGCGGTCGATCTCCTTGGGCTCCCCGGCCACCGGCGGCGGGGCCAGGCTGATCCGGTCGCGCCGGTAGCGGATGAGGCCGAAGATCAGCGCCGCGATGATCAGGACGGCAATGACGGCGATGGCGATCCAGAGGACTTCGGTGGTCACCCGGCCATTGTCCCAAAGCGGACGGGACACCCATCGCCCACTTCGGGGAAATGTCGAAAAGCTACTGCGAACTGACGAGTTCCTGGCCGCGCATCTTCTGCGAGATCACCTGCGTGATGCCGTCGCCCTGCATGGTGACGCCGTACAGCGCATCGGCGATCTCCATCGTCGGCTTCTGGTGGGTGATCACGATGAGCTGCGAACGCTCCCGCAACTGCTCGAACAGCCCCAGCAGGCGCTGCAGGTTGACGTCGTCGAGGGCGGCCTCGACCTCGTCCATGATGTAGAACGGCGACGGCCGCGCGCGGAAGATGGCCACCAGCATCGCCACGGCGGTCAGCGACTTCTCGCCGCCGGAGAGCAGCGACAGGCGTTTGACCTTCTTGCCCGGCGGGCGCGCCTCGACCTCGACGCCGGTGGTCAGCATGTCGCCCGGATCGGTCAACAGCAGCCGGCCCTCACCGCCGGGGAACAGCGACGCGAACACGGCGCTGAACTCGCGCTCGACGTCGGCGTAGGCCTCGGTGAACACCTGCAGGATGCGGGCGTCGACCTCGTCGACCACGTCGAGCAGGTCCTTGCGGGCGGCCTTGACGTCCTCGAGTTGGGTGGACAGGAAGTTGTAGCGCTCCTCGAGTGCGGCGAACTCCTCCAGCGCCAGCGGGTTGACCCGGCCCAGCTCGGCGAGCTCACGTTCGGCGCGTTTGGCGCGGCGTTCCTGGGTGGGCCGGTCGAACGCCATCGGCGCCGGGGCGCTGACCTGTTCCCCGCGTTCCCTGGCCTGCTCGTATTCGGCCAGCTCCAGCTCGCTGGGCGGCAACGCCACGTTGGGGCCGTACTCGGCGATGAGATCCGTTGCGGCCATGCCGAATTGCTCGAGCACCTGGGTTTCGAGCTGTTCGACGCGCATGGCCGCCTGGGCCTTGGCGACCTCGTCGCGGTGCAGCGAATCGGTCAGCGCGGCGATCCGCGTGTTCAGCCCGTCGACCCGTTCCCGGGCGGCGGTCAGCGCGGCGGCGCGCTGCTGACGTTCGGCGGCCAGCCCGTCGCGGGTCCGCGAAGCCACCCCGACGACGACGGCCAGCCGGTCGGCCACCTGGCGGCCGGACTCGGCGACGGCGGCGGCGACGGCGGCGGCGTGCTGACGCGCCGCGCGCGCCCGGGCCGCGCGGGCCCGGGCCTCCCGTTCGGCGGCCGCCGCCCGGCGCAGCGAATCCGCCCGTCCGCGAACGGCATTGGCGCGTTCCTCGGCGGTGCGCACCGTCAGGCGCGCCTCCACCTCGGCGCTGCGGGCGGCCTCGGCGGCAGCCGCGACGCGTTGCCGCTCGACGGGTTCGCCGGCGGCCTCGGCCGGGGTCTCCTGCGCGTTGCGCAACCGGGTCTCCAGCTCCGACAACTCGGTGACCGTCTGCTGGCGGCCGGCCTCCAGCTCGTCACGCTGGGTGGTCTGGCGGCGCCACTCCTCCTCGGCGGTGCGCGCGTCCTGGCCGAGTCGGCCCAGGGTTTCGTAGATCCGCGAGATCGCCGCGTCGGACTCGTTGAGGGCGGCCAGCGCCTGCTCGGCGGCGTCCTGACGGTTGACCTGTTCCAGCGTCGCGCCGGCCAGCGCCGCCGACAGTTCGCCCGCCCGGGTCTCGGCGGCGGCCAGTTCGCCGCGGGCCCGCTCGATCGCCGAGGTGATCTCCAGGGTGCTGGGCTTGCGGTCCGACCCGCCGTTGACCCAGCCCTGGCCCACCACGTCGCCGTCGGTGGTCACCGCACGCAGCCCGGGGTTGCCCGACACCACGTCGAGCGCGCGCGGCAGGTCCTCGACCACCACCACGTGGGCCAGCAATGCGCAGATTGCGCCGCGCAGCCGGTCGGGCGCCTCCACCAGGTCCAGCGCCCAGCGCGTGCCGACGGGCGCCTCGGCGCCGGCCCGCGGGTCGTGGACGGGCCAGTCGCCGAGCACGATGGCCGCGCGACCGCCGTCGCCTTCCTTCAGGGCCGCCACCGCGGCGCGGGCCGCCCCGAAGTTCTCGGCCGCCACCGCGTCGGCGGCCGATCCCAGCACCGCCGCCAGCGCCGTCTCGTATCCGGCGGCGACCTTGACCAGTTCGGCCACCGAGCCGAAAAGCCCTGTGTTACTTTTGTTTTCGATGAGCCAGGCGGCGCCGTCCTTGCGCTCCAGACCGACGGCGAGGGCGTCGATGCGGGCCCGCAACGAGGCCACCTCGCGTTCGGCGCCGCGTTCGGCTGCCTGCAGTTCGGCGACCCGCTCGTCGGCCAGCCGCAGCGCGGCCACGGTCCGGTCGTGGTGGTCGTCGAGCCCGACCTCGCTCTGGTCGAGTTCCCCGACGTGACTCTGCACGGTCTCGAACTCGGCCTGGGCCTGCTGCGCGCGGGCAGCGGCCGCCTCGATGCCCGCGGTGAGCCGGCCGACGCGGTCGTCGATCGACTCCACCCGGGCGCGCATCGTCTCGACCTGCCCGGCCAGCCGGGCCAGGCCTTCGCGGCGGTCGGCCTCGGCGCGCACCGCGGCCAGATGCGCCCGTTCGGCCTCGGCGGCCACCCGGTCGGCCTCGCCGAGCTCGGCTCGGGCCGCCTCCAGCCGGGTCCGGGCGTCGGCCAACTCGCCGAGCAACACCTGCTCGCCCGCGGCGACCTCGTCGGCCTGGGCCTCCAGCTCGTCGGGATCGGGGCCGCTCGAGCCCAGCGCGCCGGCCGGGTCCGTCTCCAACAGCTGGGCCCGGTCGCTGGCGATGCGCACGGTCGCGCTGACGCGCTCGGCCAGCGCCGACAACGCGAACCAGGTCTGCTGGGCGCGTTCGGCACGCTCGGACAACGCCGCCACCGCGGCCTCGTGCCCGGCCAGTTCGGCCGCGGCCGCCTCGACTGCCGCCACGGCTTCTTCGTGATCCCTGCGCAGCACGGCCTCGGTGCCGCCGACACCGTCGAACTCGGCCTGCCGCGTCACCAGGTCGTCGGCGGCCAGCCGCAACCGGGCGTCGCGCAGATCGGCCTGGATGGTCTGCGCCCGGCGCGCCATCTCGGCCTGCCGGCCCAGCGGTTTGAGCTGGCGGCGCAGTTCGGTGGTCAGGTCGGTCAGCCGGGCCAGGTTGGCGGCCATCGCGTCGAGCTTGCGGACCGCCTTCTCCTTGCGCTTGCGGTGCTTGAGCACACCGGCGGCCTCCTCGATGAAGGCGCGGCGGTCCTCCGGGCGGGACTCCAGGATCTGGGAAAGCCGGCCCTGACCGACGATGACGTGCATCTCGCGGCCGATGCCGGAGTCACTGAGCAGCTCCTGCACATCCATCAAACGGCAACTGGCGCCATTGATCTCGTATTCGCCGGCGCCGTCGCGGAACATCCGGCGGGTGATCGAGACCTCGGAGAATTCGATCGGCAGCGCGTTGTCGGAGTTGTCGATGGTGACGGTCACCTCGGCGCGGCCCAGCGGCGCCCGACTCGAGGTGCCGGCGAAGATGACGTCCTCCATCTTGCCGCCGCGCAGGGTCTTGGCGCCCTGCTCACCCATCACCCACGCCAGGGCGTCCACCACGTTGGACTTGCCGGAGCCGTTGGGGCCGACGACCGCGGTGATGCCCGGCTCGAAGCGCAGAGTCGTCGGCGATGCGAAGGACTTGAAGCCCTTCAGCGTCAGACTCTTGAGGTGCATGGCGTGCCAGCGTACCGCCCGCGCCGTGCGGTTCGGCGTCTCAGTCGGCGGCGGCGCGCCGGTCAGCGCTCGTTGAAGCCGGTCAACGACTCGGTGCTCTCCGACCAGTCCCAGATCACCTTGTCGACCCGGCCCGGGGTGGCGGGACCGTGCAGCAGTTCCAGCAGCCGGTCACAGTCCCGGCGCGGCCCCTGGGCGACGACGAGCACCCGGCCGTCGGTCTGGTTCTTCGCGTACCCGCTCAGACCGAGTTCGAGGGCGCGCGAGCGGGTCCACCACCGGAACCCGACGCCCTGGACGTAACCGTGCACCCACGCGGTGAGCCGGACCTGCGCGTCGGCCGGGTCCGTCATGAGCGGTTGTCGTCGATCTCGAAGCTGACCCGGGTGCCGGATTTCAGCGTGCGCCCCACGGTGCACACCGAGTCGACGGCGCGCTGCACGACGGTGTGCACCCGCTCGGCCTCCTCCGCCGAGAGGCCGGACAGGTCGATGTGCAAGGTTTCGGAAAGCAGGGGGTAGACCTCGTTATCGCGGTCGGCGGCGCCGGTGACGTCGATGGTCGCGGTGTAGCCGTCGCCGAGGCGGCGGGCCAGCGGCCGATCACTGGCCATGCCGCTGCACGCGGCCAGGGCGATCTTCATCAGTTCGCCCGGGGTGAAGACACCGTCGACGTCCTCGGCGCCGATGAGCACCTCGGCGCCGCGCGAGCTGCGCCCCGTGTAGCGGCGGGCGCCGGTGCGTTCGACCCACAGTTCGGTCATTTTTCTCTCCTCGCCGAGCGTGCACACATATGCATTTCGTCCTCGTCAGAATGCACAAGCGTGCACGCTCGCGCTCAACCCCGTGGCCGCGGCTGGCATTTCGGGCAGTAGCACGACGAGCGGTTCATGAACTTCTCCCGGCGCATGACGGCCCCGCAGCGGCGGCACGGCTGTCCGTCGCGGCCGTAGGCGTCCAGCGACCGGTCGAAGTAGCCGGACTCGCCGTTGACGTTGACGTACATCGAGTCGAACGAGGTGCCGCCCTGCGCCAGCGCCTCGCGCATCACATCGGCGGCGTGGTCGAGCAGTTCGGCGAGCCTGGGCCGGCTGAGCTTCTCGGCCGGCCGGGCGCCGTTGATCTTCGCGCGCCACAACGCCTCGTCGGCGTAGATGTTGCCGATGCCCGACACCACGCTCTGGTCGAGGAGTTGGCGTTTGATCTCGGAGTGCTTGTGCCGCAACACATCCACCACCGCGTCGCGGTCGAACAGCGGATCCAGCGGGTCGCGGGCGATGTGCGCCACCGGCAGCGGCACCCCGTCCACCATGTCGGTCAGCATCCAGCCGCCGAACGTGCGCTGGTCGACGAAGCTCAACGCGGTACCGTCGTCGAGCAGCGCGGCGATGCGCACATGGTCCTCGCGCGGCACCGGCCCCAGCAGCATCTGACCGCTCATGCCCAGATGCACGACGAGCGCCTCACCGGTGTCCAGGCGCAGCCACAGGTACTTGCCCCGCCGGCCGGTGCCCTCGATCCGGGCGCCCAGCAGCCGGGCGGTCAGGTCCCCGGCGCCGGCCTCGTGACGGCGGATCGCCCGGGGGTGGTGCACCCGCACCGCGGTGACGGTGCGCCCGGCGAGGTGCCGTTGCAGGCCGCGGCGCACCACCTCGACCTCGGGCAGTTCGGGCACTAGGGGCTCACACCTGTTCGAGTGCGGCCCACGCCGCCGAGGCCGCCTTGAGTTCGGCCTCCTTCTTGGTGCGCCCGGCGCCGGTGCCGTATTCGGTGTCCATCACGAGCACCGTGGCGGTGAAGTGTTTGTCATGGTCGGGCCCGGTGGAGGTGACGACGTAGCTGGGCACGCCGAGGCCGCGGGCGACGGTGAGCTCCTGCAGGCTGGACTTCCAGTCCAGGCCGGCACCGAGGCTCGGAGCGGTGTCGAGCAGCGGTCCGAACAGTCGCAGGATCACCGCGTGCGCGGTCTCCAGGCCGTGTGTCAGGTAGATCGCCCCCAGCAGCGCCTCCAGCCCGTCGGCCAGGATGCTGGCCTTCCCCGCGCCCCCGGAGTTCAGCTCGCCGCGGCCGAGCAACAGGTGCTCGCCGAGGCCGCCGGCGGCCAGGCCGCGGGCGACATCGGCCAGGGCCTGGGTGTTGACGACGCTGGCGCGCAGCTTGGCCAGATCGCCCTCGGGGCGTTCGGGGTGGCGTTGGAACAGCTCGACGGTGACCGTCAGCTCGAGCACCGCATCGCCGAGGAACTCCAGCCGCTCGTTGGTGGGCAGGCCGCCGTGCTCGTAGGCGTAGCTGCGGTGCGTGAGCGCCAGGGTCAGCACGTCGTCGGGCAGGTCGACGCCGAGGGCGTCCAGCAGCGGCCGGCGGGGCGATCCGGGGTCGTCGGCCCGCGTCACTGCGCTTCGCCGTTGTGGTCGGGCAGCATCTCGGCGAGCTTGGCCCAGCGCGGATCGACGATGTCGTGGTGGTGGCCCGGTTCTGCGGTCGCCAGCACCGCGCCGCACTGCGGACACAGCCCGGCGCAGTCCGGCCGGCAGACCGGCGACAACGGCAACTCCAGGCCGACGGCGTCGACGATGGCCTGCTCGAGGTCCACCGCGTCGTCGACCACGTGGCCGACCTCGTCGGTTTCGGTGGTCTTTTCGGTGGCACTGTCCGGGTAGGCGAACAACTCGGTCAGGTGGATCGACACGTCGCCGGTGAACGGCTCCAGGCAGCGGGCACACTGGCCCGCCGTGGGCGCCCGCACGGTTCCGGTGACCAGCACACCCTCGGCGACCGATTCCAGTCTCAGGTCGAGATCCAGCGGCGCGCCCGCCTCGATGGCCTCCAGGTCCAGCCCGATCCGGCCGGGACTGGGGACCGTTTCGGAGAACTCGGTCATCGAGCCGGGCCGACGTCCCAGTCGCGCAACGCTGATTACCAGCGGATTCCGGGCGGCCATGCCGGCGATTCTAATCCGAACCGCCGACAAACCGTCAGCGCGATACGTAGTCGTGGGTGCCGGCGGCGGTGCGGAGCTGATGGCGCCCGCGACCGACCGAGCGCAGCGTGCCGTTGAGGTACTCCTCGAACTCCGCGAGTTTGCTGTCGACGTAGATGTCGCATTCTCCGCGCAGCCTGTCGGCTTCCGCGTGGGCGGTGTCGACGAGGCGGGTGGCCTCGGCGCTGGCGGTGGCCACCACCTCGGTCTGCGACACCAGGCGCTGCTGCTCCTTGATGCCTTCCTGGACGGCCTTCTCGTAGCTCTTGTTGCCGCTCTCGACGAGGCGGTCGGCCTCGGCCTTGGCCCGGCTGACGCTCGTCTCGTAGTCGCGCTTGGCGGCGGCGGTCAGCCGCCCGGCCTCCTCGCGGGCCTCGCCGACCATCTGGTCGCAGTGCGCCCGGGCCTCGCCCACCATCCGGTCGGCATGCGACTTGGCCTCGGCCAGCATCCGGTCGGCCTCGGCGCGGGCGTGCCCCAGCGTCGAGTCGGCCTCGGTGGTGGCGGCGCCGACCATGCCGTCGGCGTGGGCCTTGGCCTCGCGCAGCATGCCGTCCCGCGCGTCCAGGACGTCCTGGGCGTCGTCGAGCTCGCCGGGGATGGCGTCCTTGATGTCGTCGATCAGCTCCAGGACGTCACCGCGGGGAACCACACAGCCGGCGGTCATCGGGACACCACGGGCTTCCTCGACGATGGCGCCCAACTCGTCGAGCGCTTCAAATACTCGGTACACGGCGCACACTCCAGGGTTAGGCAACAGTGAACTCTGTGGTTATTGTGCCTGGTGTTACGCGTGTGACTGGATTGGCGACACCGGTGTGTCGCAAATTCAGCCGAGTTTCTCCCGGAGACGCCGGTTGACCGCGTCGGGCAGCAGCGCCGAGACGTCACCGCCGAACGTCGCAACCTCCTTGGCCAGCGACGACGACACGAACGAGTACTGCGGTTTGGTGGCCACGAAGAAGGTGTCGACCCCGGCGACGTGCCGGTTCATCTGCGCCATCTGCAACTCGTATTCGAAGTCGGTGCCGGTGCGCAGGCCCTTGACGATGGCGGTCAGGCCGCGGTCGCGGGCAAAGTCGACCACCAGGCCCCGGCCGGACTCCACCCGCAGATTGGACAGGTGCGCCGTCGACTCGACAATCATCTCGATGCGTTCGTCGGCGCTGAACATGCCCTTCTTGTTGGGATTGACCAGCACTGCGACCACGACCTCGTCGAACTGCGCGGCGGCCCGCTCGAAGACGTCGATGTGGCCGAGGGTGACGGGGTCGAAGGAACCCGGGCAGACGGCGCCGCTCATGGGTGACGACGCTACAGGGCTGCCCCACCGTCACGCCGACGAGCGCCGAGTTCTGCGCCGGGGCTGTTGCGCGGGCGTATCTACGACCCTGGTGCCGAACTCGGCGGGGAACCCCCGACGTATTCGGCCCACTCCAATCGGGTGTCGCCGTAGCGGCGCGGGGCCATCGGCTCCCAGCCGGCGGGCCAGTCCAACTCCGCCCCCGCCGCGGCCCGCTCGACGACCGCGATGGTTCCCGTTGTTGCCCAGCAGTTTTCGGTCAGCAGGCGCAGATCGTTCTGGATCTGGTCGTTGTCGAGCTCGTACGGCGGGTCGGCGAACACCAGATCGACCGGGAAGCCGGGCCCGGCCAGCACGGTGGCCACCGGGCCGCGACGGACCGTCGCTCCTTTCAGCCCGAGGGCGGTGATGTTGCCCGTGATGACCGTCGCGGCGCGCTGATCGGATTCCACGAACAACGCCGCGGCCGCCCCGCGCGACAGCGCCTCCAGCCCAAGGGCGCCCGATCCCGCGTACAGATCGAGCACGCGCAAGCCGGCGAAGTCCGTCCGCGCGGCCAGCACGTTGAACAACGACTCGCGCACCCGGTCGGTGGTCGGACGGGTGCCCCTGGCGGGAACGCTCAGGCGCCGCCCGCCGGCCGACCCGGCGATGATGCGGGTCAGCCGATCACCGCCAGCAGGTCGCCCCCCTCGACGTGGGCCGTCGGGGCGACCGCGACCCGCTGCACGGTCCCCGCCTTCGGTGCGGTGATGGCCGCTTCCATCTTCATGGCCTCGATGGTGGCGATCGTCTGGCCGGCCGTCACGGTGTCACCGGTTGCGACGTTGACCGTCACCACGCCGGCGAACGGGGTGGCGATGTGGTCGGGGTTGGCCCGGTCGGCCTTCTCGGCGGCCTGGGTGGCGGCCGCGATGGACCGGTCGCGCACCAGCACCGGGCGCAACTGTCCGTTGAGGATGCACATCACCGTCCGCATGCCGCGGTCGTCGGCCTCGGAGACGGCCTCCAGCCCGATCAGCAGCTCGACACCCTTCTCCAGCTTGACGCGGTGCTCGTCACCGCGGCGCAGCCCGTAGAAGAACTGGTTCGCACTGATCTGCGAGGTGTCGCCGAACTCCTCCCGGTGTGCCTCGAACTCGGCGGTGGGTCCCGGAAAGAGCAGCCGGTTCAAGGTGGCCCGCCGGGCCGGGCCCGGCCGGGTCAGCGCCGCCGCGTCGTCGGCGGACAGCGGCTGTTCCTCCTTCGCCGCACCGCGCCCCTGTAATGCCTTGGTGCGCAACGGTTCCGGCCAGCCGCCGGGGGGATCACCCAGTTCGCCGCGCAGGAATCCGATCACCGACTCGGGGATGTCGTAGCGGGCCGGGTCGGCCGCGAACTCATCGGCCGTGGCGGCGGCCCCGACCAGCGCCAGCGCCAGATCGCCGACCACCTTGCTCGACGGCGTCACCTTGACCAGCCGGCCCAGGATGCGGTCGGCGCCGGCGTAGGCGTTCTCGATGTCCTCGAACCGGTCGCCCAGACCCAGCGCGATGGCCTGCTGGCGCAGATTGGACAGCTGCCCGCCCGGGATCTCATGGGTGTACACCCGACCGGTCGGCGCGGGAAGCCCCGACTCGAAGGGCGCGTACACCTTGCGCAGCGCCTCCCAGTACGGCTCGAGATCGCAGACGGCGGCCAGTGCGAGGCCGGTGTCGTACTCGGTGTTGACGGCCGCCGCGACGATCGAGCTCAGCGCGGGTTGGCTGGTGGTGCCGGCCATCGGGGCCGCCGCCCCGTCGACCGCGCTGGCCCCGGCCTGCCAGGCCGCCACGTAGGTCGCCAGCTGACCGCCGGGGGTGTCGTGGGTGTGCACGTGCACCGGTAGGTCGAACCGTTCCCGCAGTGCCGACACCAACGTCGCGGCCGCCGGTGCCCGCAGCAACCCGGCCATGTCCTTGATGGCCAGCACGTGCGCACCGGCGTCGACGATCTGTTCGGCCAGCTTGAGGTAGTAGTCCAGGGTGTAGAGGTTCTCGGCCGGACTGGACAGGTCCCCGGTGTAGGACATCGCGACTTCGGCCACCGCGGAACCGGTTTCACGCACGGCGTCGATCGCCGGACGCATCGACTCGACGTTGTTCAGCGCGTCGAAGATCCGGAAGATGTCGACCCCGGTGCGGGTGGCCTCGTCGACGAACGCCTGGGTGACGGAGGCGGGGTACGGCGTGTAGCCCACCGTGTTCCGGCCGCGCAGCAGCATCTGCAGACAGATGTTCGGCAGCGCCTCACGCAGGGCCGCCAGGCGTTCCCACGGGTCCTCCTTGAGGAACCGCAACGCGACGTCGTAGGTTGCCCCGCCCCAGCATTCCATCGACAGCAGCTGGGGCGTCAGCCGCGCGATGTACGGCGCCACCATCAGCAGACCCGTCGTGCGGATCCGGGTGGCCAGCAACGACTGATGCGCATCGCGGAACGTCGTCTCGGTCACCTTGACCCCGCGCGAATCCCGCAGCCAGGTGGCGAATCCGTCCGGACCCAGCTCGACGAGCTTCTGCTTGGACCCCGGCGGCGGCGGGACGGACAGGTCGATCGACGGCAGCTTGTCGTGCGGGTAGACCGACGACGGCCGCTCGCCGTGCGGCTTGTTGACCGTCACGTCGGCCAGATAGTTCAGGATCTTGGTGCCGCGGTCGGCGCTGGTGCGCGCGGTCAGCAACTGTGGACGTTCGTCGATGAACGACGTGGTGATGCGCCCGGCCCGGAAGTCCGGATCGTCCAGAACCGCTTGCAGGAAAGGGATGTTCGTGGACACGCCGCGGATCCGGAACTCCGCGACCGCACGGCGCGCGCGGCGCACCGCGGTCGCGAAGTCCTTGCCGCGACAGGTCAGCTTCACCAGCATCGAGTCGAAATGTGCGGACACCTCGGCGCCCACGTTGGTGCCGCCGTCGAGGCGCACCCCGGCCCCGCCCGGGCTGCGGTAGGCGGTGATCCGTCCGGTGTCCGGCCGGAAATCGTTGGCCGGATCCTCGGTGGTGATCCGGCACTGCAGCGCCGCGCCGTGCAGCACGATCGAATCCTGGCGCAGGCCAAGGTCTTCCAGCGACTCACCGCCGGCCACCCGCAGCTGAGAGGACACCAGGTCCACATCGGTGACCTCCTCGGTCACCGTGTGCTCGACCTGGATGCGCGGGTTCATCTCGATGAACACATGGTTGCCGCGCTCGTCGAGCAGGAACTCCACCGTGCCGGCGCACGAGTAGCCGATCTGCCGCGCGAACGCCACCGCGTCGTTGCAGATCCGTTCCCGCAGTGCGGGATCCAGGTTCGGGGCGGGCGCCAGCTCGATGACCTTCTGGTGCCGCCGCTGCAGCGAGCAGTCCCGCTCGTAGAGATGGATCACATTGCCTTTTCCGGCACCGGGACCGTCCGCAAGGATCTGCACCTCGATATGGCGCGGGTTGATGACGGCCTGTTCGAGGAACACCGTGGCGTCGCCGAACGCCGACTCCGCCTCGCGCGACGCCGCTTCGATGGCTTCGGGCAGGGCCATGGCGTGGCTCACCCGGCGCATCCCGCGACCGCCACCGCCGGCGACGGCCTTCACGAACAACGGGAACTCCATGTCCTGCGCGGCCCGCACGAGCTCGTCGACCGACGACGACGGCGCCGACGAGGCCAGCACCGGCAGGCCGGCGGCCTTTGCCGCCGCAATCGCCCGCGCCTTGTTGCCGGTCAGTTCGAGCACATCGGCGCCGGGCCCGACGAACGTGATGCCCGCGGCCGCACACGCCGCGGCCAGATCGGGATTCTCCGAGAGGAAGCCGTAACCGGGATAGATCGCGTCGGCCCCGCACGCGCGCGCGGTCGCGACGATCTCGTCGACATTCAGGTACGCCCGTACCGGATGGCCGCGCTCGCCGATCTGATAGGACTCGTCGGCCTTGAGCCGGTGCAGCGAATTGCGGTCCTCGTACGGGTAGACGGCCACCGTCGCGATGCCCAACTCGTAGGCGGCGCGGAACGCCCGGATCGCGATCTCACCGCGGTTGGCGACCAGAACCTTGGAGAACACGGTCTTCACTCCTCAAACCGATGTCGACGGATGTCCAGCGGGAACGATAATCCTGATCGAAGCACGGCGCCGGATGCGGGATCCGGGAAATCGACCGCATCGTCGCGGATCCGCCGGGCCATCCCAGCGTACCGTCGGCCCGCCGGACGCCCGACCCCGCCGCCCGGAGTGTGGAATCGCCGCCGAATCGGCACGCTCGGGACCGGTGGATTCCCGCGTGGGGTCCCGGTCAGATGTTCAGGCCGCCGCGTTTGACCAATTGCTTTGCGATGACGCCTTTTTGGATCTCATTGGTGCCCTCCCCGACGATCATCAGCGGCGCATCCCGGAAGTATCGTTCGACGTCGTACTCGGTGGAGTAGCCGTAGCCGCCGTGGACCCGCACGGCATCCAGCGCGATCTGCATCGCGGTCTCCGAGCAGAACAGCTTGGCCATGCCCGCCTCCATGTCGACGCGTTGACCGGAGTCGAATCTCGTCGCCGCCGACAGCAGCAGCGCACGCGCGGCGGCCAGCCGGGTGCCCATGTCGGCGAGCATGTTGCCGACGGCCTGATGCTCCCAGATCGGCTTGCCGAAGCTCTCCCGGTCCTGCGCGTAGGCCAGGGCGTCGTCGAACGCGGCCCGGGCCACGCCCGTCGCGCGGGCCGCCACCTGCAGGCGACCGACCTCCAAACCCTTCATCATCTGCGCGAAGCCGCGGCCCTCCGCGACGCCCAGCAGAGCGGATGCGGGCACCCGGCAGTCGGCGAAGTTCAGCTCGCATGCCTCGACACCCTTGTAGCCCAGCTTCGGCAGGTCCTTGGAGATGGTGAAACCGTCGGTTCCGGTTTCGCCGGGCCTCGTGCTCCGCTCGCCGAACCCGGCTGATCCCGTCGCGCCGGGCCTCGTGCTCGCGGAAGTACGCCGCTCGCCGAACCCGGCTGCCGGGTTCGGCACCAACAGGATCGACACCCCCCGGTGCGCCGGTTCCGCGTCGGGGTCGGTCTTGCACAGCAGTGCCACCAGACCGGAGCGCCGCGCGTTGGAGATCCAGGTCTTGGAGCCATTGACGACGTAAGAGTCGCCGTCCCGGCGGGCCGTGGTCCGCATCGCCTGCAGATCGGAGCCGCCGCCCGGCTCGGTCAGCGCCATGGTGGCGCGCAGTTCGCCGGTGGCCATCGGCGGCAGGTACTGCTGTTTCTGCTCCTCGGTGCCGAACAACAGCAGCAGTTTGGAGACCACGGTGTGGCCGCCCATCGCGCCGGCCAGACTCATCCAGCCACGCGCCAGCTCCTCGGCCACCTGCACGTAACACGGCATCGACACGGCGCCGAAGCCGTAGGGCTCGGGAATGGCCAGCCCGAAGATGCCGATCTCCTTCATCGTCTCGATCAGCTCTTCGGGATAGGTGTTGGCGTGTTCGAGGTCGCGCACAACGGGTCTGACCTGTTTGTCGACGAAGTCGCGCACCGTCGCGACGATGGCCTGTTCTTCCGCCGACAGTGTCATCCGGACCTCCCGATCGCTCTCGCGCTGTCGCGCCGAAACGCACGTTTCGGCGGTGGTTGGCGGGCTAGAGCAGGGTGGACCAGTAGTCCCAGAACCGGGCCAGGATCGCCAGGATCACCGCGGCGTACCACACCGCGACGATCGACCAGCGCCACCGATACAGCACCCGCAGCACCGGGTTGCCGGCCAGCGGGCGCAGCGCGATCGAGGCCACCACCACCAGCAGCGGGATGGTCACCGCCCAGACCACCATGCAGTACGGGCACAGCGCGCCGATGCGGTAGAGGCTCTGGAAGATCAGCCAGTGCACGAACACCGAGCCCAGCAGGGTGCCGATCAGCAGCCCGACCCAATACCACTGCGGTATGCGGACTTTCGACCAGACCAGCACGCCGGTGACGACCACCAGCGTGAACGACATGAGCCCGATGAGCGGGTTGGGGAACCCGAATACCGACGCCTGCCGGGTCACCATGATCGACCCGCACGACAGCACCGGGTTGAAGTTGCACGACGGCACGTACTTCGGGTTGATCAGCAGTTCGATCTTCTCGACGGTCAGCGTGAACGACGCCGCCAGCCCGACCGCGCCGGCGATGACGATCCACAGCGCCGACGGCCGCGGGACCGCGGGCGACGACCACATCGGCCGGTCCCGCGGCGCCGGGGCCTCGGCGGCGGTTGGGGTGGTCATCACGCCGCGGGCGCGACCGCGCCGTCGAGTCCCGGCACGTCGCCGACGATCTCCTTGACCTTGGCGACCAGCGCGTCCGGCGTGGAGTACTTGTAGTCCTCACCGTTGATCCGGATGCTCGGTGTCGAGTCGATCTTGACCGCTGCGGCCAGGCCTTCGACCATCTCGTTGTTCTTGCCGGCGTTCACGCAGTCGGGCACCGTGCCGACGACGCCGGCCTGCCGGGCCGTTTCGATGAGCGCCTTGTCGTCGGGCGCGGGCGAGCCCTCGGCGGGCTGCTGGACGAACAGCGCGGAGTGGAACCGCCGGAACGCGTCCTTGGTGGGGCTGGTGTCGGCGTCGGCGACGCAGTAGCCGGCATTGGCCGCCCGGGTCGAGTACTGGTCGTTCACCGGGCTGTTGAGGATGGCCACCATGTAGTAGTCGGCGGCGACGGCACCGGTGTCTATCAGCTTGTTGAGCGTGGGACCGAAGGCCTTCTCGAAGGCCGCGCAGTGCGGGCACTGGAAGTCCTCGTACAGGGACAGCACGGCCTTGGGTTCCGTGCCGCCGTCCTTGGTGATCACCTTGGCCGTCGCGACCCGAACGGCCTCGACCTCACCGGCGTACTTGCGCTCGCTGCCGTTCAGCTTGATCCAGGTGAACAGTCCGACGGCGATCGCGATGACCAGAGCAGTCAACCCGATCTGGACCCAGAAGTTTCGTTTGCGGTCGGCCGCCTTGAGGTCGTAACTGGCGGGGCGCTTCGATTTGTTGGCCACGGTCAACCAGCGTACCGGCGAGCCGGATTCACACCCGTCGCAGGTGCGCCCGCAGCGCGGAGGTGAGCTCGTCGATGCAGGCGGTCGAGCCGCCGCCCAATCCGTCGAAGTTGACGAAGCCGTGGGTCATCGACGTCATCTCGCGCAGATCGACCGACACCCCGGCGTCCGCCAGCGCCGCGGCGTACGCGTTGCCCTCGTCGCGCAACGGGTCGAAGCCCGCGGTGACGACGAGCGCCGGCGGCAGGCCGGACAGGTCGGCCGCCCGGGCGGGTGACACCCGCGGGTCGTCCGCGCCGAGCTGCGAGCCTTCCAGGTACCGGTCGCCGAACCACGTGATGTCGTGGCCGCTCAGGACGAAACCCGACGCGAACAACGTCCGCGACCGCGTCGGCGTGCGGATGTCGGTCACCGGGTAGATCAGCAGCTGCAGCGCGGGCACCACCTCGTCCCCCCGGGTCAGTTGCGCCACCGCCGCGGCCAGGTTGCCACCGGCGCTGTCGCCGCCGACGGAAACCCGGTCGCGCGGGACACCCAGTTCGCCGGCGTGCGCGACGACCCAGCGATACGCCGCCAGACAGTCGTCGAGCGCGGCGGGCGCCGGGTGTTCGGGGGCCAGCCGGTAGTCGACCGAGAACACGTGCACGCCGGCCCGCCGGCACAGGATCCGGGCCACCGGGTCGTAGGAATCCAGGCTGCCGAGAACCCAGCCTCCGCCGTGGAAGTACACCAGCGCGGGCGCGCCGTCGTCGGCCGCGCGGTAATGCCGCACCCGGATCTGCCCGGCCGGCCCCGGGACCGACAACTCCGCCACGTCGGCCGGCACCGGCGGCCCGCTCAACGGCGTCAGGGATTCGAACACCCGGCGGCTGAGGGCGACATCATCGTCGAACGCCAGGCCGGTGACACCGGCCAGGCCCAGCGACGCGGTGAAGGCCTGCAGCGTGGGGTCCAGGGTGTTGCCGTCGATGACGACGGCGCGGCCACCGGAGATCAGCCTCTTGACGGGGTCCGGCAGCGCCGGGAGCGCCTTCGGCGCGAGCCGGGTCGCGGCGTTCAGGACGGGGACCGGCAGTCGCCGCCGGTGTGTTTGTGCTGCCACGGGCTATGACCGTAACCCGTCAGATTAGGCCGCGTGTTCGCCTCGGATATATCGTGATCGACGCCCAGAAGGCTCTGGGACCCTTTTCTCGACTGGTAGGTGGATCTGATGGCCGTTCCCTCGATCGGGCTCAACGACGACAACGCGATTCCGGCGCTCGGTCTCGGCGTCGCCGAACTGTCCGACGCCGAGACCGAACGCGCCGTCTCGGCCGCCCTGGAGATCGGCTACCGGCTGATCGACACGGCGTCGGCCTACGGTAACGAGGCCGCGGTCGGCCGTGCCATCGCCGGTTCCGGCATCCCCCGCGCGGAGATCTTCGTCACCACCAAGCTGGCCACCGACGACCAGGGCTTCCAGGGCAGTCAGGACGCCATCAAGGCCAGCCTCGATCGGCTCGGCATGGACTATGTCGACCTGTACCTGATCCACTGGCCGGCCACCGAGAGGGGAAAGTACGTCGACAGTTTCGGCGGCATGATGCGCTCGAAAGCCGACGGGCTGACCAAGTCGATCGGGGTCTGCAACTTCACCCCGGAGAACCTGACCGACCTGATCGACCTGGCCTACGTGACGCCGGTGGTCAACCAGATCGAGCTGCACCCGCTGCTCAACCAGGCCGAACTGCGTGCGGCCAATGCGGAGCGCAACATCGTGACGGAGGCCTACAGCCCGCTCGGTGTCGGCAACCTGCTGGACAACGCCGCGGTCGCCGCGGTGGCCGCCAACCACGGCAAGACGGCGGCGCAGGTGCTGATCCGCTGGAGCCTGCAACTGGGCAACGTCGTGATCCCGCGGTCGTCGTCGCCGGAGCGCCTCGCCGAGAACTTCGACGTCTTCGACTTCGACCTCACCGAATCGGATATGGCCACGCTGGGCGGTCTGGATGACGGCACCCGGTTCCGGCCCGACCCCGACGTCTACACCGGCACGTAATCCGCTGCGTGCGTCGGTTCCCAGCGATATCACAGACATCGTCGATCACGGGTGAAACCATGGTCGTGTGGGGGCCAGCTGGGACCGGGGCACTGAACCGACCGACGCCGACCAGATCTGCGCGTCGTGCGGCACACATGCCGGGCCGAGGGGCAATTTCTGCAGCGAGTGCGGTGCCCGGCTGACGCGTGCACCCCGTTCGGCCGAGTACAAACAGGTGACGGTGCTCTTCGCCGATGTGGTGCGGTCGATGGACCTCGCCGCCGTGTTGGACATCGAGCGGCTGCGCCACGTCATGACCGAACTGCTGGAACGCTCGGCAGCAGTGGCGCGCCGCTACGGCGGCGGCACCGTCGAGTACACCGGGGACGGCGTGATGGTGTTGTTCGGCGCTCCGATTACCTTGGAGGATCACGCTTTTCGGGCCTGCCTTGCCGCGCTCGCGATCCAGCAGGAAGTGGCCGGACTCGCGGCGACGGTTCAGCGTCGCGACGGTGTGGCGCCGCAGTTGCGGGTGGGCCTGAACTCGGGCCGGGTGATCGTCGGTGACGTGGGTGCGGCATCGCACCGCTACGCCGCGACGGGCGAGACGGTCGGGTTCGCCAGCCGGATGGAATCGGTGGCTCCCCCCGGCGGGGTGATGGTCTCGGAGGCGACCGCACGACTCGTCGAGCACTGCGCCGAATTGGCCGAACCGGAACAGGTCGCCATCAAAGGCGCCCGACACCCGGTCTGCGCCCGACGACTCCTGTCGATCGCCCCGCGCCACGACGTCAGCGGACGCACCGAGGCGAATCTGATCGGGCGGCGTTGGGAAATGGCGGGCCTCGACGCGATGCTGGAGCGCGCCGGGAAGCGGCGCGGCGGCGTGATGAATGTCGTGGGACCGCCCGGCATCGGCAAGAGCCGGCTGGCTCGCGAGTGCGCGGCGTTGGCGACCGGCCGCGGCGCGGACGTCATCTGGGCATTCTGCGAGTCGCACGCCCGGGACATCCCATTCCACGCCATCACCAGACTGCTGCGTACGGCCAGCGGGGTGACCGGCCTCGACGCCGCGGCCGCCCGCGCGAAGATCCGGCAGCAGATGCCGGATGCCGACCCGCACGATCTGCTCCTGTTCGACGACCTGCTGGGTATCGCCGACCCGGAAGTGCCCCTGCCGCAGGTCGATCCGGATGCACGGCGGCGCCGGCTGACCGCGCTCGTCAACGCCCGAACCCTGGCCCGCACCACGCCGGCGCTGTTCATCATCGAGGATGCGCACTGGATGGATGCGGTCAGCGAGTCGATGCTGGCCGACTTCCTGGCGGTGAACCCGCAAACGGCCTCGATGGTGCTGATCACCTCCCGCCCGGAGTATGCCGGCCCCCTGCTGCGGGCGCCGGTGGCGCAGCAGATTTCGCTCGGCCCACTTGGTGATTCCGATATCACCGCGTTGTTGGGTGAGTTGTTGGGGTCGGATCCATCGGTCGAGGAGCTGGTGACGGTCATCGTCGAACGGGCCGCCGGCAACCCGTTCTTCGCCGAGGAGATGGTGCGCGAGATGGTCCAGCGCGGGGTCCTCGACGGCGAACGCGGCGGATACACCTGTCGCGCGAACGTGGCCGAGGTCAGCGTGCCGGCCACTGTCGCGGTGGCCATCGGGGCACGCATCGACCGACTCGGCGATGCCGCCAGGCAGACACTGAACGCGGCGTCGGTGATCGGCATCCGCTTCGACGCAGAGATCTTGTCCGCGTTGGGAATCGACACGGCGTTCGATGAGCTGCTCGCCGCGGAAGTGATCGATCAGGTTCGACTGCGCCCGAGCGCCGAGTACGCGTTCCGGCACCCGCTGATCCGCACGGTGGCCTACGAAGCGCAGCTGAAATCCGATCGGGCGCAATGGCATCGGCGTCTGGCGGCCACCATGGCGGCAGCCATCGAGGGCCGGGCGGCCGAATCGGTGGACGAGAACGCGGCGCTGATCGCCGAACATCTGCAGGCCGCCGGCGATCTGGTCGCCGCGTACCGCTGGCACATGCGCGCCGGTGCGTGGTCGGCCAACCGCGATCTGGTCGCCGCCCGGCTCAGCTGGCAGCGCGCCCTCCCGATCGCCGACGCACTGCCCGCCGATACCCCCGGCCGGCCGTCGATGCGCATTGCCCCGCGCACCATGCTGTGTGCCACCGACTGGCAGGCTCGCGAGGTCCAGGAAAGTCGCGCGCGTTTCTTGGAGCTGCGGGAGTTGTGCACCGCGGCCGGGGACAAGGTCTCGCTGGCCATCGGGATGACGGCGCTGACCACCGAACTCCTCTACGCCGGGCGTTGCCGTGAGGGGGCGCGACTGGCCTCCGAACAGATGGGTCTGCTGGAGTCAATCGACGATCCCACGCCGGCCATGGGCTTGGCGGCCATCGCATTCTGCAACTGGCTGGGGGTCTGCGAATTCCACGAGATCCTGCGGTGGTCGCGGATCATCATCGAGTTGGCGGCCGGCGACCCGGTGAAGGGCGCCGGCTATGGCATGGGCTCACCGCTGGCGATCGCGCTGGCGTGGCGCGGCACCGCCCGGTGGTGTCTGGGTCACGACGGATGGCGCGACGACCTGCACGACGCTGTCGCCATGGCCCGCCGCAGCAACGCGGAAACCTTCTCCGGTGCGATCGCCTGGACCTACGGCTTCGCGATGCAGTACGGGGTGCTTCGCGCCGACGACTCCCTGCTGCGCGCCGCCGAGGATGCCGTCCAGACCGCCGAGCGGGCCAGTAGTGATCGGGCAATAGGCTTGGCCGCATACACATTGGCCGTCGGGCTGCTGAATCAGGAGGACGTGTCCGACCGCCGACGTGGGTTGGACCTCATGAAACGGGCGCGCGGTGTCTGGCTGCGCAAACGTGCCTTCTTCCTGATCCCGCTCACCGACATCTGGATCGCCGCGGAGACGGCGCGGAGCGGCGATCGCGATTCGGCCATCCCGGCGATGCGCGCCGCCGTCGACGAGCTCCACCAGGGATATCCGGTCTATGGCATTTGGGGCACCGGCGTTTTGGTGGAGACACTGCTCGAGCGCGGCGCCCCGGGTGACGTCGTCGAGGCCGGACAGGCAGTCGACCGACTGGAGGCACCGGGGGCGGACGACAGTTCGGCCATCCGCGACATCACGCTGCTTCGGTTGCGCGCGCTGCTGGCGCATGCCCGGGGTGATCGGATCGCCTACCTCGACGTGGTGAGTCGCTACCGCACGATGGCGAAATCACTTCGCTTCGAACGGCATATCGCGTGGGCCGAGGCGATGAGCGATGGGTTCACCCCGCCTCCTTATCGGGCAGCGGCCTCTGGATGTGAAAGTCGTTGACGTCGGGCCGGTCGAGCATCGCGATCATGGTGGCGCGGTCGAAGGGCCACAGATCGACGTCGCCGCCCGTCGTCAGATACCACGAGTTGCATCCGGTGTTCCACACGGTCGGTCCCATCGCGGTTTCGACCTGGGCATTGAATCGGTCGGTGGCCTCATCGGTGACTTCGACGGTCGCGATGGTCCGGTCACGGAATCCCGCGATCCACTGCGCGATGTAGCGTGCGGTGAGTTCCGCGGAGAACTGCAGCGAGATCGATCCGGACGGCGAGTTCGGGCCCAGCACGGTGAACAGGTTGGGAAATCCGGGGATAGCGGTCATCCGGTAGGCGCGCGGACCTTTCGTCCACGCGTCGTCGACGGTGACCCCACCCCGGCCGATCAGGCGCATGGGCCGCATGTAGTGGTGGGCGTGGAACCCGGTGGCCAGCACCAGGATGTCGGCCTCGCGGTGGGTGCCGTCGGCCGTGCGGATTCCCGTAGGTGTCACTGCGGCAATGGGTTCGGTGACCAGCTGTGCGTTCTCGGCCTGGATGGCGCGGTAGTACGTGCCGGACACCACCTGCCGTTTGCACAGTGGTTGATAGTCGGGGGTGAGCTTGGCCCGTAATTCCTCGTCCCGGACCTGGACGCGCAGCGATAACCGGGCGTAGGCCTGCACGGCACGTCGCCGCCATGAGGGGCGGGTGGCGATGTCGGCGAGAATCCCCGAACCCCAGAGCAACCCGTTGTACAGCTGTGCATGCAATCGCGGAGACCGGCGCAACACGGCTCCGACACCTGGGAACTGTTTGACCGACATCGGCGCCCAGAGGATCCACTGCGCAGTGCGCACGTAGTGGTCGATCGACGCCGCCCGCGGCTGCAGCGCCGAAACAACCTGCACGCCTGTCGATCCCGTCCCGATGACCGCGATCCGGGCATTCTGGGTGTCGACGTCGTCATCCCACCGGGCGGTGTGCACCACCGTTCCGGCGAAGGTGTCGAGGCCGGGGATGTCAGGTGTGAACGGGTGGTGCAACACGCCGGTCGCGCAGATCACGAAATCCGCCGGATACTGGTCGCCCGCGGCCGTGGTCACCGTCCACACACTGGTTTCGTCGTCCCAACGCGCTTCGACCACTTCGGTGTTGAGCTTGATCAGCGAAGACAGCCCGAGCTGGTCGACGACGTCGCGGTGGTACCGCTGGATCGTCGCGCCGTCGGCCCACAGGTGGCTCCAATCGGGCTTCGGCGCGAACCCGAACTGGTAGAGCTGAGATGGCACGTCACAGGTGAGACCCGGGTAGCGGTTCCAGTGCCACACACCTCCGACGTCGGATCCCTTCTCCAGCACGGTGATATCGCTGAACCCGCTCTCACGCAGGACGTGTGCGGTGGTGATTCCGGCGACGCCCGCGCCGATCACGATGATGCGCGGTTCGCGAACCACTCCGGTCACGTCGTCGCCCCTGCGGTTTCGAGCGCACGCGCGACCGTCGCCGGTGCGCTGATCATCGCCGCATCGAAGGCCGCCCTGCGATGGCTTCGGTTCATGAAATTGGCGCACAACCCGTCCAGATCGCGCTGCCCGGGCAAGATCGTCACCACTCTTGTGCCGCCGAGTCTGGCCTCGGTCACTTCGTCGTCCAGGATTCGCGACATCGGCCGCCGCAGCAGCTGGTTCTCGAGGAAGCCGCCGACGCCTGGGATGCGTACGCCGGGTGCCGACGCCATCGGCGCGATCACGTAGACGATGTCGGCCTCGTGCGGCGCGATCAGATCGACCGACGCGGTAGAGCGGGCACCGCCGTCCACGTAACGGCGGCCTCCGATCGCCACCGGCGGCATCCACCCCGGTATCCCCCAGGACGCCCGGAGCGCCTCACCGACGTGCGCGGGAGGCGATCCCGGTGCGCCGAAGACGACGCGTTCACCCCGGTCGACGTCGAAAGCCACCATCCGCGTTCCCGGGTGCGGCAACCACCCGTCCGCGGTGGCGAAGCCGTCCGCGAGTCGCTGGAGCCATTCGGCATCGGCACGGCCCGTCGGCGCGACGCCGGTCAACGCCGCCAGACCGGATTGCGAACGCAGCAACCCCGGGTTGAGCAGGCGCGGCTCGGGAATCGGCGGAAAGCTGGGCGGGGTTGCGGCCAGGTGCGCGCGTAAGCGGACGTCGGTGACATCACCGCGCTGCATGGCCAGCAGGTCATCCAGACTCGCTCCACCACCGAGCATCGTGACGAGTTCCGCCCCGCAGGACGTGCCCTGCAGGATATCGAATTCAGCGGGCTCAGCACCGATTTCGCGACGGAGAGCGTCCAGGGCAGCGAGCACCCACGCCGCTCCGATGGTGCCGCCGCATCCGATGACCAGTGCCCGTCGTCGTGTCATCGGCCGGCCCCGTCCGACGATCCCCTGCCGGCGCTGATGTGGTGATCGGAAGCCTGCCTGTTTAACCGCTCGATGTACGCGCTCCGGCCACCGGTGTCGATCGACGTGAGGGCTCGACGGTCATCGATCAGTCGTCGGGCCAGATTCTGCACCCGCTCGGGCACGAAGGTCCGCGCGTCCCATGCCGGGGCCACCCACTTGGGTACCGATCGTCGTGCCGCTCGCGACCCAACGACTTCGAGGATCGCCGCGGCGACGTCCTGCGGGTCGACGGTTGGCATACCGCCACCGAGTCGGGCACCCGAAGACAGTTCCGTCCGCACCGCGGACGGCAGGATCGCCGATACCGCGACACCCGTGCCCGCACATTCCTGCCGCGCCGCGAGCGAGGCCCCGAGCACGGCGAACTTGCTCGCGTTGTAGGTGACCATGCCCGGTATCGGGATGAGCCCCGCCATCGAGGCGACGTTGATGATGTGCCCTCGCCCCCGCCCGACCATGCCGCCGACCACCGCCTGCATGCCGTTGAGCACGCCACGCACGTTGACGTCCAGGATCAGATCCCGGATGGGTTCGGTCTCGGCCTCCATCGGACCCAGCGGCATCACCCCGGCGTTGTTGACCAGGATGTCCAGCGGGCCGTCGTGGATGGTGATGTGCGCAACGGTATCTCGCCACGACGACAAGGACGTCACATCCAGTCGACGACCCGCGACAGCCAACTCCGCAGCGGTGCTCGAACAGGCATCCTCATCGACGTCACCGATCCACACCCGCGCGCCCCGAGCGGCGAACGTCGCCGCGGTCGCGGCACCGATGCCGCGGGCTCCGCCGGAGATCAGGACCCGCAGGCCGGACACCGATGGCTGTTCTCGTCTCGTCCACACGCTCGGTGACTCGCCTTCCTCCGCTGCCATGGCCGCCAACTTCAAATACCGACGGTATTCAAAGACTATTGGTATGTCAATCGGAACTCCACGCGCCCGGTCGCATAGGATCCGGGGTATGCCGCGACCGACCCGCGCCCAGAGCCAGGCGGCCACCCGGGCGGACATAATCGCTGCGGCGCGCCGCCGATTCTTGGGGAATGGTTACGCCGCAACAAGTCTGGACGACATCGCGAACGATGCCGGCTATTCCAAGGGCGCGGTGTACTCGAACTTCCGGGACAAGCCGACTCTCTGCCGCGCGGTCCTCGAGTCGGTCCACGCCGAGAAGATGAGCGAGATTGTCGCCATCGCCAACGGCGGCTCATCACTGGCCGACCAGATGAGCCAGATCGAAACATGGCTCGAGCGCACCGTCGGCGACGTCGGTTGGACGATGCTCGAACTCGAATTCTCGGTGCTGTCACGCCACAATCCCGAACTCACCGAGATGATCACGGATCTGCACGGCGGGATGCACGCCACGGTGACGGCCGCGCTCGAATCGGTCGCCACCCGCCCCGACCCGGACGCCGACAGCGCACTGACGGTGGCGGCGCTCAGCGACATCATTCTCGCGACCATGATCGGCCTCGGCGTGCAGCGCGCGGTGAACCCCAACGTCTCGATCACCCCGGCGATAAACACTCTGCGCGCCGCCCAGGCCGTTCTCGTCCCGGGCAGCGGCTTCCAGCCGGCCCCGAGTGCCAACAGCTCCGAACGGATTCAATAGCGCACTACTGCGGCCGAATCGGGCGTCGAGCCGGACTACTGAGCCGCTGAGAAATTCAGCCCGTCGGGCAGGTGCTGGCGGCTTGCCGTAACCGGTCGGCCGACGGCTGATCGACCGGTAGGTGATAGCCGCGCAGCACCTCGAGGAACTGCAGCGAGTACTGGCACCAGAACGCCTCGTTCGGCGGCATCCAGCCGGCCGGCTCCTGATCGCCCTTGTCCTGGTTGGCCTGGCCTTGTACCGCAAGCAGATTCGCCGGATCGTTGGCGAACCGCAACCGCAGTTCATCGGGCCAGTCCCGCGCCCCCATGTCCCACGCGTACGCCAGGGGCACGATGTGGTCGATCTGCACCGACGCGCCGATCTGGTTGCCGCGGACGAACGGAATGGTGACATTGGTGTACGGGTCGCGCAGCGTGCCGGTGGCCACCGCATGCGGGCAGCGCTTGATGTCGACGTAGGTCTTGTCCACGAGATCGCGGTCGAGGATGTCGTTGCGGGTGTCGCAGCCGTTGTGTCCGCCGGGTGCGTCGTTGTCGTCGTCCCAGGAGTCACCGAACGCCGCGCGATAGTAGTCGTGACCGCGGATCCGCAACGGCACCAACGGGATTCCGGCCAGCACGTCAACGCCCGGGGCGACCGTCGGCGCGTCGGCGGCGGCGACGAACGCCTCGCGCTGGGTGGTCGCCACGGTCTGGACGGCGACCACGACGGCCAGAACCGCCGCCAGGGCCAGCCACGCCAGGGTGCGACGCGTCACGACTTGTCCAGGTATTCGACGCGCTCGCCCTCGGTGAACGGCGCCGCCAGCTGTGCCAGGCCCGGATCGTCGGGATGGCGGTGGTAGGCCTGCTCGCAGAAGGACCGGGCCGCCTCGATGACCTCACGGTCCCGCAGGAGCGACAGCAGCCGCAGCCCGTAGGCGCGCCCGGACTGGTGCCGGCCCAGCACATCGCCCTCGCTGCGCTCTTCCAGATCGAGATCGGCCAGTTCGAAACCATCCAGGGTGCCGGCCACTGCCCGCAGCCGCTCCCCCGCTTTGGAATTCGGCGGGAGTTCGGTCACCAGCAGGCACAGGCTGGGATGCTCGCCGCGACCGATCCGGCCGCGGAGCTGATGTAGCTGGCTGATGCCGAACCAGTCGGCGTCCATCACCAGCATCACCGTGGCGTTGGGCACGTCGACACCGACCTCGACGACGGTGGTGCACACCAGGACGTCGATGTGACCGTCGCGGAAGCCGGCCATCACGGCGTCCTTCTCCTCCGGGACCAGCTTGCCGTGCATGAGACCCACACGCAGCCCGGCCAATTCGCCGGTGCGCAGCCGGTGGTAGAGGTCCACCACCGCGGTGGCCTTGCGCGGCGGGCCGTTCCGCGGATCGCGGTCCATGCGCTGCACCGGCTTCTTGTCGTCGTCGTCGATGCGCGCGGCCACCACGTAGGCCTGCCGGCCGGCGGCCACCTCCTCGCGGATGCGGGCCCAGGCCCGGTCCAACCAGTCGGGCTTGGCCTTGGCGAAGATCACACTGGTCGCAATCGGCTGACGGCCCCGCGGCAGCTCGCGCAATGTCGAGGTCTCCAGATCGCCGTAGACGGTCAGGGCCACGGTGCGCGGGATCGGGGTGGCGGTCATCACCAGCAGATGCGGGGTGATTCCCCCTTTCGCCTTGGCGCGCAACTGATCCCGCTGCTCGACACCGAAGCGGTGCTGTTCGTCGATCACCACCATGCCGAGCCGGTGGAACTCCACCGCCTCCTGCAGCAGGGCGTGCGTGCCGATCACGATGCCCGCCGCACCGGAGGCGATCTCGGCGCGCACCGCCTTCTTCTGCGCCGCCGACATCGAACCGGTCAGCAACGCGACCCGGGTGGCATCCTCGGACCCGCCGAGCTGACCCCCCATCGCCAGCGGGCCGAGCACATCGCGGATTGACCGCGCGTGCTGGTCGGCCAGTACCTCGGTGGGCGCGAGCATCGCACACTGGTAGCCGGCGTCCACCATCTGCAGCATGGCCAGCAGCGCGACCACCGTCTTACCGGAGCCGACCTCGCCCTGCAGCATCCGGTTCATCGGCCGCGATGCCATCAATTCCGTTGATATGACGGACAATACGTCGTTCTGGCCGTTGGTGAGTTCGAACGGCAGCCGGTTCAGCAGCGCCGCGCGCAACCCGTCCTCGCGCGCCGGTGCGGGCGGGCCGGTCTCGGAGAGCTCGCCGTACCGCCGGCGCACCAGCGCCCACTGCAGACCCGCGGCCTCGTCGAACCGCAGCCGCTCCAGGGCACGATCGCGCTCGCGGGCGCTCTCACTCAGGTGCACGGCGCGCAGCGCGGCATCCTCGGCCATCAGATCACGTTGGCACACAATGTCTTCCGGCAACGGATCCGGCACCGGGTCGAGCACCGCGAGCACCTGACGGACACACGCGTAGATGTCCCAGCTCTGCAGTCTGGCGGTGGCCGGGTAGATCGGGAAGAAGTCCCGCTCGAAGATCGAGATGTCGAAATCGCCGCCGCCTTGGTTGTCGCTGGTCGCGGCCACCATCTTCTTCAACGACGCGGTGCCCTTGTTGGTGTCCAGCAGCAGGAACGCCGGGTGGGTCAACTGCATGACGCCCCGGAAGAAGCCGACCTCGCCGGACATCATCACCCGGGCGCCCTTGACCAGACCGCCCTTGATGTATTTCGGGTTGAAGAAGGTGGCGGTCACCCCGTTGCCGAGGGTGACGACCAGGAACGGCTTGCCGGTCTTACGTGCGCGATTCTCTTCCACCTTGGAGATGACGTCGACCAGCGTGATGTGCTCACCCTCCTCGGGCGGCGCGTCTCCCTCGCCGAACACCGTGGAGCCCTTGCTGTACTTACGCGGATAGTGCCGCAGCAGGTCGTCGACGGTCCGCATGCCGAAGTGCTCGTCGAGCGCATCGGCGGCCCTGGCCCCGATGATGTATTCGAGCCGGTCGGTCAGTGTTGCCACCGGCTCACTCCACCCCGATGAGCAGCGCGTCGCCGTCGTGGCCGGTGTCGTAGGTGACCAGTTCGGTGCCGAGGTGATGCCGGTGCACGTGTTCGGTCAGGGCCTCGGCCACCCCGGCGTCCACACCGGCACCCAGCAACACCGTCACCAGCTCCCCGCCGACACCGAGCATCAGGTCGATCAGGCCCCGCGCGGCCGCCGTGACGTCGTGGCGCACCACCAGCACCTCGCCGCCGAAGATGCCCAGCCCGTCGCCCGCGTTGCACGGACCCGCCCAGGTCAGCGCGTCCTCGGTGGCCCTGCGGACCGAACCGAAGCGGGTGGAGCCCGCGGCCGCGGCCATGGTGTAGCCGTCGTCGACGGCGGGCCGGCCCGGATCGTGCACCGCCAGCGCCGCCAGACCCTGCACCATCGAACGGGTGGGCAGCGGCACCACGTCGATACCCCACCCGATGGCGGCCGTGCAGCCGGCCACCAGCTCCTCGGCGGCCACAAAACCGTTGGGCAGCAACATCACCGACGCCGCGCCGGTGTCGACGAGGGCGCGCAGCAACTGCTGGGCGCTGACCACCGGACCCGCGTCGGGTCCCTGCGCCGCCAGCACGCAGGCGCCCTCACCCGCGAAGAGGCGGGCCGCACCGTCGCCGCCGACGACGGCCAGCACCGCGCGATCCCGGCTCCAGCTGCCCGGCGCCGGACCGGCGGCTCCCCCGGTCAGCGTTGAGATCTGGATGTGGGTGGGGGTGCCGATGGCAATACCGGCCTCGATCGCGGCGCCCGCGTCGTCGGTGTGCACGTGCACCGAATGCCCGCCGGTATGGGTGGGGGCCAGTGCCACCGAATCGCCGAAATCGTCCAGGACCGCGCGCAGCCGCTCGGCCTGCCCGGCGCTGCACGGATGCACGTGGTACATCACCTCGAACTGCGGCGGGGCGGTGGTGGACATGGCCGGCGGCAGCGGGGCGGCCGGCTCGTAGGCCGGGCGGGCCGGCGCCCGTCCGGTGACGGTTCGGCACAGCGCGTCCAGCAGGACCAGCAGGCCGCGGCCGCCGGAGTCGACGACCCCGGCGTCGGCGAGCACCGCCAGTTGCCCGGGCGTCTTGTCCAGGGCGACCGCGGCCGCGTCGGCGGCAGCGGTCACGGTGTCGGCCAGATCGCCGTCGGAAGCCGCGAACTCGGCCGCGTCGGCGGCGGCCTGCAGGACCGACACGATGGTGCCGGGGACGACTTCGCCGCCCATCGAGGTGACCACCAGCCCGATGCCATGCCGAAGCGCGGCCCCGAGCAGCCTGCCGTCGATCTCGCTGAGATTGCCACCGGTATCCACGGCGGCCGACGCCGTGACCTCGGCGGCCCCCCGCAGAATCTGCGACAGGATGACCCCGGAGTTTCCCCGGGCGCCCTGCAGCGCACCCGACGACAGCGAACGCGCCACGGCGACCAGGTCGCGGTCGTCGTCGGAGTCCACCCGGGCCAGGGCCGCACGCATCGTGAACAGCATGTTCGTCCCCGTGTCATTGTCGGCGACCGGGAACACGTTGAGGCGGTTGATCTCGTCGACGTGGGTGATCAGGTCGCCGACGGCGGCGTGGGCCCATTCCCGCAGCGCGGTGCCGTCCAGGGCCGGGTGGCGTGGATCGGACATCGGCTCCGACATCGGCGCCTCCCGCCCTGGGTCACAATTGCCACTGCTGCGGGCGCCAGCCTAGTCACAACGGCCGACACCGCGCGGACGCCCGCACCCAGCGTTTTGCAGTTCACCGCGGCGGGCCGGTATCCTGGTCCGGTTGTCGAGTCACCCGCTGCGGCGGTCGTTGGCTCAAAGCACTGACTTCGAGGAGTTACTTACTATGGCTGCCGTATGCGATATCTGCGGTAAGGGCCCCGGCTTCGGCAAGTCGGTGTCGCACTCGCATCGCCGGACCAGCCGGCGGTGGAACCCGAACATCCAGGTCGTGCACTCGGTCGACCGCCCGGGCGGCAACCGCAAGCGCGTCAACGCCTGCACCTCCTGCATCAAGGCCGGCAAGGTCGTCTGCGGCTAACGCCCTCAGGGCAGCCGCCAGTCAATCGGCTCGGCGCCCATCTCGGTCAGCAGTGCGTTGGCGCGGCTGAACGGCCGCGATCCGAAGAAGCCCCGCGACGCCGACAGCGGCGACGGATGGACCGACTCGATCGTCGCGACGCCGGGTCCCAGCATCGGCTTCAGCGTCTGCGCGTCACGCCCCCAGAGAATCGCCACCAGCGGGGTGCCGCGGGCCACCAACGCGCGGATCGCGCATTCGGTCACGGCCTCCCAGCCCTTGCCGCGGTGCGACGCCGGATTGCCCGGCCGCACCGTCAGCGCCCTGTTGAGCAGCATGACGCCCTGGGCCGCCCACGGCGTCAGATCACCGTTGGCCGGCTTTGGGTAGCCCAGATCGGCGCAGTATTCGGTGAAGATGTTCTCCAGGCTGCGCGGCAGCGGCCGCACGTCGGGCGCCACCGAGAAACTCAGGCCGACGGCATGACCCGGCGTCGGATACGGGTCCTGCCCAACGATCAGCACCCGGACCTGATTGAACGGAAAAGTAAAGGCGCGCAACACATTTGCACCAGATGGAAAGTAGCCGCGCCCCTCGGCCAGTTCGCCGCGCAGGAAGTCCCCCATCACACCGACCTGACCGCTGACCGATTCCAGGGCCTGCGCCCAGCCGGGGTCGATGAGTTCAGCAAGCGGTCGGACCGTCACGACGAGACAACCTAATTGAACGACTCCCAGCCGGCATAACCGGTCCAGTCGGCCCCATCCACACGCACCCCGGCGCCGTCGACCACCGAGCCGATCACCCGCCAGCCGGGCGGCACCGCACCGGGGAAACACGCCGCCAGTGCGTGATCCTCACCGCCGCCGAGCACCCACGCCCACGGGTCGGTCGCCAGCTGCGCCGCCGCGCCGGCCACCGCGTCGTGATCGGCGGCCAACCCGGCGGCGCTCAGGTCGATGCCCACCCCGGAGGCCGCGGCGATGTGGCGCAGATCGGCGACCAGGCCGTCGGACACGTCCGTCATGGCCGAGGCGCCCGCGTCCGCGGCGACACGACCCTGACCGTAGGGCGGTTCGGGAACCCGGTGCCGGGCGGTCAGCTCGGGGAAGGCGGCCGACTCGGCCTCCAGCAGCGCATGCCCGGCGGCGGAGCGCCCCAGATCGCCGGCGACCGCGACGACGTCGCCGCGACGGGCGCCCCCGCGCCGGACGGGTTCACGGCCGTCGAGCTCGCCGAGTGCCGTGACACCGATCACCCATTGCGGGCTGCGCACCAGATCGCCGCCGACGATCGGGGCGCCCCCACAACGCACCGCCTCGTCCCACATGCCGGCCGACAGGGCCGCCACTCGGTCCGCGGGGGTGTCGGCCGGTGCCCCGAAGGCCACCACGAAACCGGTGCACCGCCCGCCCATGGCCTCGATATCGGCGGCGTTCTGCGCGATCGCCTTGCGGCCGACATCGTGCGGAGACGACCAGTCCAGCCGGAAATGCCGGCCCTCGACGAGCATGTCGGTGGACACCAGCACCCGTCCGTCGGGAACCCCGAGCAGGGCCGCATCGTCGCCGGGGCCGACGAGGACCGACTCCGGCTGACGGCCCGCCGCGATCAGGCGGTCGATGACGGCGAACTCGCCCAGGCTGCCCAGGGTGGCCTCGACCTTGTCAGCCATATCGCCCCTTAACCGGTCAGCGCCGCCCTGAACACTCCCGCGACCTGCGGTAGTTTGCTATCTGCACGGACACGTCAGTTTATGAGAGGCAGGAGAACCAGTGGTCGAGGCCTTCATGCTGATCCAGACGGAGGTGGGCCGCGCCGAGGTCGTCGCCAAGCAGGTCGCGGGTCTGCCGGGGGTGTTGTCGTCCGAATATGTGACGGGACCGTACGACGTGGTCGCGCGGATCGGTTCGGAGAACCTGACGTCCCTGCGTGCCGATGTGGTGACCAGTGTGCAAGCCGTCGAGGGCATCACCCGCACGCTGACCTGTCCGATCGCGTACACGGCCGGTGAGTGAGCCCGAGCGGGACGGTCCCCCCCGAGCGGTACTGGTTGCCGCGTTGCTGATCGCGGTGGCCGCGGCCGTCGCGGTCCTGGCGATCGCCGCACATCGCAGTTCGGCCCCGCCCGTGCCCGTCGCCGCGGTCCGCGCCCCGCACGCCGACGCTCAGCCCTGCAAGGACCTGCTGGCGGCGCTGCCCGACCGGCTCGGCGACTACCGGCGCACCGACGTCGCCTTCCCGGCCCCACCCGGGGCCGCCGCCTGGCGCACCGGCCCCGGCACCGAACCGGTCATCCTGCGCTGCGGGCTGGACCGGCCCGACGAGTTCGTGGTGGGCTCCCCGCTGCAGATGGTCGACGACGTGTCGTGGTTCCGGGTCGGGGAGGCCGACCGCACCACCTGGTTCGCGGTGGACCGGTCGGTGTATGTGGCGCTGACCCTGCCGACCGACTCCGGGCCGGCACCCATTCAGAATCTGTCCCAGGCGATCGCCAAGGCGTTGCCGGTGCAGCCGATCGACCCCGCACCGCCGCGCTGACCGCGCCGAAAGTCATGGTGTTGAACGCATTTCGCGAGTAGACCCGCGAACAACGTCACTCTCGGCGTATGGGTCAGCGCAGGCCGGTGCCGCGGGCCAGGGCCGTGTCGACCATCGTCGCCAGCAGCGTCGGGTAGTCCACCCCGCTGGCCGCCCACATCCGCGGATACATCGAGATGGTGGTGAATCCCGGCATGGTGTTGATCTCGTTGACGACGGGACCGCCGTCGGTGAGGAAGAAGTCGACGCGGGCCAGGCCCTGGCAGTCGATGGCGTGGAACGCGCGGATGGCCAACTGGCGGATCTCGTCGGCGACGTGATCGTCGACCTTGGCGGGCACGTCGAGCTCGGCGGCGTCCGCCAGGTACTTGGTGGTGAAGTCGTAGAACCCGTCCTCGCGGCCGCGCACCCCGGCGACGCGGATCTCGCCGACCGTGCTGGCCTCGACGCGGCCGTCGGGCAGTTCCAGCACGCCGCACTCGAGTTCGCGCCCCACGATGGCGGCCTCGACGATCACCTTGGGGTCGTGCGCGCGGGCGTCGGCCACCGCGGCCGGCAGTTCGTCCCAGGACGTCACGCGGTTGACGCCGATGGACGACCCGCCGCGGGCGGGTTTGACGAACACCGGCAACCCGAGCCGCTCCTGCTGCTCGGGTTCGAGGGTGTCCTGGCCGCGGCGCAGCACGACGTGATCCCCGACCGGCAGGCCGGCGGCCAGCAGCAGCTTCTTGGTGAACTCCTTGTCCATGCCGGTCGCGCTGGCCAGCACCCCGGCGCCGACATAGGGCACGCCGGCGAGTTCCAGCAGCCCCTGGATGGTGCCGTCCTCGCCGTACGGACCGTGCAGGACGGGGAATACGACGTCGACCGCTCCCAGCACCCGGTGGGCCGCGTCCAGCGAGACGAGTTCGCCGCGGCGGCCGGGGTCGGCGGACAGCGCCAGGGCCGCCCCCGAGTCCGCGCCGACCTCGGGCAACCGGCCGTCGGTGATGGCCAGGGTCGCCGGGGTGGCATCGGAGAGGACCCAGGCCCCGCCGGGGGTGATGCCGATGGGGATCACCTCGAAGCGTGCCGGGTCGAGGTTGCGCAGGATGCTGCCCGCCGACACGCAGGAGATGGCGTGCTCGGAGCTGCGGCCGCCGAATACGACGGCCACACGAACACGTGCACGGAGCGGGCGGACGGTCACAACGTCAGAGGCTACCGGGGATCCTGCCGAGCCGACGATCCGCCGAGGCACGACCGACGTTCTACCGCGACCGCGAGGAGCCAGAAAGTGACCCTCGGAGCCGGGTCTTGGACCACAATGTGGCTCCTCGCGCTAAATCGGCGAGGCGGCTACGCGAGGGCCCGCTCGAAATCGGCCAGCACGTCGTCGGTGTCCTCGATGCCCAGCGAGATCCGGGCGAACCCGGCGGGCACGTCGTCGCCCCACCGCGCGCGGCGGTCCACGCAGGTGTGAATCCCCCCGAAGCTGGTCGCCGCCACCAGCAGTTCGCTGCGGCCGACCAGGTCGGCGACGGCCGCGGCGTCGGCGAGCTCCAGGGACACCAGGCCGCCGAACCGGTGCATCTGGGCCGCGGCGACCGGGTGCGCCGGATCCTCGGGCAGTCCCGGGTAGCGCACCGAACGCACCGCCGGATGGCCGCGCAACCAGCCCGCCAGCGCCATCGCGTTCTGGCATTGCCGCTCGAAACGCAGCCCCGCGGTGGCCAGGCTGCGCAGCAGCAGCCACGACTCGAACGCACCCAGAACCGGCCCGGACAACAGGCGCTCGCGGGCCAGCGCGGCCATCAGGTCCGGGTTGCTGCCGGCCACGTATCCCGCGAGCAGGTCGCTGTGACCCGACAGCGCCTTGGTGGCGCTGGCCACCACGATGTCGGCGCCGAGTGCCAGCGGCGACTGCCCCAGCGGGGTGGCGGTGGTGTTGTCGACCACCAGCCGCGCGCCCCGGCCGCGGCAGATCAACGACAGCCGGTGCAGGTCGGTGACATCCAGCCCCGGGTTGGCCGGCGTCTCGGCGAGTACCACATCGGCGGACCCGGCCGCGTCGTACATCTCGTCACTGCGGGCCGTGATGACGTTGATCCCCTGCGGGGCAAGGTATTCCGAGGAATAGGCACGCACCTGGTAGTAGCCGTCGGCGGGCACCACCAGGGTCGAGCCGGGCACCGTCAGTGCCCGCAGCACGGCGGTGATGGCGGCCATCCCGGAACCGAACACCAGCGCCGCGGACGCCCCCTCCAACCGGGCGATGGCCGATTCCAGTTGGCGCCACGAAGGATTCGAGACCCGCCCGTAGAAATCCAGCCCGCCGGTCTCGTCACCCAGGTGGAACGTCGTGGCCGGAACGAGGGTCGGCGATACCGGCTCCCCCGGAACAACTTGGAAATCAACGGCTTTCACGGTCCTGGTGGACATCCCGAAGTGGCCCGGCTCGGCTACCACCGGTTCACCTCATTCCGGTTTGGTGCTGCGGCCCAACAGTGCGGCCACCGCCTCGGCCACCGACAGACCGCGATGACACACCCGGTGCACCGCGTCGGTCAGCGGCATCTCGACGTCGTAGCTGGACGCCAGGGCCAGCACCGATTCGCAGGATGTCACCCCCTCGGCCACATGGCCGCCGCCGGCGCGCTGAGCGGCCGCCAAGGTCTCGCCGCGGCCGAGTCGCTCCCCGAAGGCCCGGTTGCGTGATTGCGGCGAACTGCACGTCGCCACCAGGTCGCCCACCCCGGCCAGTCCGGCCAGCGTCGCGCCCTTGGCGCCGACGGCGATGCCCAGGCGCATGATCTCGGCCAGCCCGCGGGTGATGATCGCGGCGGCGGTGTTCTCGCCGAGCCCGACCCCGGCGGCCATTCCGCAGGCCAACGCGATGACGTTCTTACAGGCGCCGCCGATCTCGGTGCCGATGACGTCGGCGTTGGTGTACGGCCGGAAGTACGCCGTGTTCAGGCCGCGCTGCAGCGCCACCGCGCGACCGGAGTCGGCGCAGGCGATGACGGTGGCCGCCGGTTGTTCGGCGGCGATCTCGCTGGCCAGGTTCGGCCCGGAGAGCACCGCGACCTGGCCGGGGTCGACACCGGTGACCTGGACGATCACCTGGCTCATTCGCATCAGCGTGCCCAACTCGATGCCCTTGGCCAGGCTGACCAACGTGGCGGCGGGATTCAGCAGCGGCGCCCAATTCTGCAGATTCTCCCGCAGCGTCTGCGCGGGCACCACGAACAACACCGTCGTCACATCGGTCAACGCCGTCGCGGCGTCGGTGACCGCGGTGATGTTCGCCGGCAGCACGACGTCGTCGAGGTAGCCGGTGTTGCGGCGGGTGGTGTTGATCTCCTCGGCGACCTCGGCGTGGCGGGCCCACAGCCGCACGTCGTTGCCGGCGTCGGCGGCCACCTTGGCGATCGCGGTGCCCCAGGCGCCCGCACCCATCACCGTCACCGTTCCCAGTGAGGTCTGAAAATCCGAGCGGCCGGCCGACACCCGGCAAGCGTAGACGAGCGCCGCTGGCAGGATGGGCACCATGAGCACGGGCGTCGGCTTGATCATCGCGGTCAAACGACTCGGCGCGGCCAAGACCCGGCTGGCGCCGCTCTTCGACGACCGGACCCGCGAACAGGTGGTGTTGGCGATGCTCACCGATACCGTCACCGCGGCCGCCCGGGTGCCCGCCGTGCAGTCCGTCACGGTCATCACGCCCGACCCCGCCGCGGCGGGTGTCGCCGCACTCGCCGCCGAACTGGGTGTCCGCGTGCTCGCCGATCCCACTCCCGCCGGCCACGCCGATCCGCTGAACAACGCAATCCGCACCGCCGCCGGCGCCCTCGGCGGCGCAACACCGAATATCGCGGCGCTGCAGGGCGACCTGCCCGCCCTGCACCCCGACGAGTTGGCGCAGGCGATCACCGCCGCCCGCGGCTACCCGCGCAGCTTCGTCGCCGACCGGCACGGCACCGGCACCTCGGCACTGTTCGCGTTCGGCGTTCCGCTGGATCCCCGATTCGGGACCAATTCGGCTGTGTCCCATCGCAATTCCGGCGCGATCGAACTGACCGCCGCGTGGCCGGGGCTGCGCTGCGACATCGACACGCCCGACGATCTGGAGACGGCGCGGCAATTGGAGCTCGGCGATGCCACCCGCCGGGCGATTGCGGCGGTGGACAGTTCGGTGACCAAAGGCCGCTAGCGACCACCGCATCGATAGGCGATGATTCAAGGGTGACCGACACCGACACCAGCCAGCAGGCCACCCTGGAGTCCGACGACGCGGACCAGTCCGTCGAAGGTCGGCATCAGGCTCCCGAGGCCCCGCCCGCTGCGACGGCTCCCGGTCTGGGCGGTGAGGAACTGCCGGAGCATCGCTACCTGAACCGCGAGCTGAGCTGGCTGGACTTCAACGCCCGGGTGCTGGCGCTGGCCGACGACCCGTCGCTGCCCCTGTTGGAACGCGCGAAGTTCCTGGCAATCTTCGCCTCGAATCTCGACGAGTTCTACATGGTCCGGGTCGCCGGATTGAAGCGCCGCGACGAGATGGGGCTGTCGGTGCGCTCGGCCGACGGCCTGTCACCGCGAGAACAGTTGCGCCGCATCGGGGAGCGCACCCAGCAGATCGCCAGCCGGCACGCCCGGGTCTTCCTGGACGAGGTCCGCCCGGCGCTGGCCGAACAGGGCATCGAAGTGGTCGGGTGGTCCGACATCGACGCCGACGAACAGAACCGGCTTTCAACGTACTTCCACGAGCAGGTGTTCCCGGTGCTCACGCCACTTGCCGTCGATCCCGCCCACCCGTTCCCCTTCGTCAGCGGGCTGTCTCTCAACCTGGCGATCACGGTGCGCCAGCCGGAGGACGGCACCACCCATTTCGCCCGAATCAAGGTGCCCGACAACGTCGATCGGTTCGTCGAACTGCGCGGCGACGAACGCGAGGACGGCCACCACGACGTCCGGTTCCTGCCCATGGAGGAACTCATCGCGGCCTTCCTGCCGGTGCTGTTCCCCGGCCTGGAGATCGTCGAGCAGCACGCGTTCCGGATCACCCGCAACGCCGATATGGACGTCGAAGACCGCGACGAGGACCTGCTGCAGGCGCTGGAACGCGAACTGGCGCGACGGCGCTTCGGTTCGCCGGTCCGGCTCGAGGTCGCCGACGACATGACCGAGCACATGCTCGAGTTGCTGCTGCGCGAGCTCGACGTGCATCCCGGCGATGTGATCCACGTGCCCGGGCTGTTGGATCTGTCGGCGCTGTGGCAGATCTACGGCGTCGACCGGCCGGCGCTCAAGGATCGCCCGTTCGTCCCCGCCACCCCGCCGGCGTTCGGTGAGCGCGAAACCCCGAAGAGCATCTTCGCGACGCTGCGCGACGGGGACGTGCTGGTGCACCACCCCTACGACGCGTTCTCGACCACGGTGCAGCGGTTCATCGAGCAGGCCGCCGCCGACCCCAACGTGCTGGCCATCAAACAGACCCTGTACCGGACATCGGGCGACTCGCCGATCATCAACGCGCTCATCGACGCCGCCGAGGCCGGCAAGCAGGTGGTCGCGCTGGTCGAGATCCAGGCCCGCTTCGACGAGCAGGCCAACATCAAGTGGGCCCGTGCCCTGGAGCAGGCGGGCGTGCACGTGGTCTACGGCCTCGTCGGCCTCAAGACGCACTGCAAGACGTGTCTGGTGGTGCGGCGCGAGGGCGCCACGATCCGGCGCTACTGCCATATCGGCACCGGCAACTACAACCCGAAAACCGCCCGCCTCTACGAGGACGTCGGTCTGCTCACCGCGGCACCGGACATCGGCGCAGACCTCACCGATCTGTTCAACTCGCTGACCGGGTATTCCCGCAAGGTCGGCTACCGCAACCTGTTGGTCGCCCCGCACAGTGTGCGCAAGGGCATCATCGAGCGGATCCAGCGAGAGGTGCAAGCAGCGGCCGCCGGCGCCGACGCCCGGATCCGGCTGAAGATGAACGCTCTGGTCGACGAGCAGGTGATCGACGCCCTCTACCGCGCCTCACAGGAAGGAGTGCGCATCGAGGTCGTGGTGCGCGGTATCTGCGCACTGCGACCGGGCACCGACGGTTTCTCGGAGAACATCGTCGTGCGCTCGATCCTCGGCCGGTTCCTCGAGCACTCACGCATTATTCACTTCAACGCCATCAACGAGTTCTGGATCGGCAGCGCCGACATGATGCATCGTAATCTGGACCGGCGGGTGGAGGTGATGGCTCAGGTCAAGGAGCCCAGGCTGATGGCTCAGCTGGACGAGGTCTTCGAATCGGCGATGGATCCGGCGACCCGATGCTGGGAACTGGGTTCCGACGGTTCCTGGACCGCGCTGCCGCACGAAGGCGAGACGGTGCGTGATCACCAGGCGTCCATGATGGAGAAGCACCGCCACCCGTAACCGGTCACCCGTTTCCCCTCCGGCGTCCCACGGCGCCGGATTGACCTGCAGGAGTTGAGGTGTCCAAAGATGTGGCCGGGCGGCCCGCGCCGGTGCACGCCGCCGGGGCGGTGCTCTGGCGGCCGGGGCAGGCCGACGCGGGCGAACCCGACAACGCGGCACCCGAGATCGCCGTCATCCACCGGCCGCGCTACGACGACTGGTCCCTGCCCAAGGGCAAGGTCGATCCGGGCGAGACCGAGGCGGTCACCGCGGTGCGGGAGATCTTCGAGGAGACGGGCTTTCCCGCGCGGCTGGGCCGACGCCTGGGGTCGGTGAGCTACCCGGTCGGTCAGAGTATGAAGAAGGTCGTCTACTGGGCGGCGCGGGCCAGCGAGGGCGAGTTCAGCCCGAACCGCGAAGTGGACCAGCTGATCTGGCTGCCCGTCGGCGACGCACTGGCCAAGCTGACCTACCCGCACGACCGGAAGGTGTTGCGCGGGTTCGCCAAACAGCCGGCCGACACCCGGACGCTGCTGATCGTCCGGCACGGCACCGCGGGCCGAAAGAGCCGCTACCAGGGTGACGACCGTCAGCGGCCGCTCGACAAACACGGCCGGGCCCAGGCCGAATCGCTGGTGGGGCTGCTGCTGGCGTTCGGCGCCACCGACCTGCATGCCGCCGATCGGCTGCGCTGCCACCAGACGATCGAACCGCTGGCCGACGAACTTTCGACGCGAATCCACGACGAGCCGACCCTGACCGAGGAGGCCTACGCGGACCATGCCAAGCGCGCGCGCCAGCGGGTGCTGGACATCGCCGCCAAGTCCGGCACCCGGGTGATCTGCACACAGGGCAAGGTGATTCCCGACCTGATCGCATGGTGGAGTCAGCGGGACGGGGCGCGACCCGACAAGTCCCGCAACCGCAAGGGCAGCGTCTGGGTGCTGTCCATCGCGAACGGCAAACTGATCGCGGCCGACCACATCGGCAGCCCGCTGGCGACCGTCTGAAAAAAGTCCTCGTACTGACAAAAAAACACCGCGGGAGTGTTGCTCCCGCGGTGTTTTTGTCAGTGCCGACTGTGGATCTACTTGCGGCCCTTCTTGGCCGGGGCCTTCTTGGCGGCGACCTTCTTGACGACGGCCTTCTTGGCGGCCGGGGCCTTCTTCGCCGGCGCAGCCTTCTTGACCGCGGCCTTCTTGACGACGGCCTTCTTGGCGGCCGGGGCCTTCTTCGCCGGCGCGGCCTTCTTGACCGCGGCCTTCTTGACGACGGCCTTCTTCACGGCGGCCTTGCGCACCGGCGCCTTCTTGACGACGGCCTTCTTCACGGCGGCCTTGCGCACCGGCGCCTTCTTGGCCACGGCCTTCTTCACGACGGCCTTGCGCACGACGGCCTTCTTGACGGCCTTCTTGGCTGCGGCCTTGCGGACCGTACCGCCACCGACCGAACCGCGCTTCACCGCGGGTCCGTCCGACGGAAGCTTCTGCGCCCCGGCCACAACGGCTTTGAACTGAGCGCCCGGACGGAACGCGGGCACGGACGTCGGCTTCACCTTCACCGTCTCGCCGGTGCGCGGGTTACGCGCGACGCGGGCGGCGCGCTTGCGCTGCTCGAAAACACCGAAGCCGGTGATGGTCACACTCTCGCCCTTGTGCACGGCACGCACGATGGTGTCCACGATGTGCTCGACGGCGGCGGTGGCCTGCCGGCGGTCCGAGCCCAGCCTCTCCGTGAGTACGTCGATGAGCTCCGCTTTATTCATGCAAACCCTCCGAGAATTAGTGGCCCGCCTTGAGCCGACTAGACCACACGGTAGACCCTGGCAAGGCTGATTTCCAAGTGCCACGCGCAGTTTCGCCGATTCTGGCGAACATTTTGTCGGCCCTGCCGGCAATCCGGTTGGGCCGCTTAACCCCTCGAAAGGCCGAGGGGCCCCGAATTCAAACCCGTTGTGGGGTGGTCACGGAGCGGGCAGAGTGTGCGGTTTCCACGACGGGCGGGCCGCTTCGAAGGCCGCGATTTCATCGCGTTTCCGCAGCGTAAGGCCAATATCGTCAAGCCCTTCGAGCAGTCGCCAGGCGGTGTAATCGTCAATCGTGAACGGCACCACCGCCGTTCCCGCGGTGATAGTCCGATCTTGAAGATTGACAGTGATTTCCAACCCCGGACTTTGTTCGATCAGCTTCCATAACAGTTCGACGTCGTCGTGGCTCACTTGCGCCGCAAGCAATCCGGCCTTACCGGCATTCCCCCGGAAAATATCGGCGAATCGCGGTGAGATGACGACCCGGAATCCGTAATCCATCAGCGCCCAGACGGCGTGCTCGCGCGAGGATCCGGTGCCGAAATCGGGACCCGCCACCAAGACCGAACCCTTGTCGAACGGGCTGAGATTCAGGATGAAACCCGGATCGGCGCGCCACGCGGCGAAAAGTCCGTCCTCGAAACCCGTTCGGGTCACCCGCTTCAGGTACACCGCGGGGATGATCTGGTCGGTGTCCACGTTCGAGCGTCGCAGCGGGACGCCGATTCCGGTGTGAGTGTGAAATGCCTCCATCAGCCTTCTCCTTCAGTTCAGATCGGCCGGTGACGACAGCGTGCCGCGCACCGCGGTGGCGGCGGCCACCACCGGCGAAACCAGGTGGGTGCGCCCGCCTTTGCCCTGTCGGCCTTCGAAATTACGGTTGGACGTCGACGCGCACCGCTCCCCCGGCGAGAGCTGATCGGGGTTCATCCCCAGGCACATCGAGCAGCCCGCCTGCCGCCAATCGGCGCCGGCCGCGGTGAATACGTCGGCCAGCCCTTCGGATTCGGCCTGCGCCCGCACCTTCATCGAGCCCGGCACGATCAGCATCCGCACGCCGTCGGCGACGCTGCGGCCGCGCAGCACCTCGGCCACCGCCCGCAGATCCTCGATGCGCCCGTTGGTGCACGAACCCACGAACACCGCGTCGACGGCGACGTCCCGCATCGCCGTGCCGGGCCGAAGGTCCATATACGCCAACGCCTTCTCGGCGGCCTGCCTGGCGTCGTCGTCGGTCATCAGTTCGGGGTCGGGGACGTCGGCCGACAGCGGCACGCCCTGGCCGGGGTTGGTGCCCCAGGTGACGAACGGACTCAGACTCGCCGCGTCGACGTGGACCTCGGTGTCGAATTCCGCTCCGGGATCGGTGCGTAACGTCTCCCAGGCCGCTACCGCGCGGTCCCAGTCGGCGCCGCTCGGCGCGTGCGGGCGGCCCTTCAGGTACTCGTAGGTGGTCGCGTCGGGCGCCACCATACCGGCGCGCGCCCCGGCCTCGATGCTCATGTTGCAGACCGTCATCCGGCCTTCCATCGACAGCGATTCGATGGCGCTGCCGCGGTATTCGATCACGTGGCCCTGACCGCCGCCGGTCCCGATCTTGGCGATCACCGCCAGGATGATGTCCTTGGCGGTGACACCGGGCGGCAGGACGCCGTCGACGTTGACCGCCATGGTCCGGAACGGTTTGAGCGGCAAGGTCTGGGTGGCCAGCACGTGTTCGACCTCGGAGGTGCCGATGCCCATCGCGATCGCGCCGAACGCGCCGTGGGTCGACGTGTGGCTGTCGCCGCAGACGACCGTCATCCCCGGCTGGGTCAGTCCCAGTTGCGGTCCGATGATGTGCACGATGCCCTGTTCGGCATCGCCCATGGGGTGCAACCGGATACCGAACTCCGCGCAGTTGCGCCGCAGGGTCTCGACCTGGGTGCGCGACACCGGGTCGGCGATCGGCTTGTCGATGTCGACGGTCGGGACGTTGTGGTCCTCGGTGGCGATGGTCAGATCGGGGCGGTGTACCGGGCGCCCGGCCAACCGCAGCCCGTCGAACGCCTGCGGGCTGGTGACCTCGTGCACCAGATGCAGGTCGATGTAGATCAGATCGGGCTCACCGTCGCCGGCCGCCACCACATGGTCGGCCCAGACCTTTTCGGCCATCGTCCTGGGCCGTTCACTACCGGACATCGCTTCTCGATTCCCCCGCAGCCGGAATTCACGCGGGCTGGCTATCTCAGCATGCGGGACGCTAGTATCTCTCTGTGAGACAGGATAGCGGCATCGGCGTCCTCGACAAAGCCGTGGGGGTGCTGCACGCGATCGCCGGTTCGCCGTGCGGGCTGGCCGAACTCTGCGAACGCACCGGGCTCCCCCGCGCCACCGCGCATCGCCTGGCCGCCGGCCTGGAGGTACACCGGCTGCTCGCCCGCGGCGGGAACGGCCGCTGGCAGCTGGGCCCGGCCCTGACCGAACTGGCCGCCCACGTCGACGATCCACTGCTGGCCGCCGGTGCGGCCGTGCTGCCCCGGTTGCGTGAGATCACCGGCGAGAGCGTGCAGCTGTACCGGCAGGACGGAACCGCCCGCGTCTGTGTGGCCGCGCTGGAACCGCCTGCGGGACTTCGCGATACCGTGCCCGTCGGCACCCGGTTGCCGATGACGGCGGGTTCGGGCGCCAAGGTGCTGCTGGCCTACGGCGACGCGGCCACCCGCGAGGCGGTGCTGCCGACGGCGATGTTCACCGACCGGGCGCTGGCCGAGGTCCGCCGGCGCGGCTGGGCGCAGAGCGCCGCCGAGCGCGAGCCCGGTGTCGCCAGTGTGTCCGCGCCCGTGCGGGATGCCGCGGGCACGGTGATCGCGGCGATCTCGGTGTCCGGCCCGATCGACCGGATGGGCCGCCGCCCCGGGGAGCGCTGGGCCACCGATCTGGTGGCCGCGGCCGAGGCACTGACGCGCCGGTTGTAGACGCACCGAGTGTGTGGGTTGTCGATAACGGATGGCGATTTCACCGCGGTAGCCCGCACAGTCGACGCGATCGTGCCCTCACGAACTCCCGCAACCGGCCTACTGACACACTTGCGCCCATGGGAACCAACCAGCGCTCGCAGATCGTGATGTCCGACGACGAGATCACCGACTTCGTCACCAGGAGCCGCACCGGGACCCTGGCCACCATCGGCCCCGACGGTCAGCCCCATCTGGTGGCGATGTGGTACGGCATCGTCGGTGGGGACATCTGGCTGGAGACGAAGATCAAGTCGCAGAAGGCCGTCAACCTGCTGCGCGACCCGCGCTTCACGTTCATGATCGAGGACGGCGACACCTACGACACCCTGCGTGGGGTGTCGTTCGAGGGCACCGTCGAGATCGTCGACGACCCGGACGTCATCTTCGAGGTGGGCGTCAGCGTGTGGGAGCGCTACACCGGTCCCTACACCGAGGAGATGAAACCCGCGGTCGACATGATGATGAACAAGCGGGTGGCCGTGCGGCTGAACTCCACCCGCACCCGGTCGTGGGACCACCGCAAGCTCGGGATGCCGGCCATGCCGATGTCGGGGTCGACGGCGCCCACGCAGTCGTGACCGCCGAGTTCTGCCTCAGGGTCGTGATCGGTTGGCCGCAACGACCCTGGCGCGGAAGTCGGCGAAGAAAAAATGTGTACCCCCGATGGGATTCGAACCCACGCTACCGCCGTGAGAGGGCGGCGTCCTAGGCCGCTAGACGACGGGGGCCAGAACTTCCGGTTGGAAAGCATAGCTCAGGCGAAACCGCCCGACCTAATTCACCGGATGGCTGGGGTACCAGGACTCGAACCTAGAATGAGGGAATCAGAATCCCTAGTGTTGCCAATTACACCATACCCCATTGACTACCCGTTTTTGCTGGTCAGGCACCGTGACCCGCAAAGATGCGGGGATTCCGGTGACCGGGTCCAGCCCGTCAGGGCCGTCGGCAAGACTACCAAAGATTCCGGGCAGCCTTTAATCCGCTTCCCCTCGCGCCTCCCGCAGCCGCGTCAGGCTCCGCTCACGGCCCAGCAACTCCATCGACTCGAACAGCGGCGGGCTGACCGTCGATCCGGTAACGGCCACCCGGATCGGGCCGAACGCCTTGCGCGGTTTGAGCTCGAGGCCCTCGATGAGGGCGGTCTTCAGCGCGGCCTCGATGGTCGGCGTCGTCCAGTCCGCCAGCGCGTCCAGCGCCTCGATGGACGCGTCGAGCACCGGTGCGGAGTCGGGGCCGAGTTCCTTGGCGGCCGCCTTCGGATCGAGTTCGAACTCACGATCGGAGAGGAACTTCAGCAGATCCCAGGCGTCGCCGAGCACCACGATGCGGGTCTGCACCAGGCGGGCGGCCTCGAGGAAGGCGGCGGGTGTCATCTCCAGGCGGTGCCCCTGGGCCAACAGGTAGGCGGCCAGCCGGTCGGCGAACACGTCCTCGCCGAGGCGGCGGATGTGCTCGGCGTTGAGCGCGTCGGCCTTCTTCTGGTCGAAGCGGGCCGGGTTGGAGTTGACGTCGGCGACGTCGAACGCGGCGACCATCTCCTGCAGGCCGAACACGTCACGGTCGTCGGCGATCGACCAGCCCAGCAGCGCAAGGTAATTCAGCAGTCCCTCGGGGATGTAGCCGCGATCGCGGTGCAGGAACAGGTTGGACTGCGGGTCGCGTTTGGACAGCTTCTTGTTGCCCTCGCCCAGAACCGGTGGCAGATGGGCGAATCGCGGAGTTGAGTCGGCCACGCCGATGCGGATCAGCGCCTGGTACAGCGCCAGCTGCCGCGGCGTGGACGGCAGCAGATCCTCGCCGCGCAGCACGTGGGTGATCTTCATCAGGGCGTCGTCGACCGGATTCACCAAGGTGTACAAGGGATCCCCGTTGCCGCGGGTGATCGCGAAGTCCGGCACCGAACCGGCCGGGAACGTCGTCTCACCACGAACCAGGTCGTGCCACGTCATGTCGGTGTCGGGCATCCGCAGCCGCAGCACCGGGTTCCGGCCCTCGGCCCGGTGCGCGGCGCGCTGTTCTTCGGTCAGATCCCGGTCGAAGTTGTCGTAGCCGAGTTTGGGGTTGCGGCCGGCGGCCACGTGCCGGGCCTCCACCTCCTCCGGAGTCGAGTAGGCCTCGTAGGCCTCCCCGGCCGCCACGAGTTTGTCGATGACGTCGCGGTAGATCTCGCCGCGCTGCGACTGCCGGTAGGGCCCATAGGCGCCACCGACTTCCGGCCCCTCGTCCCAGTCCAGGCCGAGCCAGCGCAACGCGTCGAGCAGCGCGGCGTAGCTCTCCTCGCTGTCGCGGGCGGCGTCGGTGTCCTCGATGCGGAAGACGAAGTCCCCGCCGGTGTGCCGCGCGTAGGCCCAGTTGAACAGCGCGGTGCGGATCAGCCCGACGTGCGGGGTGCCGGTCGGCGAGGGACAGAATCGGACGCGTACCTGCTCGGTCATGACTTTCCTTTGCGCACAACGGGATTGGTGAGCGTACCGATCCCCGATATGGTGATGCTGACGGTGTCGCCGTCCTCGATCGGGCCGACCCCCTCGGGGGTGCCGGTCAGGATCAGATCACCGGGCAACAGCGTCATCACCGCCGACACCCATTCGATGATCGCGCCGACGTCGTGCAGCATCAGCGCGGTGTTCGAGTGCTGGCGCACTTGCCCGTTGACCGTCGTCGTCAGCTCGAGATCGCTCGGGTCCAGATCGGTGACGATCCACGGCCCCACCGGGCAGAACGTGTCGTGCCCCTTGGCCCGCATCCACTGCCCGTCCTGCTGCTGCTGATTGCGTGCCGACACGTCGTTGGCGATCGTGTAGCCCAGGATGTTCTCCTTGGCCCGGGCGGCCGGCACGTCCTTGCAGGGGCGGCCGATGACGACGGCCAGTTCGCCCTCGTGGTGCACGGGATTCGCGTCGGCCGGCAGCTGGATCGCCACGTTGGGTCCGATGATCGCGGTGTTCGGCTTGAGGAAGATCACCGGGTCTTCCGGTGCGACGCTGCCCATCTCGGCAGCATGGGCCGCGTAGTTCTTGCCCATGCAGACGACCTTGCTGGCCAGGATCGGGGCCAGCAGCCGGACGTCGTCCAGCGGCCAGGACCGGCCGGTGAAGGTCGGTGTTCCAAACGGATGCTCGGCAATTTCACGGCACACCTCCGAACCGTCATCACCCTCGATGGAGACGAAGGCGACACCGTCGGGGCTGGCGATTCGACCCAGGCGCATTGGCCAAGCCTATCGGCGGCGTGGGTTGAGCTGGCGAGCCGGGACGCCGGCGTAGCCAGTTGGCGGCCAACACCGACACCCGTGGTCGGGCAGCTCGGCATTACTTGTCAGTGGGCAAGGTTAGGTTCGCAGAATCGGACCCGGCGACCCGACGAACGCCAGCAACACCCCCCCACAAAAATGTGGAAGCCCCGGCGACGTGGCAATCAGCGGTCATCCGGGGCAGTTCAAGACCAGGATACACGCCGATTCTCCCCAGCCGTGACGGTCAGTGGGTGGACGAATGGTTCAGCGCCGCCCGCCTGACCACCTATCTGACCGCCGCGGCGGGATCACGCCGCAGGGCGCTGGCGCTCTACGAATGGAACATCCAGGCCGCATGCGCCATCCAACAGGATCTCTGCCACCTGGAGATCGGTCTGCGCAATGCCTACGACGCCGCCATTCGGGCGCATTGGACTGGTCAAATCGACTGGACCAGCCAACCTACAGCCGTGTTCCCGCCAACTCTGAGTACCCGGGGCCACAAAGGGAGCACCAATCCGAAGGCCGTCGTCGACGTCAATGCCAGACAGCGGGCGCTTCTGACCAAAGCCCGCCAGGACGCCGGCGGGCCGGCCGCGCCTCCCGGCAAGGTAATTGCCGAGCTCAGCCTCGGGTTCTGGCGGTACCTGTCGGTCAAGAGTCACGAGAAGGCGCTCTGGGTTCCCTATCTGCATCACGCGTTTCCGGCCGGGACAGACCGAGCACGCGACATCGACAGTCGCGTCCACCGCTTGCACACCCTCCGCAACAGGGTCGCCCATCACGAGCCCCTACTCGGGGTGAACCTGCCTGCACGGTTGGCAGACATCACCGACCTCGCCACCCTGATCAATCCCGACCTCGGGGGGTATATCACCGCGACCACCCTCATCCCGCAGGCAATAGCCTTGCGCCCCTGACAGATTGAGACCCTCATGACCACCCTCCTGCGTGATGCCTCGGCTCGGATATTTCGACCCGAGATCGCGACGGCATCCACAAGACCGTCTCGGGCCTGATGAAGATTCTCTACCCGCACGGGGAAGCCACCAGGGACGAGATTGAGGAAGTGCTCCGATTCGCCATCGAGGGCCGAAAACGCGTGAAGGACCAGATCCTGCGCATCGACACCACGATGGCGGAGGTGAAGTTCGGCTACCTCGATGAAGCCGGCGAGTGGCATGCGGTCACCACGCTGGAAGAGGACGAGTATCCGAACTACTATCAGCGGCAACATACGGAGGACGAAAAGGCCGAATCCGAAACCAGGCCAGCCGAACAGGGCGAGGTGACGCCGCCACCGGGTGCTCCCGCGCCACTCTTCGAGGGCCATCGAGATTTTCAGGAGAACCAGCGCGGAGTCTCCTACGAGACGATGCTGCTCCCCTACTTACGGGGCGCCACCGAGATCACCGTCGTCGATCCGTACATCCGCGCACCGCACCAGGGACGTAATCTCGTCGACCTGCTCGCCGTGCTGGCCGCCGCAAAGGATCCCGCCGACGAGATCTCGGTGACACTGGTCACCAAGGAAGACAGACCAGAGTACGAACAGCAGCAGCTGTTGATGCTCAATGCGATTCAAGACAGCGCAGCGTCAGCCGGGATCAATTTCGGCGTTCGCTGGAACAACGCGATTCACGACCGCTCCATTACGGCGGACAACGGCTGGAAGATCCTGCTCGGACGCGGCCTGGACATCTTTCAGAAGGGGTCCGGCGGCCAGTTCGAGATCGGTGCGCGCCGGCAGGAGTTCAGACAAGTCGTGGCATTCGGAGTCACCTACATTCGGCACCCTCAGGCCGCCGAGTGACCGTTGTCGAGTCTCCTCGGTGATCCAGACCTTCAGGCCGACGTAGTTTTATCGAGCGGGATACACGGCGGTCCCGCTATCGAGATCGGTTATCTTAGCCGGAAAGTCGCGGTAATCGAGGGGCAGCCACTCATTGTAGGGGCGTAGTCCGGCGTGGATGGTCTCGACGATCTCGAAGACGACTTGGTGGAACTCGTCATAGAGCGGATGATCCATTTCGATGTCGAGTTCGCCGCCGTTCTCACTGTCGTATGCGTCGGCGAACTGACACTTGTAGCTCTCGCCGTCGGCAAACTCGACGAGGTAATGGGCGCCAGGGTGGTCGTCGGCGTAGTTCTCCACAGCCCATACCTGAAACTCTTCCTCAGGGTGGTAGTACGAATACGTCATGACTTGCTCCGCTTCGCAACAGCCGGATTGGGGGTCGACGGCACAACGTGCGTGCCTGTCTTGGAGTAGTGGATCGTTCCCCGCGTCGTCGGGTGTCCGTTTTCCGACTTGTCCTTGCGGTAGATGCCGATGACAACGCCGAAGTCGATCATCTCCTTGTGGGTTCCCACCCAGTGCCCTGTTCCGGCCATCAGCTCGACGAGGTGCTGCAGTTCCTGGATTGGCACTGTGATCGTCGACTTGGACGGATCATGGTTGGGCTGCCCCGATAGGTGCTTGGCCTGCTTGCCGAAGTGAATGACCGTCGAAAAGCCCTTAACCGTCCGGAATTCGTGGTCCGCCTTTACGATCAGACGGCTTCGGGGCTTGCTCACGCCACCTCCCGCATCGAGGACAAGGTGATTCGACACAAGGTCCTCGCGCATGTAAGTCCCGCCCGACTGGTGGTGGAACCAACGTCAACGGCGCGGTGATGCAGATCAAACACGTCCTCAACGTCGAGGACAAGCCTCACGTGGCTTCACCGGCGGGATACACGATGGTCCCGGTGTCGAGATCGGTAATCCTGGAAGGGAAGTCGCGATAATCGAGTGGCAACGCGTCCTCGTATCGACGCTTTCCGCTCTTGATCGTCTGCACGATGTCCATGCCGATTTGGTAGAACTCGTCGTAGCGAGGGTCGTCCATCTCGATGTCCAATTCCCCTGTGTTCTCACTCTCCCATTCGGCGAAGTGAGTACAGATGTAACTCTCGCCGTCTGGAAACTCAATCAGGTACCGTGTCCCGGGGTACTCGTCCTCGTAGGCACTCAGGACTCCGACCTGACTCGCCTCTTCTGGGTGGAACCAACTCATGGTCTACGGCCCTTCCTCGAAGGTTCGGGTTTGGCTGGTACGACGTGGACACCAGTCTTCGAGTAGTGAATCGTTCCTCGGGCGGTCCGCCTTGCCGTGCCGGTCGCCAGGTCACGAAACACACCGATGACGACGCCAAAGTCGATGACCTCCTTGCCTGCTCCCTCCCAGTGTCCTGTTCCTGCCATCAGTTCGACGAGGTGCTGCAGTTCCTGGATCGACAGTGTGATGGTCGATTTGGACGGGTCGAAATTTGGCTGCCCGGGTAGATGCTTGGCCTGCTTGCCGAAGTGAATGACGGTCGAAAAGCCCTTGACCGTCCGGAATTCATGGTCCGCCTTCACGATCAGACGGCTTCGGGGTTTGCTCACGCCACCTCCCTCATCGGGGACCGGCGATAGGTATCCGGCGCATACACATGCACCCGGATTCCCAACTCCCTCGGGTAGTCGAGGATTCGGGATCGGCCGCTACCGAAGACAACGAGGTTGGCCGGCCTGCAATGGTCGCAGATGATCTTGATCTCCTCGACCACGTGGGGGCGGTTCTCCCTGGACTTCGTGCATCCGTGCAGTCCGATTGCCACGGTCGAGCGCACCGGAACACCAGCGAGCGCATAGGGGATGGATGCGCGCCCACTCAGCCGGACGTTCGTGACGACGTTGAAGCCGTCGGCCTGCAGGCGCGCACCGAGGAGTTGGTTCTTATACGTGTGCTCGATCTTCTGCGCGACGGGCATGTTTCGGTAGAGCGAAAAGTCGGGAGTGATGATGCCGCCGAACAGCTTCAGCCGGTCGTAGTAGCGCTTCGGTTGATTCCACAGCCGAGTGAACTTGTAGTCGTCTTCGTAGAAATGGACCCAGAACCGTGGATCAGGCTTCTTTGTGCCCATCGCTTCAGAGAACGAGATCAGCCCAGCGGGGACGTGCGTACAGGCCTCGATCTTCGGGATGTCATAGGGACCAACGAGCGTGAGACCTTCGAGAAGCCGGTTATTGAACACATCCCGTCGATCGCGAACGGCTGTGACTGCACCTTTGGCCTTCCGCGTTGCGAACTGCAATGGGTGCTGAGCCTCTTCGGTGTCGAGCGGAAAGAGGGTGGGATCCGGTGGGCGCAGCGTGCACCTCAGACTTGTCATGCCAAACCCCCGAGGTCCAGAGCCCGATCATCGACATCCACTCGCAGTCGCTTTGTCGCAGAGTCCAAGATCCGCTGATCGTGCGGCTTCCAATGCGCCTTTAGGTTGATTGCCCGAACCACGCGGCCATGGGTTAGCCGGGCGGCTTCCTCGCTGAGACCGAACGTCTCGGCGATACCCGCAACGGAGAGATCAGGCACCCACTGCAGCACCAAGGCATCGGGTGCGAGCAGGTAGGAGGCAACGAAGTTCGCCTCCGCCTCACCGATATCTGTACTGGCAGGCCCCCCAGATTCCAGGTGCTCGAGCCAGATATGCGCAAGTTCGTGCATCAGCGTGAATCGCTGGCGTACAGCGCAGACCTTACCGTTGACGTGGATGTGAAACCTTGGCCCGCGCTTGGACTGGACTCGTTCGGTGTATCCATCGGAGGTGTTGCAGGCCCGAGCGCGTGCAGGAAGCCCGCCGGAATGGATGGTGACCAGCACACCGAGGGCCGCCGCAATCACGAGCGGCTCCAACGGATAACAAAGCGCATAGTCCTCAATGAAGTCGGCGCCGAGATTCTTGAGTTGTTCGTATCGCCGATGGGTCAACCGTCGGATCATCGGCGCTCCTCGCCGTCGAGCACCTGCCGGAACTTCGCCTTCTGCTCAGCGCTCAGATTCGACCTCGCGACGATGCGTAATGCTGCATCCACAGGGTCCGCTGCGGAGGGAACCAATTCCCCGACGTGCACGCCCAGTTCCTCGGCAATCCGGACAAGGGTGACTAATCGCGGCTCCCGTTCACCGCTGACATAGCGACTCATCGCGGCGCGCGTGACACCGACCCTCGCGGCAAGCTCAAGCTGAGTCATGCCGCGTTCGTCGAGCAGCACCGCCAACCGGGTTGCGAAGTCAGTCGAATCCTGCACGGCCACTATGTTACCAGATTGACAACATGGCGCGCTACATCACCCTACAGACGTCTCAACATCAGGGTTTGAAGCCAGAAGCACTCCGCGCTATCACGCCAACCGGCCGCCCAGCCGCGCTCGCGCGTCACGGACGCGGGACCTCAACTATTTCAACAATCCGCGAAATCCCCTCAAAATCCCCCGGATTCGTGGTGTAGAGGGGCAACTGCATGGCCGCGGCAATCGCCGCGATCATTTGATCGGCGACCCGTGACCGCGGCGACCGACCGGATGCTCGAACGGCAGCGCTAACCGCGCCATATGCTCGTGCCGCCTCCACCCCGAAGGGGATCGGCTCGAAGGCGCTTTCGACTCGCTGGAGCAATTCGACACGTCTCGCACGCTCAATGCCGTCATCGGTGGCGTGGACGCCCGCTGCGAGTTCAGCAATGGTGATCGTGCTGACTGCGATCTGCCGCGGGAGAACATCCGGCTCGAGAAGATCCCAGTGGATCAAGATGTTTGTGTCCACGAGACCGGCACCCGCCGGCAACTGATCATCGTGCATACGGGTCGTCGGCGTAGGGATCGGCTATCGCATCGAGGTCGGCGCGGAAACGATCGGCGTCGATGGTTGGAAGATTCCTGCCGAGGGCCAGAACCTCTTCGCGCGGAACAAAGGTCCGACGCGGTCGAAGTGGAACCAGTTGTCCGATCCCACGGCCGTCGCGCGTCACGATGAATGTGTCACCCCGCTCAACCGCATCCATGATCTCGCGAGACCGCATCCGCAGGTCGCGCTGGCTGATTTCGAGTGGGCGCCCCATACCGTCAACGGTACTACTGGGTGCCACACAGTGCTACATCCAGCATGACCCCTGCTCAACCCACCCGGCGCGCGGTCACCATCGCGACCAGAAAATCCTCCAGATGCTCCCGGGTGACGTCGAGTTCACCGCGCAGCCACCCGGTGACGAGGTCGAATCCGCCGGCGACGAGCGTCAGCGCGGCCAGGTCCATGTCCGGATCCAGCGCCTCCTGCCCGGCCAGCAGCGCCCGGCCCTGCTCGGCCATGGTCCGCGCGAGACTCTTCACCAGGTCCCGGCGCCGGACGCGCAGGGCCTCGGTGGCCTGCGATTCGATCAGCAGCGGCCCGCGCCGGGGATCCTCGGTGATCCACCGCAGCCCGCTGCCGATGGCCGCGCGCGCCCGCACGACGGCGTCGGCCGGACTTTCCGCGATCGCCGTCAGCATCACCATCGATGCTCGGGTCACCTGATCGTCGAACAGCGCCAGCAGCAATTCGTCTGTGGTGCGGAAGCTTTCGTAGAAGTAGCGGTCGTTGAGCCGGGCCGCCGCCGAAACCCCGCGAACGGTGAGGGTCGTGGCGCCCCCGGCGGCAACGAGGTCCAGCGCCGCGTCGAGCAGCGCCGCGTACCGCTTGGCCCGGCGCTCCGCCGAGGTCGCACCCGCATAGGTGCGCGCCCGCGTTGCCATGACAACGATTGTCGCACTATTGACCGCGATCACAATCTGGCGAAGACTGTCACCAGATAGCGAGCAAACCGGACGAAAGGGTTGGAATGGGATCTGCACCGGAGAAGCTGCCGAATCCGGCATCCCTGACCGAGTTCCCGTTCAACATGTTCATCCGGCTGCTGGCAAGTGGGGACATCCGCCCCACCGCGGCGCAGCACGCGTCGTTCCGGCGGTTCGCCGACCTCGGCGACCCGCCGGCCGACGACTTGGTGGCGATGATGCAGCGGCTGCCCATCGGAGCGGGCCGGGCGATGTTCGAGGCCGCGATCGACGGCGGCCTCGACGCGGTGACCGACCCGCCGCCGGAGCTGGTGGCGTTCTTCGCGGCCGCCGAGGACGAGCCGTACTGGCTGGACCACGACAAGTTGGCGCTGGCCGCCCGGGTCAGCATGCGCACCGGGATGGTCGGCATCGGGCTGGCACTGCCGGGGCTGGCGCTGACCGGGGGCTATCTGGCCTCCAAGGCCGACAAGCCGTTGGTGGGCACCGGGGATCTGCGCCGGATGGCGCCGCGCCGGCTCAACGAGACCGCGCAGTGGTACATCGACGTAACCTCCCCCGGCGGGCTGGACCGGTTCGCCCGGGGATTCACCGGGACCCTGCGGGTGCGGCTGATGCACGCGATGGTGCGCGCGGCGATGGCCCGCCGCGAGGACTGGGATTTCGACGCCTGGGACGCCCCGGTCAACCAGGTGCAGCTGGCGGGGACCCTGATGTTGTTCTCGTTGGCGAATCTGGCGGGCTGCCAGGCGATGGGGCTGCGCTTCACCGACCGCGAACGCGATGCGGTGTTCCACTTCTGGCGCTACGTCGGGCTGTTGATGGGGGTGCATCCGGAATTGGTGCCGACGTGCGAGGAGGACACCTGGCGGTTGTTCTGGCTCGAAGCCGACACCGAGTTCCTGCCCGACGAGGACTCCATGCGGCTGGCCGACGCGCTGCACGGTGGCCGCGACGAACCCCGGGTGCTGGCGTTCTCGCGGGCCTACCTGTCGTCGTACAGCCGTCTGGTACTCGGCAAGTCGAACGCCGACCGGCTGGGCCTGCCGGACAACAAGGCGCTGCAGGCCGCCGTGCTGGCATCCGCGGCAGCCAACCGGGTCTTCGACTATCGCCGCGTCATACCCGGAATGACCTGGCTCAGTGAGGAATTGGGCCAACGCGCCCGCGTCGGATTCATCAAACGCGGCATGGCCGACACCGGCGGTGACCGCAGCTACCGACGGCACGACGGGCTGGCCGCCGCCGGCTGACGTCCCAGTCCAGTCGCACTTGTTCTGTGCGATTCCGCACTGAACGATCATCCTGGGACGCTGTGACACGATGGCGTCATGACCGCCCCGCAGATCGGCACCGCGCGGCGCTGGTCGATGCTGGCGATCGCACTCGGTGCCACGTTGTGCGCCAACGTGTTCATCAACGGTGTCGCGTTCCTGATCCCGACACTGCACAGCGAACGCGGGCTGGATCTGTCGCGCGCGGGCCTGATCTCGGCGATGCCCAGTTTCGGCATGGTCGTCACGCTGATCGCCTGGGGATATCTCGTCGACCGGATCGGCGAGCGTTTTGTGCTGGCCGCCGGCTCGGCACTGACCGCGTTGGCCGCCTTTGCGGCGGCCTCGGCGGACTCGCTGGTGATCGTCTCAGCCTTTTTCTTCCTGGGCGGGATGGCCGCCGCGTCGAGCAATTCGGCGAGCGCCCGGGTCGTTGTCGGCTGGTTTCCACCCGATCAGCGCGGGCTGGTGATGGGCATCAGGCAGACCGCGCAACCGTTGGGTGTGGCGTTGGGCGCCTTGGTGATTCCGCGGCTGGCCCAGTCGCACGGCGTGTCCGTGGCATTGCTGTTCCCGGCCGCGGTGTGCGCGGTGGCGGCGGTGGTGACGGCTGTCGGGGTGCTCGATCCGCCGCGACCGCCGCGCGCCGATGCCCATCCCGACGACCTGGCCAATCCGTACCGGGGATCGTCGACGTTGTCGCGCATTCACGCGGTGTCGGTGCTGTTGGTGGTGCCGCAGTCGATGGTGTGGACGTTCACCCTGGTGTGGCTGATGAGCGAGCGCGGCTGGCCGGCCGGGGCGGCCGGACTGATGGTCACCGTGGCCCAATTATTCGGTGCCGCAGGACGTATCGCGGCCGGGCGGTGGTCGGACATCGTGGGCTCGCGGCTGCACCCGGTGCGCTGGATCGCCGCGGCCGCGGCCGCCTCGATGGGCCTGCTGGCACTGCTGGACCAGCTGGATTCGCCGTTGGCCGTGGTCGTGATGGTGGTGGCATCGGTGGTCACGGTGTCCGACAACAGCCTGGCGTTTACCGCGATCGCCGAGATTGCCGGGCCGTTCTGGAGCGGCCGCGCGCTGGGTGTGCAGAACACCAGTCAGTTGTTCACGACGGGCATCGTGCCGCCGGCCTTCGGCGCCTTGATCACCGCGCTGGGTTTCCCCGCGGCGTTCGCGGTGTGCGCGCTGTTCCCGTTGGCGGCCCTGCCGTTGGTGCCGGTCGGTGCCGATCCGCTGCGCCACCCCCCGACTTCCACACCGAAACTGCGGTGAGAGCGAGGATTTCTCACTCCCAGTGCAGTCTCGGCGCAAATCAGCGCGACAGCACCCGCACCGGGACATCGTCCTCCCACGGCTGCCGCGCACACGTATCGGCGACCCGGAAGGTGCCGCGCTCGAATTCACCGGTGGCCGCGTCGACCAACCGGTATTCGTGCATCGGCGTCTGGATGGGCTGGCCGTCGAGCAGGATCACCCGGACCTCCCCCGGCTCGAAGTGGCACCGATTCTGCAGCGCGGCGATCAACTGCTCGTTGTGCAGATGCCCGTCCCCGAAATTCCAGCCGATCGCATAGGCGCAGAACTGCTCGCCTTCGATGATCGCGTAGTCGCCCTCGCGGCCGGCCGGGATCGCCCGGTTCAGCAGGGTCAGCAGACCCCGCCCGTTGGCGAACATCACCCGGAACGCCAGCGCGAGCTCCTTGGGCACGTCCGCATCATCGCTGCCGTAGAACTTCTCGATCTGCTTGTGCGGCAACAGGCCCAGCCCGATGCGGTTGACCGCGATCTTCTCGCAGGCCGAATCCGTCAGGCACCACACCGACAGATCCCAGTTGCCGGCGTAGTAGCGCATGCCCGGCAGGAATGACACCCGGCGCGGATAGAGGTTGCCGATCACGATCGTCGTCAGCACCACGGCCAGCAGCGCGACCACCCCCGACGCCTGCGGGAACTGCAAGTCCGCCAGCCCGAAGGAGGCCTTGTCGACGAACAGCGTCACGATCGCGAACAGCATGTAGACGTTCCACTCCAGCGGCACCCCGAGCGGGATCGACGTCAGGATGATCAGGTGCAGCGCGATCAACAGCGCCGCCGCGACATAGGTGAGCGGGCCGCCGTGGGAGAAGAACAGCACCGGTGGCGCCACGAGCTCGATGGCGGTGCCGGTGTGGGCGAGCAGCCGCGGCACCCAGCTGGGTTGCAGATCGTCCGGAAAATTCCGGAACATCTTGCGCCGCAACGCCTTCAGCCGAACGATCGGATTGTTCGCCATCATCGTCGCGACCACATAGGGAAAGTGTTGGTTCAGCTTGGACACCCCGGCGCCGAACCAGATGCACAACATGACGCACTTGGCAGCGACGATCATGTTCACCGGAGCGAAGAGAAAGGTGAGCGCCAAAGTGCCGTACACCTCACCGCGGGCGGCCAGGAAGATCAGCTTGTCGCGCAGCCCGATCACCGCCAGGATCACCAGCACGACACCGACTTTCCACGGTGGCAACACTCCCACCGCGGTGCCGAGTTCGGGGACCGCGCCGGTGCCGTCGGAGCACAGCGCATACAGCGTCGTGATGATCAGGGCGGCGTAGAGCACCACCTCAACCGGGGTCCGGCGGTCACCGGCCGTGACCGGGATGCGGCCGGGCCACGGCGGCTGCCGGATGGTTCCGGTGCGCAGCCAGTACAGCGGTGAACCCAACGGCGGCGCGATCTTTCCGGTCAGCGGCCCGAAGCCGCACCCCAGGCCGAGCACCTCGAACAGCAGCGACCACAGCACGACCTTCTGGAACACGATCGGCTCGGTCCACCACGAGCCGATGTTGCCCCAGCCATCGATTCCCTTGGTGGCCAGGGCGAATCCGAGGCCGGCCACGATGTACAGCCCGATCTTCACCGCGTACAGGACATAGAAGACGTCCGGGTAACCCATTCCCCGCTCGGCGATGTGCCGGGCCATCGGCCGCAGCCGTTCGGCCCGGCTGCCCCGGTGCCATTCGGCGATATCGACCACGGGTAGATCAGGATTGAGAAACCCCACGGGTGAACACTATTGGATGGCTGTACACCCAGTGGGGGGTTCGCCGACTTCTGCACCAGGGTCGTCAACCAGCGGGGAGAACGACCCTCACGCAGAAGTCGGCGCCGACGGCCGGTGTCTACAGCCGCTCCAGAATCCGATCGCCCACCTGCGCGGTCGACAGCTTCTCATCGCCCCGCGTGGCCAGGTGATCCGCCACCGCCTTGTCCACCCGCTCCGCCGCGGCGTCCTCACCCACGTGCGCCAGCAGCAGCGCCACGCTCATCACCGCGGCGGTCGGATCGGCCAGGCCCTGCCCGGCGATGTCCGGCGCGCTGCCGTGCACGGGCTCGAACATCGCGGGATTGGTGCGGGTCGCGTCGATGTTGCCGCTGGCGGCCAGGCCGATGCCGCCGCACACCGCGGCCGCCAGGTCGGTGATGATGTCGCCGAACAGGTTGTCGGTAACGATCACGTCGAACCGGCCCGGGTCGGTGACCATGTGAATGGTGGCGGCGTCGATGTGCTGATAAGCCACCTCGACGTCGGGGAATTCGTAGGCCACCTCGTCGACGGTGCGCGACCACAGGCTGCCGGCGAACGCCAGCACGTTCGTCTTGTGCACCAGCGTCAGATGCTTACGGCGGGCCTGCGCCCGGGTGAACGCATCGCGCACCACCCGTTGCACCCCGAAGGCCGTGTTGACGCTGACCTCGGTGGCCACCTCGTGCGGGGTCCCGACGCGCAACACGCCGCCGTTGCCGGTGTACGGACCCTCGGTGCCCTCCCGGACGACGACGAAGTCGATGCCGGTGACGCCCGAAAGCGGGCTGGCCACACCGGGATACAGCCGGCCGGGACGCAGGTTGACGTGGTGGTCCAGCGCGAACCGCAGCTTCAGCAACAGGCCCCGCTCGAGCAGCCCGGGCGGCACCGACGGGTCACCGATGGCACCCAGCAGGATCGCGTCGTGGCCGCGCAGTTCCTCGATGGTGCTGTCGGACAGGATGTCTCCGGTCGCGTGATAGCGCCGGGCGCCCAGGTCGTATTCGGTCTTCTCGATGCCGGGCAGCAGGGCGTCCAGCACGCGGCCGGCCTGTTCGATGACCTCGGGCCCGATGCCGTCACCGGCGATGACCGCCAGCTTCATGACAGGTCCACCAGTTCCAGCGTCGTGGCAGCCACGGCGTCCCGGATCGCGGCCTGCGTCGCCGGCGGCACCGCCGTGTTCACCCGCAGCAGCACCGTCGCGCCCGGGCCGTCCACGTCCTGGCTCAGGGCGGCGGCCTGGATGTCGATGCCCTCATTGCCCAGGATCGTGCCGATCTTGCCCAGCGAGCCGGGCTTGTCGGCGTAGCTGGCGATCAGGTTGAGCCCCTCGGCACGCAGTTCGAAGTTGCGGCCGTTGATGTTGACGATCTTCTGTACCTGCTTGGGCCCGGTCAGGGTGCCGGACACGTTGAGCTGCGAGCCGTCGGGATAGACCGCGCGGACGTCGACGAGGCTGCGGTGGTTCGGGCTTTCCGCGGACGTCGTCAGCTCGGAGGTGACGCCGCGCTCGGCGGCGCGGGCCGGGGTGTTGACGAAGGTGATCGGCTCGTCGGTGACGGCGGAGAACAGCCCGCGCAGCGCCGACAGCTTGAGGATGTCGAGGGCGGTCTCCGAGGCCAGTTCGCCGTACACGTCCACCGACACCGACGTCGGCACCGTCTTGGCCAGCGCGCCCAGCACCACGCCCTGCTTGCGCACGATGTCCAGCCACGGCGCGACCTCGTCGCCGACGGCCCCGCCGGAGACGTTGACGGCCTCGGGCACGAATTCCCCGGCCAGTGCCAGCAGCACGGACTTGGCGACGTCGGTGCCGGCACGGTCCTGCGCCTCCGACGTCGAGGCGCCCAGATGCGGCGTGACGACCACCTGTGGCAGCTCGAACAGCGGGCTGTCGGTGCACGGCTCGGTGTCGAACACGTCCAGGCCGGCGGCCCGCACATGGCCGCCGACGATGGCGTCGGCCAGGGCCTGTTCGTCGATCAGGCCGCCCCGGGCGGCGTTGACGATGATGACGCCCGGCTTGGTCTTGGCCAGCGCCTCGCGCCCGATGATCCCTTTGGTCTCGGCCGTTTTCGGCAGATGGACCGAGATCAGGTCGGCACGGGCCAGCACGTCGTCCAACGGCAGCAGCTCGATGCCCAGCTGGGTGGCCCGCGCGGCCGACACGTACGGGTCATAGGCGATGACGTGGGTCTCGAATGCGGCCAGTCGCTGCGCGAACAGCTGCCCGATGCGGCCCAGCCCCACCACGCCGACCGTCTTGCCGAAGATCTCCACGCCGTTGAAGCTGGAACGCTTCCATTCGTGTTCCCGCAGCGATGCGTCGGCCTGCGGGACCTGCCGGGCCGCGGCCAGCAGCAGCGTGACGGCGTGCTCGGCGGCGGTGTGGATGTTCGACGTGGGCGCGTTGACCACCATCACACCGCGCTTGGTGGCGGCATCGACGTCGACATTGTCCAGGCCCACACCGGCGCGGCCGACGATCTTCAGCTTCGGCGCGGCGGCCAGCACCTCGTCGTCCACCGTGGTGGCCGAACGGACCAGCAGCGCGTCGGCGTCTGGCACCGCCGCCAGCAGCTTCTCTCGGTCCGGGCCGTCCACCCAGCGGACGTCGACCCCGTCGCCGAGGGCGTCCACGGTGGATTGGGCCAGCTTGTCGGCAATCAGTACAACAGGCAAACTCACCCGGACAGACTAATAGGCTGGAGGACTGTGGTTGACGTCACCGTCGTCGGCAGCGGCCCGAACGGGCTGACCGCCGCCGTCATCTGCGCCCGGGCCGGCCTGTCCGTCCGGGTCATCGAGGCCCAACCCACTCCCGGCGGCGGCGCCCGCACCGCCCCCGACCCGGAGTTTCCCGGCGTATCCCACGACATCTGCTCGGCGGTGCACCCGTTGGCGCTCGCGTCGCCGTTCTTCGCCGAGTTCGACCTGCGCGCCCGCGGGGTTCAACTCACGGTGCCCGAAATCTCCTATGCCAATCCGCTGCTGAAACACCCGGCCGCGGTCGGCTACCGGGACCTGGGGCGGACCTGCGCCGAACTCGACGACGGCGCGTCCTGGCGGCGGCTGCTCGGCCCGCTCACCGAGCATCTCGACGGCGCGCTGGATCTGTTCCTCGGCGACAAGCGCTCGGCGCCTTCGGATCTGCCGACGGCGGTGCGCGCCGGGCTGCGGCTGCTGCAGCAGGGCGGGCCGGGCTGGAACCTGCTGCGCGGAGAAGACGCCCGCGCATTGTTCACCGGCGTCGCCGCCCACACGATTTCGACGATGCCGTCGCTGGTGTCGTCGGGAGCGGGACTGATGCTCGCGACGCTGGGCCATGCGGTCGGCTGGCCGATACCGGTCGGCGGCTCGCAGGCCATCGCCGACGCGTTGATCGCCGACCTGCGCGCGCACGGCGGTGAACTCGTCCTCGGCGAGCAGGTGCGCACCCCACCGATCGGGGTGGTGCTCTACGACACCGCCCCCACCGCACTGCTGGACATCTACGGCGACGCGCTGCCCGCCCGGTACGCCAAGCGCCTGCGTGGTTACCGGTTCGGCCCCGGGGTGGCGAAGGTGGATTTCGTGCTGTCGGGCGAAATCCCCTGGCGTGATTCACGTTTGGCGCAGGCGCCGACGCTGCACCTGGGCGGGAGCCGGTCCCAGATGGCACTCGCGGAGCGCGAGGTGGCCGAGGGCCGGCACGCCGAATGGCCGATGGTGCTGGCCGCGCTGCCACATCTGGCCGACTCCGGGCGCGTCGACAGTGCGGGCCGGCGGCCGCTGTGGACCTACGCGCACGTCCCGAGCGGCTCCGACGTCGACCTCACCGAAACCGTCACCGGGGTGTTCGAGAAGTTCGCGCCGGACTTCCGCGACGTCGTGGTGGCCGCGCGGGCGACCCCCGCCGCGGAACTGGCCGACCACAACGCCAATCTCGTGGGCGGGGACATCGGCGTCGGCGGCAACAACATGTTCAGCGCCCTGACCGGGCCGACGCTGCGGCTCAACCCGTGGACCACGCCGGTCCCGCACGCCTATCTGTGTTCGTCGGCCACGCCACCGGGTGGCGGGGTGCACGGCATGGCCGGCTACTACGCGGCCCGCACCGTGCTCCGGCGGGAATTCGGCATCAAGACGGCGCCCCGGCTGGCCCCGTGACCGACTTCGGCGCGGTTTCCGTCGCTCAGTGACGGAAACCGCGCCGAAATCACAACAGGGCTAAGCGGTTTCGGTGATCGGGCGGTCGACCCAGCTCATCAGGTCGCGCAGCTTCTTACCGGTCACCTCGATCGGATGCTCGGCGTTCTTCTTGCGCAGCGCCTCGAGTTCCTTGTTGCCACCCTCGACGTTGGCCACCAGACGCTTGACGAAGGTGCCGTCCTGGATGTCCTTGAGGATCTGACGCATCCGCTCCTTGGTGTCGGCGTCGATCACCCGCGGACCCGACAGGTAGCCGCCGAACTCCGCGGTGTCGGACACCGAGTAGTTCATCCGCGCGATACCGCCCTCGTACATCAGGTCGACGATCAGCTTGAGCTCGTGCAGCACCTCGAAGTAGGCCAGTTCGGGGGCGTAGCCCGCCTCGACCATGACCTCGAAGCCGGTCTTGACCAGTTCCTCGGTGCCGCCGCACAGCACGGCCTGCTCGCCGAACAGATCGGTCTCGGTCTCGTCCTTGAACGTGGTCTTGATGACCCCGGCGCGGGTGCCGCCGATGCCCTTGGCGTAGGACAGTGCCAGCGCCAGACCCTTACCGGTCGGGTCCTGTTCGATGGCCACCAGGCAGGGCACGCCCTTGCCGTCGACAAACTGGCGGCGCACCAGGTGGCCGGGACCCTTCGGGGCGACCATGCCGACGGTGACACCGGCCGGCGGCTTGATCAGGCCGAAGTGGATGTTGAGGCCGTGGCCGAAGAACAGCGCGTCGCCGTCCTGCAGATGCGGCTCGATCTCGTTCTTGAAGATGTCGGCCTGCGCGGTGTCCGGCGCGAGCAGCATGATCACGTCGGCCCACTTGGCCACCTCTTCGGGGGTGTCGACGGCCAGGCCCTGTTCCTCGACCTTCTCGCGGGACTTGGAGCCTTCGCGCAGGCCGACTTTCACCTCGACGCCGGAGTCGCGCAGCGAAAGCGAATGCGCGTGCCCCTGGCTGCCGTAGCCGATGACGCCGACCTTGCGTCCCTGGATGACCGACAGGTCCGCGTCGTCGTCGTAGAACATCGCGATGCCTTCTTGTGATGCCACTTGCCTTTTCCTATCTTCTCTGGTTGATCTCACCGGAATCGCCGGATGCCGCGCCCACCCCGCACGCAGCATCCGGGCTCGTACTACTTGGTGGTGGTGATGCCGCGCGGCCCGCGGGCCAGCGACACCACACCGGACTGCACGATCTCGCGGATGCCGTAGGGCTCCAGGACGCGCAGCAGCGCCCCGATCTTCTCCTGGGTTCCGGTCGCCTCGATGGTCAGCGACTCGGTGGAGACGTCGACGACCTTGGCGCGGAACAGGTTTACCGCCTCGATCACCTGACTGCGGGTGCCCGCGTCGGCGCGAACCTTGATCAGCGCCAGCTCGCGGGAAACCGAGTTCTCGGCGTCCTGCTCGACGATCTTGATCACGTTGATCAGCTTGTTGAGCTGCTTGGTGATCTGTTCGAGCGGGAAGTCCTCGACCGACACCACGATCGTCATGCGCGACATGTTCTTGGCCTCGGTGGCACCGACCGCCAGGGACTCGATGTTGAAGCCGCGCCGGGAGAACAGTGCGGCCACCCGGGCCAGGACGCCGGGCTTGTCCTCGACCAGAACCGACAGAGTGTGTGTGGTGAGCGTCATCTCTAGACCTGATCTTCGTTGTCGAACAGCGGCCGGATGTCACGCGCCGCCATGATCTCGTCGTTGCTGGTGCCCGCCGCGACCATCGGCCACACCTGGGCGTCGGCGCCGACGATGAAGTCGATCACCACCGGCCGGTCGTTGATGGCCCGCGCCTGGTTGATGACGTCCTCGACGTCTTCGGCACGCTCGCACCGCAATCCGACGCAACCCATCGCCTGGGCCAGCATCACGAAGTCCGGGATCCGCTGGCTGTGTGTCGCCAGGTCGGTCTGGCTGTAGCGCTGGTCGTAGAACAGCGTCTGCCATTGGCGCACCATGCCGAGGTTTCCGTTGTTGATCAACGCCACCTTGATCGGCGCACCCTCGATGGCGCAGGTGGCCAGTTCCTGGTTGGTCATCTGGAAGCAGCCGTCGCCGTCGATGGCCCACACCTCGGCCTCGGGGCAGGCCATCTTGGCGCCCATCGCCGCCGGGATGGCGTACCCCATGGTGCCCAGGCCGCCGGAATTCAGCCAGGTGCGCGGCTTCTCGTACTTGATGAACTGTGCGGCCCACATCTGGTGCTGACCGACGCCGGCCACGTAAACCGCGTCGGGCCCGGCGATTTCACCCAGCTTCTCGATGACGAGCTCCGGCGACAGGCTGCCGTCGCTCTGCGGGGCATAGCTCAGCGGGTACGTGGAACGGACGCCCGACAAATACTCCCACCAGCCGTCCAGGTCGAGGTTGCCCGGAACGTCGCCACGGCGCAGCGCCTCGATCAGGTCGACGATGACCGCCTTCACGTCACCGACGATCGGGACGTCGGCGTGCCGGTTCTTACCGATCTCGGCGGGGTCGATGTCGGCGTGAATCACCTTGGCGTCCGGGGCAAATGACGACAGCTGGCCGGTGACCCGGTCGTCGAAGCGGGTGCCCAGGGCGATCAGCAGATCGCTGCGCTGCAGCGCGGCCACGGCCGCGACGGTGCCGTGCATGCCGGGCATGCCGAGGTGCTGGGGGTGGCTGTCGGGGAAGGCGCCGCGCGCCATCAGCGTGGTGACCACCGGGATGCCGGTCAGCTCCGCCAGGTCCAGCAACTCCTCGGTCGCCTCACCGCGGATGACACCGCCGCCCACATAGAGCACCGGCTTGCGCGCGGCGGCGATCAGCTTGGCCGCCTCCTTGATCTGGCGGCTGTGCGGCTTGGTGTTCGGCTTGTAGCCGGGCAGGTCCATCTCCGGTGGCCAGCTGAACGTGCAGGTGGCCTGCAACACGTCCTTGGGGATGTCGACGAGCACCGCGCCGGGCCGGCCGGAGGCCGCGATGTGGAAGGCCTCGGCGATCACCTGCGGGATCTCATCGCCATTGCGGACCAGGAAGTTGTGCTTGGTGATCGGCATGGTGATGCCGGAGATGTCGGCTTCCTGGAAGGCGTCCGTGCCGATCAGGCTGCGGCCCACCTGGCCGGTGATGGCGACGACGGGAATCGAATCCATCTGCGCGTCGGCCAGCGGGGTCACCAGGTTGGTGGCGCCCGGACCGGAGGTGGCCATCATCACGCCGACCCGGCCGGTGGCGTGCGCGTAGCCGCTGGCGGCATGTCCGGCGCCCTGCTCATGACGCACCAGCACGTGGCGCAGCTTCTCGGAGTCGTACAGCGGGTCGTAGACGGGCAGCACGGCGCCGCCGGGGATGCCGAAGATGAGGTCGACACCCATCTCCTCCAGCGAGCGCACCACGGCCTGCGCTCCGGTCAGCTGGTGTGGGGGCACCCGGTTCGGGGCGGCGGGCCGGCCGTGGGCCGGTTTGGGTGCGGTGGTCGGTTCCGGTGGTCGCTTGGTCGGTGCGCTCACGGTGCTGGTCCTTCGGGTTCTTCAGGCTTGGATTTATCGCTGTGGGCAACAAAAAACCCCCGTCAGCTTCGGCTGCACGAGGGTTGCGCGTCGGGGTGCTGGTAGCTGGAAGCCCGCCAGGTCAC
>WBZP01000104.1_pt3 | contig 97981 bp, 102 predicted proteins | sample 5204301 | NCBI WGS metagenome assembly WBZP01 (sample SAMN12412401, study PRJNA552823) | activated sludge metagenome | isolation source: activated sludge from nitrification reactor of wastewater treatment plant... | place: USA: Pennsylvania | collected 2017 | reverse complement strand
CAGCTCCTGCCAGGCGCGGTGCAGGTCGAACCCCTCGGGCCGCACGACCGCCTCCCCGTTGGGCTCGATGGCGCGGATGCGGTCGACGCGGAACGTGCGAAGGCCGGCATCGGTGTCGGCGAGGACGTACCAGTGGCGCCCCTTGGCGGCGAGGCCGAGGGGGTGGATGGTCCGCTCGGTGTCGCGACCGTCGCGGGCCGTGTAGTGCAGGCGCAGCTGCTCGGCGGCGACCACGGCGTGCTGCACGGCGTCGAGCAGGGGCGGGGCCGGTGGCTCGTCGCCGGGGGCGCCGGGCGCCGCCGCACCCCCGCCCCGCCCCCACCACCCGACCCGGTCGACGAGCACGTTGGCGGCGGTGGCCTCGGCCTGCAGGCGCAGGGGCTCGGGCAGCGCGCCGAGCAGCTTGCGCACCGCCGCCTTGGCCTGGGGCGTGGCCCGCGAGGTGGGGCCGAGCACGAGGAACAGCGCGCGCGTCTCGGCGGCGGTGAGGCCGGTGAGGTCGGTGCGGGCCCCGCCGACCAGCTCCCACCCGCCGCCCCGGCCCTGCCGCGAGTAGACGGGCACGCCGCTCATGGCCAGCGCCTCGAGGTCGCGGCGGGCCGTGCGCTCGGAGACCTCCAGCTCGTCGGCGACCTCGGCGGCGGTCACCCGGCCGCGCTGCGGCTTGAGACCGAACAGCCCGACGCGCGCGGCGGGGATCCGGATCGAGCCGCCGCCGTCGCTCGCGCCGGCGCACGGAACGATCCCGGCCGCGACCGCCGACGCCGAGCCGCCGGACGAGCCGCCCGGCGTATGGGCCGTGTTCCATGGGTTGCGCGCCGGTCCGAAGGCGTCCGACTCGGTGATCGCCTTGGCCCCGAACTCGGGCGTGTTGGTCTTGCCGAACGGGACGAGGCCTGCGTCGAGCCAGCGCTGGACGACCGTCGCGTGCTGCTCGGCGCGGACGTGGCGCATCGCGTTCGAGCCGCTGCCGGTCGGCAGCCCGGCGAAGTCCTGGCCGAGGTCCTTGATCAGGAACGGCACGCCGGCGAACGGCCCCGACAGCTCGCCGGCGGCGAGCTCGTCGGCCTGCCGGTCCATCGGCGTGATGATCGCGTTGAGCCTGCCGTTGACCTGCTGCGCCCGCTCACGCGCGAGCGCCAGCAGCTCGGCCGCCGTGACCTCCTTGGCGGCGACCTTCTCAGCCAAGCCGGTCGCGTCGTGCTCGAGGTACTCGGAGAGGTTCATGGCGGGGAGTCTGGCGACTCGGCTACTCCCCTGCTGCGCCGATCCAACCCTTCAGCGCGGTCACCCGGCCGTTCCTCACGACTGCGCTGACGACGGCGTACTCCTCGCCCTCTCCGAACGGCGAGATCGCGGTGCGAAGCCACCAGGCGCCTTGGCGGAACACGGCCTCCCGGTGGCGCTCGGGAATCGTCGATGACGCCGCTCCCGGACGAAGCCCTTCCCACGTCCGGAAGCGCGAGGACTTGACGGTGAACGACTGCGCCAAGCCGACCGAGGGCCGGCATTTGTTCTCGGCGGCGGCGACCCCGTAGTTGACGAGGTTGATCGTGAGCCGAAGACGCTTCCAGTTGGCAACGCAACCCCAGCTCGTCTGCTTGAGCGAAGGCGTACCGAACACCCTCATCGCAGCTCCGAGCGACCCGTCCTTGCTGAACGGTGCAAAGGCCCCGATCCTTGCGACCAACCCGTTGTTCGTGCGGATCGTGTAGGACTCAGCCGCCCTCGCGCCCGTGGGCGCCAATGTCAGGCCGACCATCGCGGCGAGTACGAGGCAGCGAACCGATCTCATGGCGGGGAGTCTGCCGGAACGCTCAGTAACAGACCGAGCCGCGCTTCCAGAGGGTGTTCCGGTAGTAGCCGCCCTCCTCGGACGATCCCTTGATGATCGTGACACCACGGCAGATCCCCTGGTAGTCCTCGTCGAGGCCGCGCCAGTAACAGACCCACGAATGGAAGTCGTACTTCGCCGTGTCACCTCCGTACCGCGGATCGCACCAGGCCTGCGTGTGTGGGTAGCCGCGGTCGTAGTGCAGGTAGTCCCGCATGAAGTGAATCGCTTCCCGGCGATTCAGGTGGTACCCGGCCACGGCCGAGGCCGGGCCCACGAGCGTGATCGCCGAGCCCACCACGAGCCCGGCGGTCACACAACTCCTGATTGATCTGCGCATCGCGCCTGGGTCCCCTTTCGTGTCGTGCGCTTCGGGCGCACGATCCTCGAGACGAGTCGAGCCGTCAGCGCCTGTCTGACAGGCGCTGGTATGCGCGCCTCAGACCGAGGCCGGCGCTGCCGCGTTCGCCTTCTTGACCGTCAGTCCGACGGCGATCATCACGAGGCCGCGGAGCATGAAGCTGATCGAGACGATCCAGATCAGCGTCACGATGCCCACCGTCGGGTGAACGAGGATGATCACACCGGCGACGAGGCCGATCAGGCCGAAGATCAGGTTGAAGACGCGGCCGTCCGAGGCAGTGAAGCCTTGCGCGAGCTGGACGATGCCGCTGATCCCGAACCAGAGGCCGAGCACCCAGGCGAGCGTCAGCAGACCGGTGCCCGGGCGGAACAGGAGGATGATGCCGGCGGCGATCGCGAGGACGCCGAGCAGTCCGAAGAAGATCCTCGCCCCGCCTGAGGCGGTCTTCGTCTGCACGGCCGCGAAGAGGTCCTCGAGGCCGGAGATGATCAGGAAGATGCCGAAGGTGAGCGCCACCAGCAGCAGCGTCGCGCCGGGCCAGACGAGGGCGAGGAAGCCGGCGAGGATGCCGAGCACGCCGACCCCTACGATCAGCCACCACGGGACTTGAGGGAGACCGGGCTCCGCGGCGGTAGCGGCGGCTGAGGCCGCAGGTTCAGGGGCGTCGTTGTCGGACATCCGGTGAGCATAGGTCCTTTCGCGGACACCGGCTGGCATGATCGCGCCCGTGCGGATCGATCGCGAGCAGCTGCTGCGGCTGCTGACCTTCTGGCTGCGCCCGGACTTCGTGCTGCGGGTAGTCGCCCGGTTCCAGTCGGTCGCCGGCTTCGACCGCTCGATGGGGCTCGCCTCGAGCGCGATGACGGCGACGATCCCGATCACGATCCTCGTCGGCGCGCTGCTGCCGGTGCCGAGCGACACGGCGTCCCGGATCATCGAGCGCTACGAGCTCTCCGGTGACGGCGCCGAAGCGGTGCGTGACGCGTTCCAGCCGATCTCCGATGTCGACACGAGCCTCGGCATCATCGGCTTCCTGCTGCTCGTCTTCTCGCTGCTCAGCTTTACACGCGCGATGCAGCGGCTGATCGAATCGGCGTGGGAGCTCGCGCCGATGTCGATTCGCAACACCGTCGGCGGCGCCAAATGGCTGCTGGCGCTGATCCTCTACCTCGGCGTCACCGGCGTCGTCGTCTCACTGATCGACGTCGGGCCGCGCGAAATGCTCGCGAAGATCGCCGTCATACCGATCACCTTCGCCTTCTTCATCTGGTCGGCGATGACGCTGAGCAGCGGCCGGCTGAAGGCAAGCGACGTGATCCCGTTCGCCGCCGTCGCCGCCGTACTGCTGGCTCTCTACGAATTCGGGGCCTCGTTCTACACGCCGACGGCGTTCAACTCGTACGCCTCGCGCTACGGCGTGATCGGCGTCGTCTTCGCGATGATCTCGGCGCTCTTCGGACTGATGCTCGCGATCGTCGCCTCGGCCGCGGTCGGTCGCGAGGTGCGGGTCGAGCTCGACAACATCCGCGACGGCATCCGCCCGAGCGATGACGAGATCAAGAAGCAGTGGGACATCGTCATCGAGGGCGCCCGCATCCGCCGCGACGCGGTCCGCGAGCAGCTCGGACGGCTCAGAAGGACCAGATGAGCGGCACGTAGAAGACCGCGATCACGAAGAACAGCCCGAGCATCGGCAGGCCGAGCCGCCAGTAATCGCCGAAGCGGTAGCCGCCGGGCTCCTGGACCATTAGGTTGGCGGGCGTCGCGATCGGCGTCAGGAACGCTCCGGCCGATGCGACCGCAAGGCTCATTAGAACCGGAGCAGGCGAGATCTCGAGCTCGCCTGCGGCGGCGACCGCGATCGGGATCATCACGAGCGCGGTCGCGGTGTTGCTGATCACCTGGCTGAAGACCGTGGTGATCAGGAACAGGCCGATCAGCAGCGCGTACGGCCCGCCGCCCTCGACGACGCCGACGAGCGCACCGGCCACATCATCGCCGGCGCCGGTCGTCCGGATCGCGGTCGCGACCGGCAGCATCCCGGCGATCAGGAAGATCGTGCTCCAGGCGATCGAGCGATGCGCCTCGTCGGCGGTCAGCACACCGCCGACGATCAGCGCACCGGCCGCGAGCACGCCGGCGACCGCCGCCGGCACGAGCCCGCCAGCCAGCAGGACGATCATCGCGACGACGACCGCGGTCGTCAGCCAGGCGTCGCGCCCGAGCGGCGCCGCCTGGCGGCGGATCGCCGCGGGCTCGTCTACGACGAGCACCTCGGGATCGCCGAGGTGCTCGTCGAGGTGCTGCCACGAGCCCTCGAGCAGCAGCGTGTCGCCGGCCGCAAGCGTGACCGGACGCGGGCCTGTGTCCTCACCCTGACGGTGGACGGCGAGCACGACGAGGTCACCGCTCTCCGTGACCATCCCGGGGAACGCCTCATCGCCGATCAGCTCCGAGCGCGGCGGGATCACGACTTCGGCGACGCCGCTCGCACGCGTGTACAGCTCGCCCCGGGAACCGGCATCGCCCGCTGCGTCCCCGTACTGCGCGAGCAGCGTGCGTGCGTGGTCGCTGAAGTCGGCCGGCATCACGCGCGGCGTCCGCTTCGGCAGCAGTCGTGGCCCGGCGACGACGAGCAGGACAACCGACAGCAGCGTCAACGGGACGCCTGCGAGCGCGAACTCGAAGAAGCCGAAGCGCCCCGAGCCGGCGTCCGCGGCGGCGTCGGCGATGATGATGTTGACCGGCGTACCGGTGAGCGCCAGCAGCGAGCCCGCGTGGCCGGCGAACGCGACCGGGATCAGCAGTTCGGACGGGGAGCGCCCGATCCGCATCGCGATCACGACCGCCATCGGCAGGATCGCAGCGACCGCGCCGTTGACTGTGATGATCGCCGTCGCGATCGCGGTCATCGTCAGCAGGGCGACGACGAGCCGGCCGCTGCCGCCGCCGGCTGCCCCTGTGAGCCGCTGGCCCGCCCACGACGTGAGGTCGGCGGCCTCGAGCCCGGCGCTGACGATGAACAACGCGGCGATGAAGACGACGGTCTGGTCACCGAATCCCGAGAACGCCTCTTCGGCGCTGATTACGCCGGTGGCGTAGAGCGCGAGCGCGGCCCCGATCGCGACGACGCCGACCGGGAGCCGGTTCCAGACGAACAGCGCGACAGCCGCCCCGAGGACGAGATAGGTGATCGAGGCGTCGTCCACGAGAAGTGGCGGCTACACCGGCGAGCCCGGTCCGAGCGGGATCCCGAGCAGGTACCACGACGCGAACAGCACGAGCCAGACGACGGTCAGGATCAGCGCGTACGGGAGCATCAGCGCGATCACGGTTCCGATACCCGAGTTCTTGTCGTAACGCGAGGCGAACACAACGATCAGCGGGAAGTAGGCCATGATCGGCGTGATCACGTTCGTCGGCGAGTCGCCGATTCGGTAGGCGGCCAGCACCGTCTGCGGCTCGACGCCGAGCCGGATGAACAGCGGCACGAAGATCGGCGCGAGCAGTGCCCACTTGGCGATCGCCTGCGGGATGATCAGGTTGACGATCACCGTCATCAGGATCACGCCGATCAGCAGCCAGATCGTTCCGATGCTGGCGCTCTCGAGCAGGTCGCCGAGCTGAACCGCGGCGACAGTCGCGACGTTGCTGTAGTTGAAGAACGCGATGAACTGCGCGATCAGCAGGAACAGGAACAGCAGACCGGCGAGCCCGGCCCACGACTTCGTGACCGCCTCGATCGCCTCGGTCAGCGAGCTGAGCTTGCCGACCGCACGGCCGTAGCCGACACCGGCCGCGAGGAAGATCATCGAGATGATCACGACGAGGCTGTCCATGAACGGCGAGGTGCCGATGATGTCGCCGGTCTCGGGGTTGCGCAGCGGCGCGCCCGGCGGCAGGGTCAGCGCGGCGAGCAGCGCGATCACGCCGAGCGTCGCGAAACCGGCCCAGCGAAGGCCCTTGGACTGGAGTTCCTCGGATGGCTCGTCGGCGTCGGTTGCGTCGGCCGCCTCGTCCTCGGCGGGCGCGACCGACGGGTCGTAGGCGCCGAGTCGCGGCTCGACGATCCGCGTCGTGATCAGCGACGCGATGATCGTGATCATGACCGTCGAGATCGCGCCGAAGTAGAGGTTCGCGGTCAGGTCGATCGTGCGGCCTGAGTCGACGAGCCCGATCGCCTCGTTGGTGATCTCGGTCAGGATCGCATCGGTCGGCGTGATCAGGAAGTTGACGCCGAAGCCGGCCGCGACGCCCGCGAAGGCCGCGGCGATGCCGGCGAGCGGGTGTCTGCCGACGCTGTGGAACGCGGCGGCGCCGAGCGGTATCAGCACGAGATAGCCCGCGTCCGAGGCGATGCTCGAAACGACGCCCAGCAGCACGATGATGTACGTCAGCGCCGCTTCGGAGGAGACGGCGACGAGCTTGCGTATCAGCGCCCCGATCAGCCCGGACATCTCGGCGAGGCCGACGCCGATCATCACGATCAGGATGATCCCCATCGCGGTGAAGCCCATGAAGTTCCCGACGAAGCCGGTGAACATGAAGCGGACGCCGTCGGCCGTGAGCAGGCCCTTGACCTCGGCCGTCTCGGTCCGGACCTCGTAGTCCTTGGCGTCCGGGTACTGACCGGCGATCGCGCCGTACTGGTAGTCCGAGGTCCCGACGTCGCCGGACTGGACCTGCGCCGGCGGCGGCTCGACGACCTCGTAGGTCGCGGACGCACCGGTCCAGTCGAGCACTTGGCTGAGCACGATGATGATCGCGATCAGCGCCAGGAACAGCACCGCGGGGTGCGGGACCTTGTTGCCGACCCGCTCGATGCCGCCGAGGAACCGATCCCCGAACGACTTCTTCTCCGCTGCCGCCGCTGCTGCGCTCATCCCTGATCTCCCTTGTGGACCTCGGCGTAGCGCCCGAAGAACTCAGCCTCCGCGACGATCGCCTTCTCGAACTCGTCGAGCAGCACGCGCTCGTTCGGTCCGTGGATGTTCGCGTAGCCGTCAGTCGTGCCGACGAGCAGCATCTCCGCATCGGGCGCCGCCTGCTGGAGCGCGTTGACGAGCGGGATCGATCCGCCGACGCCGGCGGTCACCGCTTCGCTGCCCCACGCCGCCTGCCAGGCGTCGCGAGCCGCGTCGTAGGCCGGGCCGTCGGTCTTCGCGGCGAAGCCGTTGCCGGTCTCGCCGGCGGTGACCGTGAGCGAGATGCCGAACGGCTTCTGCGCCTCGAGATGGCGAACGACGGCGGCCTGAGCCTCGGCGGCGTCCTGCTCGGGATGAACGCGGACGTTCAGCTTCGCGCGCGCGCGTGGGGAGACCGCGTTGAGAGCACCCGCGACCGACGGGGCGTCGATGCCGATGACCGTGATCGCCGGGCCCGAAACGACGCGTGACCCGAGGTTGCCGCTGCCGATCAGCGGCTGGCCTTCGACGACCTCGGCGAGCGCGCGGAACTCCTCCTCGCTGTAGCCGCCTCCGTCCCACTGCTCGCGGCGGAGGCCGTCGACGGCGACGTCGCCGTGCTCGTCGTGCAGCGTCGCGAGCGCCTGCAGCAGCGCGATCAGCGCGTCGGGAGCAGCGCCGCCGTACTGGCCGGAGTGCTTGCCGGAGGCGAGCGTCTCGCACTCGATCGTGACGTTGGCCATGCCGCGCAGCGCCACCGTCAGCGTCGGCCGGCCCGGGACGACGCTGCCCATGTCGCCGATGATCATCGCGTCGGCCTGGAAGTAGTCGGGGTTCCCGGGCGGGTAGGTGGTCAGGGCCGCGCCGCCGACCTCCTCCTCGCCCTCGATCACGAGCTTGATGCCGACCGGCAGCCGGTCGCCCCAGGCCTTGATCGCGGCGGCGTGGGCGACAATGTTCGACTTCGTGTCGGCGGCGCCGCGGCCGTAGATCGCGCCGTCCTTCTCGACGGCCTCGAACGGCGGCGTCGTCCACTCGGACTCGTCGCCGGCGGGGACGACGTCGTAGTGGCTGTAGAGCAGCACGGTCGGCGCGCCGGGCGGCGCCGCGATCTCGCCGGTGACGATCGGGTGCGTGCCGGGGAGGCGCAGCACGTCGACGTCGACGCCGGCGTCGGCGAAGAGCCGGCCGACGAACTCGAACGCCTCGAGGATCGGCTCCTCCGGCTGGCCCTCTCCGGAGATCGAGGGAATGGCAACCAGATCGGCGAGCTCCTTGCGAAACTCGGGCATCAGGCCATGGACCGTCGTGGCGAGGTCGGACATGGCTGGAACCTACTTGGTCTGCGTTCAGACGATCGTCAGCGGCGCGCCGACTTCGACGATCCTGAAGAGCCGCTCGATGTCCTCGTTGCGGACCCGGATGCAGCCGTGCGACGGGCGCCCGGGGATCAGCCACGGCTCTCCGGTCCCGTGCATGCCGACGACGCCGCCGCCCGGCCAGTCCGAGAGCGTCGGCGCGTATGCGGCGGTGCCGAGCGCGCGCGTGCCGTAGAGCGGTGCGTTCTTGAAGCGGAGCTTCTCGCGGATCCAGAAGTCGCCGGGCGGCGTCTTCGTTCCGACCGCCCCGACGCCGACCCGCGCCCTCCAGACGACACGCCCGCGCTCGTAGAGCCGTGCCGTGAACGCGCGCCGGTCGACGACGAGCCGCTGCTCGGTGCGGTGGTAGGAGCCGAGCGTCTCGCGGCGGACCCAGCCGGTGATGCCGTTCGGGCGCTGAGGGAGCCGCAGCTGCACCCACATGTCGCCGTCGGCGTCACGGGTGCGGCGCAGGAGCAGGTAGACCTCGGGGTAGCCGTCCTCGGTGAAATAGCGCAGCCGGCCGACCCGGCTCGCGCCGTCCTCGGGCTCACTGCGGACGACTGCGTTCTGCCCGGCATGCGCCCAGCGGCTGAGCGTGCGCTCGTCGGAGAGACGGACGCTGTCAGGCGACGCGGCGCCAGCGCTCGCCGGTGCGAGCGCCAAGGCCAGCGATGCTATGAGCACGCCGCGCGACATCGCCCTGGAGAGTAGGGGCGCAGCTATGCCGCCGGTGCCGGTTGACTGCCATATCGGCAGGCATCGGGCACCAGCGTGCCCGAGCGCGGCCACATGGCGGCTCGGCGGGTGCTACCTGATGAAGATGGGCGTGCCGACCCGCACGCGGCGGTAGAGCTGCGCGATCTTCTTGTTCGGGACGCGGACGCAGCCGTGGGAGACGCGGCCGGGCAGGATGCCGGGCTGGTTGGTCCCGTGGATGCCGATCACGCCGCCGCCGGGCCAGTCCGAGAGGCCGGGTGCGTAGGCCGAGGTGCCGATCGCGTGCGTGCCGTACGCCGGGGCGCCCTTGACGCGGAACTTCTCGCGCACCCAGAACCTGCCTGCCGGGGTTCTCGTGCCCGCCTTGCCGACGCCGATCTTCGACGACCAGACCTTGCGGCCGCGGTAGAAGAGCGTCGCGCGCAGCGTCCGCCGATTGACGACGATCTGGTGGCGGTTCTCCCGGTACGGCCCGAGCGAGGAGCGCTTGACCCAGCCCGTGCGCCCGTTCGGCCTCCCCGGGAGCCGGACCTTCACCCAGATCCGCCGCTTCGAATCGACGTACTCGTCGAGCAGCAGGTAGACCTCGGGGAAGCCGTCCTCGGTCCGCATCCGCAGGCGCCCGCGGTACCCGTTCGAGAGCGAGTGGTCGCGGTAGATGCGCGCGCGGCGCTCCGAGTAGGCCCAGCGGCTCAGCGTCCGCTCATCGGAGAGCTTGTAGGTCTGCGGCGCCAGGATGCCCGCCGGCGCGAGCTTGTTCGTCGGCAGCGGCGCGGCAATCCGCGGCACCGGCGCGAGCACCGTCTCCGTGGCCGGGGTCGTCTCCGTAGGGGCCGGCGGCGGCGCGTCCTCGGCGACGGCGGCGACCACCGGCAGGCCGAGCCCCGCGACAAACGCGAGGGCGGCAGCGATTACACGGGCAGGTGCCATCACCACAGTGATCGGCCAGCCCAAAGGGTTTTGTAACGGCCCCTGCCAGGACAGAACGGGTAGGCCCACGTCGAAGGGCCGCCATGTAACGGCCCCTGCCAGGACAGAACGGGGCCGCAGGCCCCGTTCTGATTTCAGGCGACATCGGCCGGATTCGCCATGTGGCGAATCCGGCCGATGCGCCTACCTCAGCCCGTGAACTTCGGCGTCACAGCGACCTTCGGCCGGCAGCGGCTGAACTGCCTGTCGAGCGTCGCGCTCTTCGGCGTCGCCCCGGTCACGTACGTGACGCGGGCGGTGATCTTGTAGTTGCCGTACTTCAGGCTCTTCGCGCGCAGCTTGAGCCTGTAGTTCTTGCCGGAGTTCGGCTTCGTCAGCGTCTTCGTCTTCTTGCCGTTGACGTAGAAGACGACCTTGGCGATGTTCGAACCGCTGACCGTCGCGGTGCCGTATGCGCTCTTGACGCATCCGGCGGTGCCGGTCAGGCGCGAGCGCCCGTTGACGACACCCTGGCCTTCGGTCCCGCCGCCGCCGGTCACGACCGCCGGCAGCGCCTGCGTCGCATCGTCGGTCGCCGTCGGCTGCTTGCCGCCGGTGTCGGTGCCGGTCACGGTCGCCACGTTGCGGATCGCCGTGCCCTGCTGCGCGGCCGTCGTCTGGACGACGCAGCTGTAGCGCCACGACTCGCCCGGATCGAGCGTCGCCGGCGAGCCGTCGGAGCCCTTGTCGGGGCCACTCAGGTTCGCCGGACAGAGGTCGTCGCTGACCGCGACGGTGACCATCGACGTGTTGCCGGTGTTCGTGACGACGATGTCGAACGTGATCGCGTCACCGGCCTGCGCGTTCTGGGAGGCGGCGTTGACCGTCTTGTCGATCGCGATGCCCGGAACCAGCAGCTTCGTGATCGCGGTGTCGGTCGACGGTGGCACGTCGCGGCCGAGCTCGTCCCTGGCGGTGACCGTGACCGTGTTGGTGATCGGCGCGGTCGTCTGGCCGAACAGCGCGGCCGCGCTGATCGAGCAGCTGTACGTCCACGTGTCGCCCGGGTTCAGCACCGCCGGCGTCGCGTCGGTGCCGGTGTTCGGCCCGCTGACCGGCGAGCACTTGTCGTCGGCGACGGCGATGTCGGTCAGGTCGGACGTGCCGGTGTTCGTGACCTCGTAGGTGTAGGTCGCGGTCCCGTCGATGTAGACGGCCTGCGTCTCCGGCTTCTTGACGACGATGTCGACCGCCACGATCCGCTTGTTCGTGAACGTGCAGGTGATCTCGTCACCGGGCTGCGGCTCGATCGTGGTCGACCGCTGCTGTGCGGTCGCCGACTCGGCTTCCTTCAGCGAGAGGCGGACGTCAGGCGGGGCGCTCTGGCCGGTGCACTCGATCGACGTCAGCAGGTAGCCGGGGTCGATACCGGAGGCATCGTCCTCGGAGACCACGAACGGGCCGTTCGCCGTCGAGACCTTGACGCTCGTCTGCTGGCCGTTCTTCAGCGAGAACGTGTTCGGCTCGCCAGCGACGATCGGCTGGTTGCCCTCGCCGCCGGGATGATCCGGGAGCGTCGTCGTGAAGCCGAACGCAGGCCCGTCGCCTTCGACCGGGTTCGAGACGACCTTCTTGATCGTCACACGCGCCTTCTTGACGTTGGTCCACGTGCAGTTCAGGAACTCGTTCTCACGGAGCGTGATGACGTTGTTCTCGGGCGTGAATCCGCCCGACTCGTCGTAGTTCGACCAGCAATAGAGCGAGCGGTCGTAGTCGCCGAGGTCGGCCGGCGAGACAGCGGTCTCGGTGAGCGTGACCGGCACGCCCGTCGCGAGCTTGATCTGTGTCGACCGGTCGCCATCACCGAACGCGGTTCCGCCGGCCTGCGAGTCGACCGTGGCGGCCGTCCCGTCGTAACGGAGGTTGAACTGGTCGCTGTTGTTCGACGGCCGCAGCGACTTCTCGAGCACCAGCGTGCCGGACTTGCGCGCGTTGGTGAAGGTGCAGACGATGTCCTCGTCCTTGCCGACGCTCACTCGGTTCCCTGCACCGTAGATATAGGGCTGACCGTCACGCTCGCAAGCGAGGCTGGCGTTGTAGTCGCTGAGGCCACCGGTCTCGGAGACGTAGTAGTCACCGGTCGGCACCGTCTTTACGTCGGTCGCGAGCGGCGTGCCGCCGTTCGCGCCGGTCGGCTGCGAGGTCGTCTCGGAGCCGTTCAGTGTCGTGCCGATGTTCAGCGTCGTCTGGCCACCGCTGCCGGGGCCGGACCAGATCTTCTTGACCTGGATCGTGCCGGTCTTGCGGGTGTTGGTGAAGGTGCAGACGACCGCGTCGTCCTTGCCGACCGTGACCGAGTCGTTGGCGCCCGGCGTGTAGTCCTGGCCGTTCTTCTTGCAGGCCAGCGAACCCGTGTGATTCGTGAGGCCGCCGGTCTCCGACACGTAGTAGGTGCCGGTCGGGACGGTCTTCACGTCGGTCTCAAGCGGCGCGGCGCCGTTCGCGCCGGTCTGCTGCGAGGTGACCGAATCACCGCCGGCGCCGGTGCCGATCTGCAGCGTCGTCTGCCCGGGCTCGTCGCCGGTCCAGACCTTCTTGACCTGGACGGTGCCCTGCTTGCGGGTGTTGGTGAACGTGCACACGACCGTGTCGTTCTTGCCGACCGTGACCGAGTCGTTCGCGCCAGGCGTGTAGTCCTGGCCGTTCTTCTTGCACGCAAGCGAGCTGTCGAAGTCGTCGAGACCGCCGGACTCGGACACGTAGTACGTGCCGGTGACGACCGACTCGGCGTCCGTCGTCAGCGGCGCGCCGCCGTTGGCGCCGGTCTGCTGGCTGTCGACCTGGCTGCCGCCGGCCGACGTGCCGATCTTCAGCGTCGTCTGCCCACCGCTGCCGGGGCCGACCCACTGCTTCTTGACTTCGATCGTCCCGCGATGACGGTCGTTCGTGTAGGTGCAGACCACGGCGTCACGAAGGCCGACGTCGACCTGACCGTTGGCGCCCGGCGTGTAGTCCTGACCGTTCTTCTTGCACGCAAGCGAGCTGTCGAAGTTGGCGAGGCCGCCATCCTCCGAGACGTAGTAGGCGCCGGTGTCGACCGTCTTGGTGCCGGTCGACTGCGTCCCGGTCCCGTTCGGGCCGGTCTGCTGGTTGGCGATCGATCCGCCGCCCGCGCTCGTGCCGATCTTCAGCGTCGTCTGGCCCGGGTCACCGCCGGTCCAGCTCTTCTTCAGCTCGATCGAGCCCTGCTTACGGGTGTTGGTGAAGGTGCAGACCCAGTTGTCGTTCTTACCGATCGTGATCGTGCCGTCGGTGTCGGCCGGAGCCGTGCCGTTGACGCAGCTCAGCTCCTCGACGTAGTCGGCATCGGCCGCCGGCGAGATCGCGTCCTCGCTGATCGTGTACGTACCGGTGTTCTTCGTCATCTGACCGGTCGAGTCGTTGTGACCGAAGGCGGTGCCGCCCCCCGGCGAGACCGTCTGCGCGACGCCGTCCACCTTCAGCGAGAAGCGGTCGGAGCCGCCGCCGATCAGGTGCTTGACCAGCGTCAGCTTGCCGGTCTTGCGGGTGTTGGTGAAGGTGCAGACGACCGCGTCGTCCTTGCCGACCGTCACCGAGTCGTTCGCGCCGGGCGTGTAGTCCTGACCGTTCTTCTTGCACGCGAGCAAGCTGTCGTGGTCGGCGAGACCCCCGGCCTCCGACACGTAATAGGTGCCGGTGGCGACCGTCTTCACATCGGTCTCGAGCGGCGCGGCGCCGTTCGCGCCGGTCTGCTGCGAGGTGACCGAATCACCGCCGGCGCCGGTTCCGATCTTCAGCGTCGTCTGGCCGGCGTCGCCGCCTGCCCACAGTTTCTTGACCTGAACGGTGCCCGTCTTGCGGGCGTTCGTGAAGGTGCAGACCACCACGTCGTTCTCGCCCACGACGACCGCGTCGTTCGCGCCCGGTGTGTAGTCCTGACCGTTCTTCTTGCACGCGAGCGAGCCGTCGTAGTTGGCAAGACCACCGGTCTCGGAGACGTAGTAGGTGCCGGTGTTGACGCTGTTGGCGCCGGTCGTCAGCGGCGCGGCACCCGCGGCACCGGTCTGCTGCGTATCGACCTGGTTACCACCGGCAGACGTGCCGATCTGCAGCGTCGTCTGGCCGGGGTCACCACCGGTCCAGCTCTTCTTCAGCTCGACCGACGCCTTCTTGCGAGCGTTGGTGAAGGTGCAGACGACAACATCGTTCTCGCCCACGACGACCGCGTCGTTGGCGCCCGGCGTGTAGGCGTTGCCGTTCTTAGTGCACGCGAGCGTGCTGTTGTAGTTCGTGAGGCCGCCGGTCTCGGAGACGTAGTAAGTGCCGGTGTTGACGCTGTTCGACCCGGTCGTCAGCGGCGCGGCGCCCGCAACACCGGTCTGCTGCGTGTCGACCTGATTGCCGCCGGCAGAGGTGCCGATGTTGAGCGTCGTCTGGCCCGGATCGCCACCGGTCCAAGACTTGACCAGCTCGACCGACCCCTTCTTACGCGCGTTCGTGTACGTGCAGACGACGACGTCGTTCTCGCTCACGACGACCGAGTCGTTCGCACCCGGCGTGTACGCGTTGCCGTTCTTCGTACACGCGAGCGTGCCGTTGTAGTTGGCAAGACCGCCGGTCTCGGAGACGTAGTACGTACCGGTGTTGACGCTGTTCGCCCCGGTCGAGAGCGGCGCGGCGCCCGCAGCACCGGTCTGCTGCGTATCAACCTGGTTACCACCGGCAGACGTGCCGATCTGCAGGGTCGTCTGACCGGGGTCGGTGCCGGTCCATGCCTTCTTCAGTTCGATCGAGGCCTTCTTGCGCGCGTTCGTGTACGTGCAGACGACGACATCGTTCTCACCGACGACGACCGAGTCGTTCGCACCCGGCGTGTACGCGTTGCCGTTCTTCGTGCACGCGAGCGTGCCGTTGTAGTTGGCAAGACCACCGGACTCGGACACGTAGTACGTGCCGGTGGCGACGCTGTTGGAGCCGGTCGTCAGCGGCGACGCGCCGGCCGCGCCGGTCTGCTGCGTATCGACCTGCGTGCCGCCCACCGACGTGCCGATCTGCAGCGTCGTCTGACCGGGGTCGGTCCCGGTCCACGCCTTGACCAGCTCGACCGAGCCCTTCTTGCGCGCGTTCGTGTACGTGCAGACGACGACGTCGTTCTCGCTCACGACGACCGAGCTATTCGCGCCCGGCGTGTAGGCGTTGCCGTTCTTGGTACAGGCGAGCGTGCCGTTGTAGTTGGCAAGGCCGCCGGTCTCGGAGACGTAGTAGGTACCGGTGTTGACGCTGTTCGCGCCGGTCGTCAGCGGCGCGGCGCCCGCGGCACCGGTCTGCTGCGTGTCGACCTGGCTGCCACCGGCGGACGTGCCGATGTTGAGCGTCGTCTGACCCGGATCGCCACCGGTCCAAGCCTTGACCAGCTCGACCGACCCCTTCTTGCGCGCGTTCGTGTACGTGCAGACGACGACGTCGTTCTTGCCGACGACGACCGAGCTGTTCGCGCCGGGCGCGTACGCGTTGCCGTTCTTCGTGCACGCAAGCGTGCCGTTGTAGTTGGCAAGACCGCCGGTCTCGGAGACGTAGTACGTGCCGGTGGTAACGGTCTTCGCCCCGGTCGTCAGCGGCGCCGCTCCGGCCGCGCCGGTCTGCTGCGTACCGACCTGGCTGCCGCCGGCAGACGTGCCGATCTGCAGCGTCGTCTGGCCCGGATCGCCACCGGTCCACGCCTTGTTGAGCGTGATCGTGCCGGTGTCGCGCTTGTTCTTGACCGTGCAGGTGGTCACGTCGGTGACGGCCAGCCCGGTCAGGGTGAAGGTCTCCGTGTCCGGGACGTTCGCGATCGCATTGCCGTTCTTCGAGCAGGCGACGTCGGTGACGCTGTAGCCGGGCTGCTGCGTCTCGCTGACGATCACCTGGCTGAGCGCGGAGGGCGTGTCCGGCTTCCACTGGAAGGTGACGGTCCCGGCACCTGACGTCGCCGCGCTCTGCGGGTTGAGCCCGGCCGGCTGCACCCATTGGAACGTGCCCGTGTTGACGGAGACGTTGCCGGTGAAGGTCCAGCCGTTCGCGGCGTTGTAGCCCTGGCCGTCGCTGTTGTCGACCTGCTTGGTGATCGTCACCGACGACTTGCAGAGCTCGGTCGCGATGTTCTTCAGCGCGGTCTCGAGGTCGGAGAAGTTCGTGACGAGGGTGTAGTCGCCCTGGCTGAACGTCGGGTTCGGCGACGGGTACTTGTCGGTGCCGGAGATGTCAGCGATGTGTGCCTGGCTGCTCGCATCCGAGAGCGCGTCACCGACACCGACGACGAACATGTGCGAGCCCTGCGTCTTGACCGCGTCGGCCTTCGGGATCGCCTCATCGAGCGCGGTCTGGGAGAAGCTCCCGAACGTCACCTGCGGGTCGCCGCTGTTGTCGAGCCATGCAGTCGGGTTGCCGTCGGTGATGAAGACGACGAGATCGGCGTCGGTCGTGTTCCCGGCCCAGGCGCCGGTGCCGTTGTTCGCTGCGACGACCTGGTCGAGGGCGGCCTCCCAGTTGGTCGCGCGATCGTTGCCGCTGTACCCGGCGGGGTTGTAGTCGGGGTTGGTCGACGTCGGGTCGTTGTAGAGGTAGCCGTAGAAGAGGCTGCCGGAGGTCTCGGCAGCGTTCGCGCTGGTGACGGTCGTGTAGTTGAAGACCTTGCGGGCCTCGGTGTTGAACTCAACCATCGCGACCTTCGATCCGGTGTCCTTCAGCGACCGGACGAACGCCATCGCGCCGTTGCGGACAGCAGTGGTCGCGCCGCTCGTGTCGGCGATCGAGCCGGACTCGTCGAGAACGACCATCACGTTGAGTCCGCACCGGGCGTTGAGGTTCGGGTTCGCGACCGCCGCCGAGGCCCCGACCGGGGCTGCGAGTACGCCCGCGCAGGTTGCGACCACCGCCAGCGCCAGCGTCCAGAGTCGACGGAGTCCCTGCTCCATCGCACTGCTACCCGAGAAAGTCATTGCGGTCAGGCCCCCAAGCCATCCGATCGAACGCTCGCGCCGGATTCCGACCCGCGCGCTCGGCATTGCCGATCGGTCAGGTTTACCAGCCTTCTGACGATTGGTAAAGGCCCGAACCTTCACTTGCGGCCGAACACTCGTCCAGGCCGCGTCCAGAATGCTCAAGTTCCTGCTCGTTGCGGGGTGTGCGCTCGATCACGGCGCGTAGGCTGCAGACCGGTGGACGACCTGCTGCGCATCGTGATCGTGCTCGTCCTCGTCGGCGCCAACGCCTTCTTCGTAATCGGTGAGTACGCCGTCGTGGCGGCTCGCCGATCGGCGCTCGCGGGCCGTGCCGAGGCCGGCAGTGCCCGCGCCCGCGCTGCTCTGCGGCTGATGGACAACCCGGTCCGCGTGATCTCGACGGTGCAGGTCGGCATCACCGCGCTCGGGATCCTCACCGGTGCGATCGCCGAGCCGCTCGTCCGCGACCTGCTCGGCGGCGGCATCCCGCCCTGGGCGAGCTTCCTGCTCAGCTTCGCGATCGTCACCTACCTCTCGGTCGTGTTCGGCGAGCTCGTGCCGAAGGCGCTCACGCTCGCGCGCGCCGAGGCGCTGTTGCTGCTCGTCGCACCCGCCGTCGAGCTGCTCTCGACCGTCCTGCGGCCGGCGGTGTGGCTGCTCGAACGGAGCTCGCTGATCGTCCTGCGCCCGTTCGGGGTCCGCGATGTCAGCACCGGTGACGCGATCCGCAGCACCGAGGAGCTGCGCGCGCTCGTCGACGAAGCCGAGGGCACCGGCGTGATCCCGACGCCGCAGGAGACGCTGCTCCACAACGTGATCGGCTTCTGGGGCCGGCGCGTTCTCGACGTGATGGTTCCCGCCGCCGAGGTCGTCTGGCTCGATGCGGACGACACCGTCGGCCACGGGCTCGCCCGACTGGTCGACGAGCCCCACAGCCGATACCCGGTCGCCGACGGCTCGCTCGCCTCGCTGCGCGGTGTCGTCCACGTGCGCGAGCTCGTCGCGGCCGCGCGCGCCGACGACGCGACGACCGTCGGCTCGGTCGCGCGGCCTGCGCACATCGTTCCCGAGACCAAGCAGCTCGGTGAGCTGCTCGAGGAGCTGCGCGCCGGCAGCCATCAGCTAGCCGCGATCGTCGACGAGTACGGCGGGCTCGCCGGGATCGTGACGCTCGAGGACATCCTCGAGCAGCTCGTCGGCGAGATCTACGACGAGTACGACGCGCCGGCCGCGCCGTTCCGGCGCGAGGCCGACGGGACGATGGTGGTCGCCGGCTGGCTTCCGCTCAGCGAGCTCGCCACGCTGACCGGGGCCGGCTTCCCCGGCGTCGCGGCGCGGACCGCGGGCGGCGCAGTCTTCGAGCTGCTCGGCCGGGCGCCGGCCCTCGGTGACGGCGTCCGGCTCGGGCCGTTCACGGCCACGGTGACGGACGTCGACGGCGTGCGTATCCGGCGGCTGCGCCTCGGCGGCCGCTGACGTACGTCAGCTCACCGCGTCCGGCCGCATCGGCAGCGACGGCCGCAGGACCCGGCGCAGCGCTCCGCTGAGCGCGAACTCGATGTCGACCAGCCGCTCGTCGCTCGGTGACAGGCCGGCCTTGCGCAGCCGCTCGCGGGCGGTCACGGCGGCGCGCAGAGCGGGGATCGCGAGCGCCGCCGCGGCGTTGTCGGGGATGTCGAGCATGTCGGCCCGCTCCTGCCCCATCCAGCGGCGCGAGAAGGCGGCCATCAGGTTCCCCACGGCGCCACGGGCCGGCCCGGCCAGCGGCGCAGGCAGGTACTTGTCGTACGGGATCGAGTGGAAGAAGAGCGCGTCGAGCAGCTCGTCGGCGCCCTCGACCTTCTGGCAGTCGAGCGCGTGACCGGTGTGGAAGAAGGCGGCCGCCTCGTCGTAGTTCTTCGGCAGGTACTTCTCGGGCACGCCCATCAGGTATGTGATCCACGACCAGAGGTGCGTCATCGCCTCGAGCTCGTCCTGGCTGTAGTCGACGCCGAGGTCGCGGAGGCCCTCGATCGGGAAGGTGAAGAAGCCGATCAGACCGGTCGCCGCGGTGTCGCCGACGCTGATCGGCTCGCCCCAGTTCGCCGTGTCCCACCGGCCCGAGCGGCGGATGTGGTCGCGCACGAGCGCGTGGACCATGCGGATGTGGACGGTCTCGCGCACGCCCTTCTTCCCCGGGCGCAGCTCCCCCGGCCTCGTCGCCATCCCGACCCAGCCGGCGGTCTCGGCCAGCCGCCGGGGTGCGCGGGTCGAGAGCCGGCCGGTGAGGATCAGAGGCCGCGCGAAGCTAGTGCCGTAGCCGTAGGCGAGCGAGCCGGCGGTCAGCGCGATCAGCTGCAGGAAGCCGCCGGTCCGCCACCAGGCGACGGCGCCGCGATCGACGAGCTCGAAGTCGACCCACGGCGGCGGCACGAGCGCGTCGGCGACGACCTTGAGCAGCTCCGGCGGCGCGTCCGGCTCGGCGTCGAGGCCGTGACGAAGGACGTTGTCGAGCATCCGCCAGCCGGTCGCGCCGGGCAGCTCACGGAAGACCGAGACGAGGTCGTCGGCGAGCTCGTCGGTCTCGAAGACGCTGCCGACGAGAAGGTCGACTAGCTCGGGGTCGTGCTGGGCGCGGATCGCTTCGAGGTCGCCGAACCGCGAGGGTGTGGTCTTCGGCATGGGGCGGAAGCTACAGGTGGGTGGCGTCGCCACGCAGCCGCGCGTAGCCGGCCAGCGCGCCGATCACCACAGCTCCGACGACGAGCCCGAAGATCGCATAGCCGAGGGCGCCCAGCAGCCACGAACCGAAGCCGCCGAGCGCATCCTCCCCCGCGTGTTCGAGGTCGTGGACGAGGTCGGGGATAGCGTGGAGCCCCGCCTCCTCGATGCCGTGGACGATGATGCCGCCGCCGACCCAGATCATCGCCGCCGTGCCGACGACCGAGAGGGTGCTCAGCAGCACCGGCATCGCCTTCGCGATCCGCCGGCCGAGCGCGCGACGGGCCGCGTTGCCCTCACGGGCCAGGTGGATACCTACGTCGTCCATCTTCACGATCAGCGCGACCGCTCCGTAGACCGCTGCCGTGATGCCGACGGCGACCGCGGCGAGCGCGACGAGCCGCAGCAGGAACGTCTCCTCGGAGAGCTCGTTCAGCGCGATCGCCATGATCTCGGCCGAAAGGATGAAGTCGGTCCGGATCGCCCCGGCGACCTGCCGGTCCTCGAGCTCCTGCGGATCGGTGATCTCCTCGACCTGCTTGTCGTGATCGGCCGAGGGCCGGATCGCGTGCAGCACCTTCTCGGTGCCCTCGAAGACGAGGTAGACGCCGCCGGCGACGAGCAGCGGCGTGATCAGCCACTCGGCAACCGCGCTCAGGAGCAGCGCGCCGGGCAGCAGGAACAGCAGCTTGTTGCGTAGCGAGCCGCGCGCGATCTTGGCGACGATCGGCAGCTCGCGCTCAGGCGGCAGCCCGGCCGCGTACTGCGGTGTGACCGCGGTGTCGTCGATCACGACGCCGGCCGCCTTCGTCCCGGCCTTGGCCGATGCGGCACCGACGTCGTCGAGCGAGGCGCCGGCGAGCTTCGCCAGAGCGGCGATGTCGTCGAGCAGCGCGGTCAGTCCCGTGGCCACGGGCGGACCGTAGCGGCGCAGGAACCCGACGCCGCCGAGCGAACTCCTGTTCCGACCCCCTCGTCCGCTTGGGGCACCCGTGCCCGCACCGTTCTTCCCTGTCCGTCGTTCTGCGACGGCCGCACTCACCGCAGCCCTGCTCGTACTCGGTGCGACGACGGCCGGCGCAGCGACGGAGACGTTCTACGCAGCCCCGGTCGCCGGCGGCACCGCTGACTGCGGCTCACGCGCCAACGCCTGCGCGATCGCCGACGCGGTGACGACCGCCAACGCCGCCAACGTGGCGGACAGCATCCGGATCCTGCTGGAGGGCGGCACGTACACGCTCCCGACCGCCAACCCGACCGCGCTCGACGTGACCTTCCAGGGCCCCGGCGTGACGATCGAGGCGGACGGCGGAACACCGGTGCTCGACGGCACCAGCACCATCAGGATCCTGCAGGTGTCGGCCGGAGCGACGGTGACGGTTGACGGGGTCGAATTCGTGAACGCGCTGACCGCCGGCCTGGGCGGCGCGATCCTCGACTCAGGCACGCTGATGGTCCGGCGCGCGACGTTCTCGGGCAACCAAGCGGCGAACGGTGGTGCCATCGCGGTCAGCGGCGGGGCGACTGCGACGGTCGAGGACAGCTCGTTCACCGCGAACACGACGACTTCGGTCGGCGGCGGCGCCGCGCTCAACTCGGGGACGTTGACGGTGCTGCGGTCGGCAATCATCGACAACGCCGCTCCGGTCAACGGCGCCGGCATCAACACCCAGGGGTCGGGCACGACGAACATCACGAGCTCGACCTTCAGCGCAACGTCTCGGGCGGCCTCGGCGGCGCGATGTCCAACCTCGGCACGACAACGGTCCAGCTGTCGACGATCATCGGCAACTCGAGCTCGTCCGGCTCGGCGATCGCAACCGGCAACACGAACGTCACGTTCGCCGGCACGATTCTCGGACCGCAGACAACCGGCGGCGGATGCAATCCCGCTAACGGCACGATCGGGACCGACGCCGGCTACAACCTCGACAGCGACGGGACCTGCCTCAACCTCCCGACCCCGGCGGAAGGCAGCCACCTCGGCTCGGAGACGCTTGGAACCGCCACGTACGCCGAGGCGCTCGACGCCTACCTCGCCGACACCCCGGCGCTGAACGGCGCGCGATCGAAGACGTTCGCGCTGTTGAACACACCCTTCCCCGCGACGACGGCGCCGAACCCGGCCTACGACGTGATCCCGGCCGGCTTCGCGCTGCCGGTCGCCGCCGGCGGCGCCACGACGGCATGCGCGGCCGCCGACCAGCGCGGCACGGTCGCCGTGGCGGGGGCGAAGTGCGCGATCGGCGCCTACCGCCTGCAGCCGACGACGACCGCGGTCACCGTCTCCCCGGACGCCCCAGTCGCCGGTACCCCCGTGACCTACACCGCCACGATCACGCCTGCCGCGACCGGCGGCACGGTCGCGTTCGACGACGGAGCGGGCGGCGCGGCGACGAGCGCCTGCGCGGCGCAGCCGGTTACCAACGGCGTCGCGACCTGCACGGTCACCTACGGCACCGCCGGCGATCTCCAGGTCACGGCGCGCTACAGCGGCGACGGCGCCGGCAACAGCTTCGTCGCGTCGGCGAGCCCGGCGAGGAGCGTCACGGTCGCGCCCATGCCGGTCGTCCCGGAACCGCCGGTGACGCCCGACACGACCGCCCCGACGAGCCGGATCTCGAAGATCTCGACCGCCAAGCAACCGATCACCGTGCGTGGCACCGCGAGCGACGCCGGCGGGGTGGGCCGGGTGCGGATCTCGCTCGCACGCAAGGCGGGCGCCCGCTGTCGTTTTCTGCGCGCGAACCGCACGTTCGGCGCTCCTCGTAGCTGCAAGCGGACGCTGTACGTGACCGCCACCGGCACAAGCTCGTGGCGCCTCAGGCTCCCGAAGCTCAGCGCCGGGCAGTACGTCGTCTGGTCACGGGCGATCGACTCCGCCGGGAACGTCGAACGCAAGTCATCGAGCCGGAACTTGCGCCGGCTGCGAATCGGCTGAGGACACCCTGTCCGTCGCGCGGACGATGATGGCGGCCATGAGTTCGCCGCAGTCGCCTCAGCGTGTCGCGATCGTAGTTCCCGCCCGCACGATCCTGGTCGTGCTGGCGTTCGCGGCGCTGGTCGCGCTGGTGCTGCTGTCGCTCGGGACGCTGCTTTCGCTGTTCGTCGCGTCGGTCTTCGCGCTCGCCCTCGACCCGGTCGTCGACGGGCTCGTGCGGAACCGGGGCTGGCGGCGCGGGCGGGCGGCCCTCGCCGTCTTCTTCGGGACGTTCATCGCACTGTTCCTGATCGTCGCGGTCGCGGTCGGGCCGCTCTGGCGCGGGGTCCGTGACCTCGCCGGCGAGCTCCCCGGCTACTGGGACGAGCTCAAGCAGACCGACCTGTTCGACGCGCTGATGACGAGCGGGATGGAACGGTCGGTCAGCGATGCGGCGCGCGAGGTCGCCGGCCACATCCCGGATGCGGCGTCAACGCTGCTCGGCGTCACCGGCGGGCTGTTCGGCTCGGTGCTCTCGGTCGTGACGCTGTCGTTCATGGCGCTCTACCTGATGATGGAACGGCCGGCGATCACCGACTGGGTCTTCTCGCTCGTGACCCCGGATGCCGAAACGCGCTGGCGCCCCGCGACCGAGCGCGCGATCCGCGCGATGTCCTCAACGATGCTAGGCAACCTCGCGATCTCGCTCGTCGCCGCGATGGTCGCCTATGTCTCGGCGCTGATCTTCGGACTGCCGTTCCCCGCCGTGCTCGCCGTGATCGTCGGGCTGCTCGACCTGATCCCGATGATCGGCGCGACGATCGCGGCGATCATCCTCGCTTTGGTCGCACTGACCGTCAGCACCAAGGCCGTGGTGGGGATCGTGATCATCCAGCTGATCTACCAGCAGATCGAGAACTACGTCGTCGCCCCGATCGTCTACAGCCAGGCGGTCGACCTCTCGCCGCTGACGACGGTCGTCGCCGTGCTGATCGCTGCCGCGATCCTCGGCGTCGTCGGCGCGATCCTCGCCGTGCCGTTCGCCGCCGTGATCAAGATCGCGCTCGACGAGTACACACGCCCGCGGCGCGAGGCGATGGCGGCGCTGCGGGAGCTCGGTGGCGCCGGCGCCGGCGCGAGCTGACTCGGCGCGAGATACGAAGAAGGCCTCCGAACGAGGCCTTCGAGCGCGCCCGAAAGGATTCGAACCTTTGACCTTCGGTTCCGTAGACCGACGCTCTATCCAGCTGAGCTACGGGCGCAGGCGGCGGAGTCTAGCGAGGCGGCCGGACCACGGGGCGGTGTCGAGTCGCTGAATCGTTGCGATCCCGTCACGGTCTCGCCGCACAAGAGTCTGGATTCTCGGCACGCCCTGGGGGCACGATCTGCCGATGGACACGATGAAGGTTCACGCACGTGTACTCGACCTGCTCGATAGCGACGGAGTCCCGCTTCCGGGCCGCTGGTTCCATGACCTCGCGACCGGCTCGGTGACGTACGGGTACGCCTCCAGTCCCAACACGTTCAAGTGGGACGCCGAGGCGGTCACGTCGATGGCACGCGATACCGCCCAGGAGCCAACTTCCAACGCCGGCCGTGAGTTGCTCGAGCGCTGGGCTTCGATCCGCCGCATGCTCGACGAACTCGACGACGGAGACCCGGACGCCGTACTCGTTGATCACGACGCACAGGAGACGACGCTCATCTGGGAGGAAAGGAAGGTCGCGGTCGTGATCGAGCACACCGGCGAGCGCGAGCCTTCTTCGGCTTCCTCCACCCCGTAGGCTCGCCTCATGCAGGTCCAGCCCGCCTACAAGCTCGGGTTCGATGGCGCCCGGCGCGTTATCGATGAGCACGGATGGGGCCGCGTCGTCACCGCCGGCCCGGACGGGCTGCGCGCTACCTACGCGTTCTTCCTGCTCGACCCCGAGCCGGCCGACGAGGTCGTGATCCGCGGTCATTTCGCCGCAGGCGACCCGCAGTGCGCAGATATCGAGGCCGGGCTCGACGCGCTCGTGATCTTCGAGGGCCCGTGGGGGTTCGTGTCGGCCTCTTGGTACCCGCCGGAGATCACAGACGTGCCGAGCACGATGAACCACGTCTCCGTCCACGTCGCTGGTAAACCCGAGCTGCTCGAGGGCGACGAGCGCTTCGACGTGCTGCGGCGGACGCTCGACCGCCACGAGGAGGTGCTAGGCGAGCAGCGATGGAAGCTCGAGGGCGGTGGGCTCGCGCTGTCCGAGCGGATCGCGCCGCAGACCGTCACGTTCAAGATCGAAGCGGAGCGCGTCGAGGCGAAGGCGAAGCTGTCCCAGAAGATGCCGCTGCCGATCCGCCGGCGGATCGTCGAGCGGCTCGAAGACGGCGACAACCCGCACGCGAACGCGCCGCTCGCTGCATGGATGCGCGAACACTCGCTCGGCCCGGACGCGACCTGAAGCCCGCTTAGACTGAGGCCGATGCCCGACGGGAACGGCAACCCGCTGCTTCGCCCCGGTTCGGAAGCACGCTGGGCGGAGATCCACGCAGGCGACCGTGCGTCGCAAGGCGGCCTGGACCAGACGGTCGAGCAGCGGTTGATGCGCGGACAGCGGCTGTCGGCACAAGCGGCTGCGCTCAGACGCGCGGTAAGCGATGCGCGGTCCGACCGACCCTGACCTACGCGCCGCGACCGCGGCGCTCCTCGCCACGGACGCCGACTTCGTCGTGATCGGCGGGTTCGCGGTAATCGCGAACGACTACGTCCGCGCGACCGAGGACGTCGACCTGTTGATCCCCGACGATCCCGACAACGACGCTCGGCTCGATCGCGCGTTGCTGTCGGTCGGCGCCGCCTGGGACGAGGGACGGCCTTTCAACGCCGGCGAGCTGACCGATCGTGATCACTCCCGCCTCCACAGCGACGCCGGGCGACTCGACCTGCTCCGCGAGGGAACCGCGCCGCTCGACTTCGCGACAGTCTCGTTCAACGCACTGGCGGCCGACCTCGGGGACGGCCCATTCAAGGTGGCCGGCCTCGAGAGCCTCGTCGCGTTCAAGCGCCTCGCCGGCCGGCCTCGCGACCGCAACGACCTCGCCGAGCTCGAGCTGATCCACGGGCCGCTCCCGCACGTCGACGTGCCGGGCCTCGACCGCCCCACCTGACCGCTCAGCAACGCGTGACCTTCGCGGCCCGGACGACCTCGAACCGGCGCCCATCGAGCGGCCGTTCATGGAACTGGTCGATCGCGTCCGCCCAGCGCGGGTCGGACGTGCCGGTCACGTACATCGCCGAACCCTGGTCTGCGTAGATCAGCCCGTAGCGCTTCATCGCAACCACGATCGTCTTCGCGGCGCCCGTGTATTGGGAGGTCGCGACGCCGCGCTTCAGCCGGAGCCGCATCCCGTACGCGGGCAGGCTCGAAGCGGTGTTGCCGCGCGGGCCGCAGTGCCGCGCCGGCGCCGTGTACGCAGCCCGCGCCTGCGGCAGCGTGACGCGGATCGCGTGCTCGATCCGGCCGCTCGCCGCCTCCTCGTACCGGAGCAGGCCGGGGAAGATCGGCAGGCCGGCGGCATCGGCGCTCGTCCACCCGGCAGGGCGCAGCCGGTTCGAGCGAAGGTTCCACCGTGCGGATGCCGCCGCCCGCCAGCCGACCACCGCGCCGGCGCGATCGCGCACCCGCTCGGCGGCGTACAGCTCGGTCAGCGTGCACTCCCCGCGCTGGATCACGATCACGTGACGGTCGCCGTCGTCGGGATCGGGGCGCGCCCGCGTGCCACCCTCGATCGGCGCGTCCTTCGGGATCGGCACCGGCCCGCGGTCTGACTCCTCGCGGTAGTCCTCGCCGCCGACGCCGAACCTCAGCGGCAGGAGCGGTTGGGAGGCCGGAACGATCGTGAACGGGATGCCGTACTCCTCCTCTGTCGAGCCGAGATCGAGATGGACCGCCTGCCCGGCCGCTTGCCGTGCGACGATCGCGCGAGAGCGCCGGTCGACCGGCCGCGTGTCGATGCGCTGGTTCCAGGGACTCGATGCCGGGAAGACCGGACAGCCACCGGCCGTCGGGGCGGCCGTTGCGGGAGAGATCTTGGCGGCCAGGAGGACCGGGACGAACAGCACCGCGGTCGCGACTGCGCGCATGACCGGAACGCTACGACGGCGACCGGCTCATCGCGACCGATCCCTCCCACCGGCCGGCCCGGATCTCGGGCAATACACGGTGGTGACGCCCTACCCCGGCACGTTCCGGATCCCCGTCATCCCGCCCGCCGCCCTGACGTTCGTGAAACCAACATCGGAGGTGACGACCAGAAGGACTCCGATGCGATCACTGACGGCGCGCTCGCCGGCTGGACGACCGCCAATGTCGTCATCGCCTCCAACGTCATCAGCACGACGATCTGGGACTTCGGGCTGCGCTGAGGCGCCGACGGAGAGGGAGGGATTCGAACCCTCGATACGGTTCTAAGCCGCATACTCCCTTAGCAGGGGAGCGCCTTCAGCCACTCGGCCACCTCTCCAAGGTCGGAACAGCGTACCGGCCTACATGCGGCCTCAGTCCTCCGGCGGCACGTCGCCGCCCCACCAGCCCGGCAGGATCCGCCCGTCGCCCTTGAGATGCGGCCCGAACGCCAGGAACTCGAGGCCGTCGTCACCTGCCTCGAAGCATCGCGGGGTCGTCGGGGCCAGCCGGATGAGGTCACGCTCAGCGAGTTCGACGACCTCGTCGCCGACGTTGACGCGCCCGGAGCCGGACAGGACGAAGAACAGCTCCTCGGCCTCGTGGTGGACGTGGCCGAACCCCTGCCGGACACCGGGCTGCAGCTTGTGGAGCATCGCGCCGGTCTGCTCGGCGCCCGCCGGGTCGCGCAGCCCGCGAGCCTCGACGCCCTCCATCCGGCCGGCGGCGAAGTCCGGCGCGTCGGCGGTGGCGATCTTCGTGTAGTCGGTGCTCATGCGCCGACCTTAGCTCCCGCTCAGCGGACGGGGGTACGTTGCGTCCCATGGCGATCTTCGGACGTGATAAGAGCTCGATGCCGGCGCCCGGCGAGGCGCTGCCCGGACGTGACAGCCAGATGCCGTTGCCAGCATCTCACGAGGTGTTGGCAGCACCGCTGAAGCCACCGTTCCCGATCGGCACCGAGGTCGCCTACTTCGCGATGGGCTGTTTCTGGGGCGCCGAACGGATCTTCTGGGAGCTTCCGGGAGTCGTGACGACCGCGGTCGGCTACCAGGGCGGCGAGACGCCGAACCCGACCTACGACGAGGTCTGCACCGGCCGCACCGGCCACACCGAGGCGGTGCTCGTCGCCTACGACCCGACGGTGCTCGGCTACGACGAGCTGCTCCGGCACTTCTGGGAGCAGCACGACCCGACGCAGGGGATGCGGCAGGGCAACGACCGCGGCACGCAGTACCGCTCAGCGATCTACACGACAACGGCCGAGCAGGCGCAGGCCGCCGCCGCGTCGCGCGACTCGTACGCGACCGCGCTCGCGGGCTCAGGGCATCCAGCGATCACGACCGAGATCGGCGAGGCGCCGGCGTTCTACTACGCCGAGCCGGAGCACCAGCAGTACCTCGCTAAGAACCCGGGCGGGTACTGCAACCACGGGTTCTGTCAGGTGGCCTACCCGGCGGCATGAGGTCGGCGTGATCCGGCACGTGGACCCGACACGGCACCGTGGGCGGTTCTACCGCTCCTACGCCCGGTTCAGCGCGTCGCGGGCCGGTCTGTGGTTCTCGCGCGCGGTGAGCTGGCGGCTCGATCCCCTGCTGCTGCGCCTGACCGGTGGGCGAGTTGGCACGGGAGGCATCATCACAACCGCGGTGCTCGAGACGACCGGCGCGCGCTCGGGCAAGACCAGGCGAAACGCGCTGATCTACTTTCACGACGGAGATGACGAGATCGTCGTCGCCTCGAAGGCCGGTGCGCCGGAGCATCCGTCCTGGTTCCACAACCTGCGCGCAGACCCACGAGTCCGGTTCGGAGGCGAGCCGCGGCTGGCGATGCTTGTCGAGGACGGCGCCGAGCGCGCCCGCCTGTTCGCCCTCGCCGACAACGTCTTCCCTCCGTTCGCCAGATACCGCGAGCGGGCCGGCCGCGAGATCCCAATCGTGAGGCTGTGTCGGCAGGACTGATCCCGGGCATGCCTGCCGCATGGCAGAGAACAACGGATTCACGCCCCAGAAGCAGGACCCGCCCGGGGCGACCGCCGCAATGGACCCGGTTCCTGACCACGGCGAGACGAGCTGGCTCGGCACCGGCCGGCTGAGCGGTGCGCGGGCCCTCGTCACCGGCGGCGACTCGGGGATCGGCCGCGCAGTCGTGATCGCGTACGCGCGCGAGGGCGCAGACGTCGTCTTCACCCATCTCCCCGAGGAGCACCAGGACGCCGCCGAGACTGTGCGCGTCGTCGAGGAGTCCGACGCGTCGGTCACGCCGATCGCCGTCGACCTCACGGAGCGCGAGCTCTGCGAGGAGATGGTTGCGGAGGCGGTGCGAACGCTCGGTGGGCTCGACGTGCTCGTCAACAACGCCGGCTTCCAGTGGGCGCGTGGGGAGCCAGGGATCGACGGGCTCGAGCCCGACATGGTCGAGCGCGTGATCGCCACGAACCTGCTCGCGACGATCTGGATCACGCGGGCGGCCGTTCCGCACATGGAGGCCGGCGGCTCGATCATCAACACCACCTCGATCCAGGCATACGACCCGTCGACGACGCTGCTCGACTACGCGGCGACCAAGGCCGCCCTCAACAACCTCACCGCGAACCTCGCCGCCGACCTGGGCCCGCGTGGGATCCGCGTCAACGCCGTCGCCCCCGGGCCGATCTGGACGCCGCTGCAACCGGCAACCCAGGAGCCCGACCACCTCGAGGAGTTCGGGACCAAGGTCCCGCTCGGTCGTGCCGGCCAGCCGGCCGAACTCGCGGGCGCCTACGTCTACCTCGCCTCGGCGACCGAGGCCAGCTACGTCAGCGGGACCGTCCTCGGGGTGACCGGCGGAGCGCCGGTGTTCTAGGAGCGGTCCGTGTCGGCACCGATTACAGACCGTTTCGGTGCGCGATCCGTGTCGGCACGGATCGCTCCGCTCACTCGTAGACGACGACTTCGGGGCGTGGCTGGAGCGCCATCACGGACGTCGGCTGCATCAGGCCGGCGTCCTCCTTGTAGAACAGCTTGAAGCCGTGGCCGGCTTGCGGCGTCCGCGCGGCGAGCTCCTGGTACTTGACGGTCTTGTCGGCACGGCTGCCGAAGCCGTCGATGTTGACGACGAGCTGTACGCCGCGGGGCTCTCGAAGGGCGGCGTCGCCGACGATCATCGACTCGGTGAAGCGGTGGACCAGCAGCAGCTTTTCGGGCAGGTCGTGCTTGGCGACCAGCTTCGCGAGGTAGCCCGCGACCGCGTTGATCGCGCTCGCGTCGGTCGATCCGATCACCTGCCCAGGAACCTGCCCCGGGCCTACGTGCCACTCCGGGTCGAGCGCGAGCCCGACGTCGGGCTGCTTCAGCCACTTCTCGAGCCGGGCGACGTCTGGCCCGAACTTCGCGCGGCCGGGCTGGATGTCGAGGATCAGCAGCGCCTTGGCCTTGCGGGCGGCCTTCAGATAGCGGTCGATCATCGCGGCCGGCATCGGCTCGCGATGGTCGGCGCGCGGACCCGGCGCCGCGGTCGCGACCGTCGAGATCAGCTCCATCGCCGGCAGCACCGGCCGCGTCTCGCGCGCGTACGGCTCGGCCTGCCGCTCGAGCTTGATGCCGGCCCGGGTCGGCGTCCCGATCCCGAGCTCGCCGAGCTCGGCGGCGCGCGGGTTGCCGTAGAGGGCGACGACCCGGTAATCCGGGAACAGGCGCCGGCCACCACGCGGTAGCTCAGGCCGGGCCGGCTTCTCGGCCGCCGCGGCCACGCGCGACTCCGACTCGGCATCATCGCCGCAGGACCGAACCAACGCTGCAAGCAGCACCAGGGAGAGCGCCGTGAGCAGGCCCGCGACGAGCCGGCGGCGCGCGTACAGAGAGAGCCCCACCCGCCAAAGCATGACGCAAGGCTCGTCGAGTGTGCGCCGGGGTCCCTCTAGCGACAGTTAGTGCACACTCGACGCGCCGAGCGCGTCGAGCTTCGACTGCGTGCGCATCTCCGAGAGGATCCGCTCGAGCCGCGGCTCGGTGTCACGGTCCACGTGCGTCATCGCGGCCGCCACGATTGGGTGGACGCGCTCGATCTCTGCATGCATCTGGTGCGCGACCGCGCGGTAGCTCGGATGCCCTTCGCGGCCCGATCGCAGCTCGATCAGCTGCATCGCCTCGCGGGCGTTGAGATCGAGGATGAAGCGGATCCGGAAGCCGAGGCAGAGCGCGTACGCGGCGGCACGCGGGTTGCCGGAATCGGCGAGGCGCTGCCAGGCGGCCTCGGAGACCTCGTAGGCGCGACGGGCGCTGTCACCGTGGCCGGCCTCATCGAGCTCGCCGGGAACGCCGGCCCCGAGATGTGGGGTCAGCTGCTGCCACTGGACGGTCAGCATCCGGTGGCGCTGGAGATCGCGGAAGGCGCCGTAGTCTGCGACCACCTCGAACCGGTAGCGGAGCGCCTCGAAGCCCCGGCCGGGCCGGTGGCGACGGTTCTCGCGGGCGCCGACGAGCTCGGCGAGCATCCGTGCACGCTCGTCCGCAGACAGGTCACGCAGGCGGTCGAGCGTCCCCTGTTCGCTTGCGCCGGTTGCCTCGAACAGCAACGCGGCAAGCAAGCGGTCCTCGTCGCCGTCGACGTGCAGCAGCCGGACCGACGGCCGGCCGTCGGCGGCCTGCTCGCGCGACTGCGGGTCGAGGCCGAGCGCCTCCGCCCAGCGTGCGCCGGCGGCGTCGCGCTCGCGCAGGTAGTCGACCCAGCGACCGCCGCGGTCGGGCCGCTCGACGCGCGAGACGAACGACGGCATCACCGCGTTGACCGCGTCGAGGATCCCGGCGCCGGTCTCGCGGGCCTCGGGCAGCGGGTGCGCGAGCAGGTGGAGAATCAACTGCTCGTAGGTCTGCCCCGAGGCGTAGATGCCCATGTGCGACAACGACGCGGCAGGCAGGATCCCGCGCAGCAGGTCGAGCGCCTTCGCCTGGACGGCACGGTCACGGGCGGGCCCCGGGTCACCCGGGAACGACCGGTCGACCCACGCCGTCACCTGCGGGAGAGAGCTGCTGTAGATCCCGAAGATCTCCTCCATCGCCTGCTCGTAGGCGTCGCCGAGCGCCGGGTCGCGGTAGTAGCGGTAGCCGAGCGGGCGGGCGGGATCCGATGACATCGGCGTGTCGTACGGGATGTAGCGCGTCGACTGCTCGAGATACGAGCCGATGCGGGGCCGTTGCAGGACCTTGGTCAGGACGTTCGAGCACCACTCGACCGCGACGTGCATACCCCCGAGCTGGGCGACGGAGTCATCCCCGTAGCCGAGGAAGATGCGGTCGTAGAGCTCGGAGGCACGGTCCCCTTCGGAGCCCTCGAACGGCGGCGCGGTCGCGTCGAGCGAATCGGCGAACTCGTCGAGGAACAGCCGGCGGAGCGTGCCCTGATAGCGGGAGTAGCGCGCGAACAGCGCACCCTTGACGGTCTCGGGCAGGTTGACGAGACCGAACACCGGGCGGTCGAGGTTGGTGACGTGAGGCGCAAGACGAGCGCGCTCGGGTTCGGTGAAGCTCTCGACCGGGTACTCCATCGGGGTGCGCAAGGCTACCCACGCTCTCGGCGGGCCGGCAGAGAGCTGCTGGATCTTCACCGCTATGCGCGGGAAATCCATCGGCCTGATACCCCCTGGGGTATGGTGAGACGATGAACGTGATCATCATCGGCGGGGTCGCCGGCGGGATGTCGGCGGCGACGAGGCTGCGCAGGCGTGACGAGAACGCCACGATCACCGTGCTCGAGAAGAGCGGGCACGTGTCGTTCGCCAACTGCGGGCTGCCGTATTACATCGGCGGCGTCATCGAGGACCGGAAAGACCTGCTGCTGCAGACGCCCGAGAGCCTGCACCGCCGCTTCGGGCTCGACGTGCGCGTGCGCACCGAGGCGACCGCGATCGATCGCGAGGCGAAGACGGTGACCGCTCGCGACCTCGACTCCGGCGATGAGCTCACGATCCCCTACGACGCTCTGGTGCTGGCACCGGGCGCCGCGCCGATCCGCCCGGACATCCCCGGGATCGAACGCGCGCTGACGCTGCGCGACGTCGAGGACACCGACCGAATTTTCGCCGCCGCCAAGGAGGTGTCCTCGGCGGTGATCATCGGCGGCGGGTTCATCGGCGTAGAGCTCGCCGAGAACCTCGTCCAGCGCGGGATCGCGACGACGATCGTCGAGGCGGCCGGCCAGGTCATGGCGCCGATCGACCCGGAGATGGTCGCGCCGGTCCACCGCCGGCTCGCAGATCGCGGCGTTCGCCTCGAGCTCGGCTCCGGCGTCACGAAGATTGGCGCAGACGACGTGACGCTCGAGAGCGGCGCAGTCGTGCCGGGCGATCTCGTGATCTGCGCGATCGGCGTCCGGCCCTCGACGGCGTTGGCCGAGGCAGCCGGTCTCGAGATCGGCGAGCGTGGCGGGATCGCCGTCGACGAGCGCCTGCGGACGAGCGACAGCTCGATCTACGCGGTCGGCGACGCCGTGGAGAAGCGCGATGCGATCAGCGGTGAACAAGTGCTCGTCCCGCTCGCGAACACCGCCAACCTCCAGGGGCGCACGGTCGCCGATGTGATCGCAGGCGACGAGGACGCTCGTGACCGCCCGGTGCTGGCGACCGCGATCGTCGGCGTCTTCGGGCTGCGCGTCGCGGCGACGGGATGGAACGAGAAGCGGCTCCGCGCCGCCGGCCGTCCCTACCGCGCGATCCACACACGAGCAGCCCACCACGCGGGCTACTACCCCGGCGCCGAGGAGATGTCGCTGAAGCTGCTCGTCGACCCCGAGACCGACGCGATCCTGGGAGCACAGGCCGTCGGCGGCGACGGCGTCGACAAGCGCATCGACGTGCTCGCGACCGCGATCACCGGCGGCATCAGCGCTTCCAAGCTGTCGACGCTCGAGCTCGCGTACGCGCCCCAGTTCGGATCGGCGAAGGACCCCGTCAACATGCTCGGCTTCATCAACGAGAACCGTGCTTCGGGGATGGCGAAGTCGATTCAGTGGCACGAGCTGCCGGCGGCGGTCGAGCGCGGAGCGACCGTCATCGACGCCCGCTCACCGGAGGAGCACGCTCGCGGCGCGATCCCGGGCGCGATCAACGTCCCGCTCGACGAGCTGCGCGAGCGGGCGGGCGAGCTTCCGGACGGCGAGCTCGTCGTCCACTGCGCAGTCGGCCAGCGCGGTCATTCGGCAGCGCGGATCCTCGTCCAGCAGGGTCGCGACGCGGTCAACCTGGACGGCGGATACGAGACGTGGGTGGCGGGCACGGGCGCCGCCGGCGAGCCGCAGGCACGTTGACGTACCTATACCCCAGGGGGTATACTGGCTGGCGATCGGCAACACCTCGAAGGAGACCTCATGGCCGACGTAGTGATCTTGGGAGCAGGAATCGCGGGGCACACCGCGGCGCTCAACACGCGCAAGATGCTCGGCCGCGGCGACACCGTGACCGTCGTGTCCCCCAACTCGAACTGGAACTGGATCCCGTCCAACATCTGGGTCGGAGTCGGGGAGATGAAGAAGGAGCAGGTCGTCTTCCCGCTCGCGCCCGTCTACGAGAAGCACGGAGTCGAGTACCGGCAGGCCAAGGCTGTGGCGATCCGCCCGCACGGCGACGCCGAGAGCGAGCGCGGCGCGGTCGACATCGTCTCCACCGCCAAGGGCTCGGCCGGCGCCGAGGATCGGATCCGTTACGACTACCTGATCAACGCGACCGGCCCGCGCCTCAAGTTCGAGGCGACCGAGGGCCTCGGCCCGGATGCCGGTAACACCCACTCCGTCTGCACCGCCGACCACGCCGCCGGCGCCTCGGCCGCGCTGAACGCCGCGATCGAGAGGATGCGCGGCGGCGAGAAGCTGACGCTCGTCGTCGGAATGGGCCACGGCACGTGCACGTGCGAGGGCGCCGCCTTCGAGTACACGTTCAACGTCGACGCCGCCCTCCGCGCAGCAGGTGTGCGGGACAACGCCCGGCTGATCTACCTGACGAACGAGAACGATCTCGGTGACTTCGGCGTCGGCGGGATGACGTTCGTCGAGCACGGGTTCGAGACGAACAGCTCGCTGTGGACAGGCTCGCTGTTCCGCGAGCGCGGAGTCGAGCCGATCCTCGGCGCGCACGTCGAGAAAGTCGAAGCCGGCGTCATCCACTACGAGACGCTCGACGGTGAGCACCACACCCTGGCCTACGACTTCGCGATGCTGCTGCCGCCGTTCGGTGGCCAGCCGATCAAGGCGTACGACCGCGCGGGCGAGGACATCAGCGAGCAGCTGTTCGCCCCGAGCGGGTTCATGAAGGTCGACGCCGACTACACCGCCAAGCCCTACGAGGAGTGGAGCGCCGACGACTGGCCGAAGACCTACCAGGCAGTCGGGCTCGACAACGTCTGGGCCGTCGGCATCGCGTTCGCGCCACCGCACCCGATCTCGAAGCCGCGCAAGAGCCCGGCGGGCACGGTGATCGCGCCGTCGCCGCCACGCACGGGCATGCCCTCGGGTGTGATGGCGAAGACCGTCGCGCACACGATCGCCGACCGGATCAAGCACGGAGCCTCTGCGCCCGCGCACCAGGCATCGATGGCGAGGATGGGAGCCGCGTGCGTCGCGTCAGCCGGCGCAGGCCTGACGAAGGGCACGGCGGCGACGATGACGATGATGCCGATCGTGCCCGACTACTCCCGCTACCGCACCGGTCGCGACCTCGACCGCACCGGCGGTGAGATCGGCCTCGCCGGGCACTGGCTCAAGCTGCTGCTGCACCACATGTTCCTCTACAAGGCCAAGGGCAAACGCGGCTGGAGCCTGATCCCGGAGTAGATGACGATGACCGCCACAGACCAGACACAACCGATCGCCGACCTCTCGGGGATGCCGCAGCCGACGAAGCTGACCGTCCGGATCCGCAACAACCTGCCGTTCCAGCTCGGGCGCTTCGTCGTCCTGAACGCGCGGATGATCCGGATGGTGCTGAGCGGGCACGAGAAGGCTCACTGAGCCAGACGGCCCACGGGACGTCCGCGGGGCGATCAGGCGAGGCTCAAGAAGAGCTTCTCGAGTTCCGTCGCATCGATCTCACCGTCGGGATCGGTCGCACACTGCTTCATCCCCTGCGCGATGACGGCGAACCCGGCGCGGTCGATCGCCTTGCTGACGGCGGCGAGCTGCGTGATCACGTCGCGGCAGTCGCGCTCCTCCTCGATCATCCGCAGCACGCCGGCAAGCTGCCCTTCGGCCCGGCGCAGGCGGGCGATCACGGCGGCACGGCTCTCAGGCTCGATCTCGCGCATCGGCCGCATGATACCCCCTGGGGTACCTGTCCCGACGTTGGTCCCGGATGACTGCCCATATGGAAGGCAGGTGGCACCAGCGGCCGTGGGCGCACGTTCACCCGCGGCGTTGGTCCCGGATGACCGCCGATATGGGAGTCAAGTGGCACCAACGGCGGAGCGCGCCCGCGCCCGCGCCCGCCTCTAAAGCCCGAGTGCGCGGGCGGCGTCGCGAGCGACGTCCATCAGCTCGTTCGGAACGACCCCGGCGACAACCGTCGCTGCAGCCGCGGCCAGCGCGAGCGCCGTGACCTCCCAGCCGCCCGGCGCGCGGACGCCGGAGCCCTCGCCGCCGGTCCGCCAGATCACCGCGACAACCCGCAGGTAGTACGCGAGCGACACCGCGGATCCGAGCACGATCACGATTCCGAGCCATGCGTACCCGCCGTCGGCGACGGCGCCGATCAGCGCGAACTTGCCGATGAAGCCAACGGTCGCCGGGATGCCGGCGAGGCCGAGCATCGCAATCGTCATCGGCCAGGCGAGCAGCGGCCGCGAGCTTCCGATCCCGGCGAGCGAGTCGATGCTGTCGCCGTGCTCGCTCTCGCGCTCGCGGGCGATCACAACCGCGAAGGCCGCCAGAGTCATCGCCGCGTAGCCGGCGAGGTAGAACAGCGTCGCCTGGGCCCCGAACGTCGTCGCGACGACGACGCCCGCCAGCAGGTAGCCGGCCTGCGCGACCGAGGACCAGGCCAGCAGCCGCTTGAGCGAGTCCTGGCCGAGCGCACCCGCGTTGCCGACGACGATCGTGACCGCCGCGAGCGTGGCGAGGATCGGCGCCCAAGTGTCGTGCGCGTCGAGCAGCGCGACGTCGAAGATCCGCAGGAACGCGATCAACGTCGCCGCCTTCGTCGCGACCGCCATGAACGCGGTGACCGGGGTCGGCGCACCCTCGTAGACGTCGGGCGTCCACTGGTGGAACGGCGCGACCGACGCCTTGAACGCGAGGCCGACGATCGTCAGCGCGATGCCGGCCAGGACGAGCGAGTCGCTCGGGTGCTTGGTGACCGCCTCGGCGACGCCGCGGAGGTCGGTGTCACCGGACGCGCCGTAGAGCAGTGCCAGCCCGTAGAGGAAGGTCGCCGAGCCGAGCGAGCCGATGATCAGGTACTTGAGGCCGGCCTCGAGTGACCGCGCCCTCCTCATCTCGGCGGCGCAGAGCACGTAGAGCGGGATCGAGAGCAGCTCGAGCCCGACGAAGATCGTGACGAGGTTCTGCGCCGCCGCGAGGATGACCATGCCCCCGGCGGCCGCAAGCAGCAACGCGTAGTACTCACCGTGCTCGGCCTGCTCGGGCGCCCGTGAGCGCAGCGACAGGATCACCGTCGCGAGCCCGGCCGCGCAGACGAGCACCATCACCGCCACCGCGAGGTCGTCGAAGACGAGCGCGCCCTGCGCGCCCTTGGCGACGAACAACTCGACGGCGTCGCCCCAGCCGAGCGCGCCGAGCGCGCCGGCGACGCCGAAGCTGACGGCGGCGAGCAGCGGCGCGAGCCCCTCGCGGAACCAGGGCGAGGCGCCGAGGCCGGCGAGCAGCACCACGACCGACCCGCCGAGCAGGACGAGCAACGGCAGCGCGGCGATCCAGTCGATCGAGGGCGTCGAGACGGCGGCGGCGATCACGGCGACTCCTCCTCGCCGAGACGGCCGCCGTCGTGGTCGGGCGTCGCGATCGGCTCCGGGCCACCGGCGACGGCCGTGGCGGGCGGCACGGGCGGGCGGGCACCGACAGTCGCGGTCGCCCGTTCGGAGCGCTCGAGCAGGAACTGCGGAACGAGCGCGAGCGCAACGATCACGAGCACCATCGCGACCAGCGGCGTCGCCTCCGACGCGTCGAGGTCGCGGCTGGCGGCACCCGACTGCCGGTTGTGCATCGCGCCGATGAAGAGCCGCAGCGCGTAGACCGCGGCGAGCACGACGCCGACCGACGCGATTGCCGCGACCGCGACGCTCTCCTGGAACGCGCCGAGCAGGATCAGGAACTCACCGACGAAGTTCGACGAGCCCGGCATCGCCAGCGTCGCGAGGGCGACGATCAGGAACAGGGCCGCGAGTACCGGCGCCCGGAAGGCGATGCCGCCGAGGTCGCGGAGATCCTCCGAGCCGCCGGCGCGGGCGCCGAGCAGCGCCACGATCAGGAAGGCCGGCGCCACGACGAGTCCGTGGTTGACCGCCTGCAGCAGCGCGCCCTGAGCGCCGTCGGCGCTGAGGGCGAAGACGCCGAGCAGGATGAAGCCGAGCTGCGCGACCGACGAGTACCCGAGGATCAACCGCGTGTTGGTCACGGTGAACGCCATCAGCGATCCGTAGAGGATCGAGCAGAGCGCGACACCGATCATCAGCGCCTGGAAGGTGTCCGCCGCGTCGGGGAGCACCGGCAGCACGATCCGCAGGAACGCGTAGGCGGCGACCTTCGACAGCACCGCGGAGAAGACGGCGAGCACCGGCAGCGGCATCGCGCGGTAGCCGTCGGGCATCCAGCCGTGGAACGGGAACGCCGGCATCTTGATCAGGAACGCGGCGGCGAAGCAGAGGAAGATCCACTCCTGCGAGGAGGCTCCGACCGGTGACTGCTCTAGGTCGCTGAGCACGAAGCTGACCGACCCACCCGGGCCGGCGTCGGCGTAGATCGCGAGCGCCGCGGCCGCCGCCAGCATCAGCAGCGAGCCGACCAGCGTGTAGATGAACAGCTTGATCATCGCGCCGGCACGGTCCGGGCCCTCGCCCCAGCCGAAGACGAGCAGCAGGAACGGCAGCAGCATCAGGTCGAAGAAGGCGATGAAGAGCAGCAGGTCTTGCGCCATCAACGCGCCGAGCACGAACGTCTCGGCCGCTGCGAACAGGATCAGGAAGCGGCGTTCATTCGGCCACTCCTTCATCAGCGCCCAGACGAGGCAGAGCAGGAACAGCAGCGCCGCCATCGCGATCAGGGCGATGCTGAGCCCGTCGATCCCGAGCTTGTAGTGGGCGCCGATCGCTCCGATCCACGTCTCGTCGGTGACCTTCTGCAGGCCGTGCTCGTCGCCGGCCGACGGGTCAAACCGCCACAGGACGCCGCCGGCCCAGCCGAGCACGAGCGCCATCGCGCCGAGCACGGTTGCGCGGTGAAGGACCCGCGGCAGCACGCCACCGGCGAGCGCTGCGGCGAGCGGGAGCCAGAGCGGGATCGAGAGGGCGACGCTCATCCGGCCACCAGCACGAAGAGGAGCAGCGCGGCGACGCCGAGCACGACGAGTCCGGCGTAGGCGCGGAGGAACCCGGTCTGCAGCGCCCGGGCCGCAGCCGAGCCGGCGCGGACGACGCCGGTCGTGCCGCCGATGAGCGCGCCTTGGACGATCAGCCGCTCGAACGTGTCCCGAGCGAAGCGGCCGATCCACGAGGCCGGGCGGACGATGAGCGCGTCGATCAGCTCGTCGAACCACCACTTCGAGACGAACAGGCGGTGGAGGCCACTGAAGCGCGCCTCGAGACGGCGGGCCGGCGCGCCCTCGCCGACGACGTAGATCCGGTAGGCGATCCAAATCCCGAGCAGCCCGACCGCGGCGCCGAGGACAAGCCCGAACCAGAGCAGGCCGTCGGACGGCTCGATCTGCACCGCCGAGTCGTGGAAGGTCGGGTGCAGGAACTCCTCGAGCCAGTGCGTGACCTTCGGGATTCCGACGACGCCGCCGACGATCGCGAGGAAGGCGAGCACGCCCATCGCGACACGCATCGGCAGAGCCTGCTCGGCGATGTGGTGCTCGGGGCCGGGGAAGCCGACATCGGTGTCCTCGACCTCTCCGGTCGCCGGATTGACCGGTTGCGGCGCGTGCCAGAGGTGGCCTTGCTCGAGCTCGCGCGCCTGCTCGCACGGCTCACCGTGGAAGGCGCGGAAGATCATCCGCCACGTGTAGAACGCGGTCATCAGCGCGGCGACGTAACCGGCGACGTAGAGCGCCCAGTGCCAGCCGCCCTGCGCGCCGATCCCGAGCAGGATCTCGTCCTTGGAGAAGAAGCCGGAGAACGGTGGGATCCCGGCGAGCGCGAGCCCGCCGATCACGAACGCCCCGTAAGTGAACGGCATCGCCTTGCGGAAGCCGCGCATCCGGTCGAGGTTCTGCTCGCCGCCCATCGCGCTGATCACCGAGCCGGCGGCCATGAACAGCAGCGCCTTGAAGAACGCGTGCGTCATCAGGTGGAAGAGGCCCGCGACGTAGACCCCGGCCGAGACCGCCATGACCATGTAGCCGATCTGCGACATCGTCGAGTAGGCGATGACGCGCTTGAGGTCGGTGACGACCATGCCGATCGTGGCGGCGATCAGGAGCGTCAGGCAGCCGACGATCGCACCGGTGTTCGCGGCGGCCGCCGACTGCTCGAACAGCGGGTGCATGCGGGCGATCAGGTAGACGCCCGCGGTGACCATCGTCGCCGCGTGGATCAGCGCGGAGACCGGCGTCGGGCCCTCCATCGCGTCCGGGAGCCACGTGTGGAGCGGCACCTGAGCCGACTTCGCGAACGCGCCGACGAGCAGCAGGATCAGCCCGGCCGTCAGGTCGCCGTGCGCGGAGGCGCCAAGCTCCTCGGCCTTGGCGAACGTGCCGAGGAAATCGACCGTGCTCGTGTGCTTGATGATGAAGAACGTGCCCAGCACGAGGCCGACGTCACCGACGACGTTGATGACGAACGCCTTGATCCCGGCCTTCGTCGCCGTGGTCCGCCGGTACCAGAAGCTGATCAGCAAATAGGAGGCGGCGCCGACGAACGCCCAGCCGACCGTCAGCAGGACGAAGTTGCCGGCGAGCACCAGCAGCACCATCGAGAAGACGAAGAAGTTGAGGTACGCGAAGAACCGCGAATAGCCGCGGTCGCCCTCCATGTAGGCGATCGAGTACAGGTGGATCAGCATCGACACGCCGGTGACGACGAGCAGCATCAGAACGCTGAGCGGGTCGACGAGGATCGAGAGCTTGACGTCGACCGAGCCGGTGACGGCGTAGTCGTAAAGACTCGACACCAGCTGCCGATCCTCCTCGCCGCGGGCCTGGAGCTGGAAGAACGCGACGACCGCCATCACGAAGCTGACTGCGAGCGCGGCGGTGCCGATCACGCCGGCGACGACCTTGCCGGCGGTGACGCGGAACAGCAGCCCGTTCAGGATCGCACCGGCGAGCGGTGCGAAGAGGGCGAGCCAGGCAGCGGTGGTAGCGCTCATCCGCTAGCCCCTCAGCTCGCTTGCGGAATCAACGTCGATCAGGAAACCACGCCTGTGCATCGCGACGATCAGCCCGAGGCCGATGCAGACCTCGCAGGCAGCGACGACGAGGACGATGACCGCGAAGATCTGGCCCTCGCCGTTGCCCCACATGCGCGCGAACGCGAGCAGCGCAAGGTTCGAGCCGTTCAGCATCAGCTCGAGGCAGAGCAGCGTCGCGAGCGGGCTGCGCCGCGTCAGCACGCCGGCGGCCCCGATCGAGAAGATGATCGCGGAGACGGCGAGGTACCAGGAGATGCTCATGCGCCCGGGTCCTCGGTCGGGGCGTTCATGAGGGCCGTCGGGTTCTGGAAGCCGGTCGCCTCGGTCATCGCGCCGACGCCCTCGGGCATCCGGGGCGCGACGAACGGCTCGGCCTCGAGGTCGGCCTGTCGGCGGCGGGCAAGCACGACCGCGCCGACCGCGGCGAACAGCAGCAGGATCGATGCAGCTTCGAACGGCAGCAGGAACTTGGTCAGCAGCAGCTCACCGATCTGCTGCGGTGTGCCGTAGCCCGGGTCCCACTGGGCGCCGTCGCCCTGCACGCCCTTGAGCCCGGTCCCGAGCAGCGCGATCAACAGCTCGACCGCTAGCCCGGCGGCAACGAAGACGCTCAGCGCACGCAATCCCGGGCCGCCCAGCGGCCTGAGCCGCGACGCGCTGTCGGCGCCGATGTAGGCGACGACGAACAGGTAAAGGACCATCACGCCGCCGGCGTAGACCACGACCTGCGCGGCGGCGACGAACTCGGCGCGGAGCAGCAGGAAGAGCGCCGCCAGGCAGAGCAGGTGGAAGACGAGCGCGAGCACCGCGTAGAACGCGTTCCGCAGCACGACGACGCCGATCGCCCCGGCGATCGCGCCGGTGCCGGCGATGAAGAAGAGGATCTCGGCCACTACTCCCCCTCCCTCCGCAGCGGCTGGCGGTCGAACGGCTCGGCGAGCAGCATCTCCTTGGTGAAGATGAGGTCGGAGCGGTCGTAGCCGGCCATCTCGAAGTCGTTGCCCATCGTGATCGCGTCGAACGGGCATGCGATCTCGCAGTAGCCGCAGAAGATGCAGCGGCTGAGGTTGATCTCGTAGACGGCGGCGTGGCGCTCGCCGGCCGAGACCCGGTTCTCGGGCGTGTTGTCGGCGGCGACGACGCGGATGCAGTCGGCCGGGCAGGCGGCGGCGCAGAGCGAGCAGCCGACGCACTTCTCGAGCCCGGTGTCCTCGAAGCGGTGAAGGCGGTGGCGGCCACGGAAGCGCGGGTAGACCGGGACCTTCTCCTCCGGGTACTGGATGACCTTGACCGGCTTGACCGACTGGCCGAGCGTCGTCTTGAGGCCGCGCAGCGTCTCGCCGAAGGCGCGGTAGAGGCCGCCCGGACCGCCCGCCTCGGGACCCTCGACGACGTGCAGCTCCTCGGGTGGCAGCGGCCAGCTCACAGCGCCACCACCAGGATCGCCGTGACCAGTGTGTTCAGCATCGCGATCGGCAGCAGCACCTTCCAGCCGAGCGACATCACCTGGTCGTAGCGGAGCCGCGGCAGCGTCGCGCGGACCCAGACGAAGAAGAGCACGACGAGCACGAGCTTCGCGAGCACGACGAGCGGCATCGCCCAGCCGGGCGTCGTGACGAACGGCAGCTGCCAGCCGCCGAGGTAGACGGTCGCGATGATCCCGGAGGCGACGACGACGTTGAGGTACTCGGCGAAGTAGTAGACGGCGAAGCGGCCACCGCCGTACTCGGTGTTGTAGCCGGCGACCAGCTCGGCGTCGGCCTCGACCATGTCGAACGGCGGCCGGTTCGTCTCGGCGAAGGTCGCGACCAGGAACACGATGAAGCCGACGAACTGCGGGACGATGTACCAGAGCCCGGCCTGCGCGTCGGCGATCTCGACGAACGACATCGTCCCGGCCATGATGATCACGCCGATCAGCGCGAGGCCCTGGGATACCTCGTAGGAGATCATCTGCGCGGCGGCGCGCATCGCGCCGAGGAACGCGTACTTGTTGCCCGACGACCAGCCGCCGAGCATCAGCCCGTAGAACGCGATCGAGCCGAACGCGAACAGGTAGAGCGGCCCGATCGAGACGTCGAGCCCGTAGAGGCCGATGTCACGCCCGGCGATCGTCACCACATCGCCGAACGGGATGATCGCGAGCGCGGCGACCGCGGTCGCGATCGAGATCAGCGGTGCCAGCGTGTACATCCAGCCGACCGCGTTGCGCGGCCGGAACTGGCGCTTGGAGAGCAGCTTGAGGATGTCGGCGACCGGCGTCAGCGCGCCGAACGGGCCGACCCGGTTCGGGCCGTAGCGGTTCTGCATCCGGCCCATCACCTTGCGGTCGGCCATCAGCGCGATCGGGATCAGCGTCAGCCCGAGGCCGAAGATGATCACCGACTTGATGACGATCACCCACCACGGCTCTGCGAGCAGGGTGTCGGCAAGGATCATGCGCACTCCTCCCCCTCGATCGCGACGCCGGCGAGCACCGGCTCCGGCTCGGGAGGTGCGGGGTCGATCGAGACGAGCGGGCCGTCGAGGAGTTCGGCGGAGAGAAAGGCCGAGCCGACCGGGACACCGGTGCGGATCTTGAGCGACGCGCGGACCTCGTGGCCGCCGGCGCGGGCGGTGCCAGAGCTGCCGTCATCGGAGCGCAGCAGGACGGCGGCGCCCTCGCGGAGATCGAGGCGCGCGGCGTCGTCCGGCGCCAGCTCGATCACCGGGCTGCGGGACAGGAACGCGAGCGCCGGTGAGTGCTCGGCCTCGGCGCCGTCCCACGGCGAGCGGTGCGTGCCGAGCCGGAGCCGCCCGCCGACCGGGGCCTGTCCCGGCTCGGGGATCTGCGCCGGCGGCGGCTCGACCGCGACCCGTCCCGAGTCACCTTCGGGGACGACACCGTCGCCGCCGATCGTGTCGAGCGTGACGCCCTCGTAGCGCGGAACGGACTCGAGCAGCAGCCGGCTCGCCTGGGCGCCCGCGACGAGACCGAAGTCGTGGCCGAGGCGGCGGGCGAGCTCCTGGACGACCCACCAGCCGGGCTTCACCTCACCGGCGCGGGCGACGCCCTGGCGGGCGCGCTGCAGGCGGCCGCCAGGGTGGCAGAGGATGCCGTCGGCCTCGCCCGGCAGCTCGGCCGGAAGGACGACGTTGGCGTGCTCGGCGAGCCCTTCGGTCAAGAACGTGGCGTGTGCGACGACGCTCGACGCGCGCTCGAGGCCGGCCTCCCAGCGCTCGCCGCCGGGCAGGTCTCGCGCGGGGTCGACGCCGACGAGCCAGAGCGCGGCCACCTCACCGGCGGCGGCGGCGTCGCGGATCCCGGCGGTGCCGCGCCCCTTCGCCGCGCCACGAACGGCGTCCGTGGTGAACGGCACCACCCCGGCCTCGCGGAGGCCGCGCCCGTTCGCGAACGTCGGGATCGCGAGCAGCCCGGCGCCGTCACGGCCGGCAAGCCCGAGCGCCTCGGCGATCGCGAGCAGCGCCGCGCCGCCCGCAGGGTCGGCCAGCACGCGCTCGCCGTAGAGGATCACGATGTCCTCGCCGCCGTCCTTGAGCAGCCCGACGAGTTCACCGAGCTCACCGGGAACGTCACTGCTCGTCAGCGCCTGGGCGAGCAGCCCGGCCATCCGGGGCTCGTCGCCGGGCGCGAGCCGGACGATCGACGCGGCGCCCGGGTCGAGCGCCGAGGGGCGCGCCGTCGCAATCGCGACCTTGACGCCGTTGCGACGGATGCCCTTGCGCAGGCGGAGGTCGAGGATCGGCGCGTCGTCGAGCGGCTCAGTGCCGAGGACGAGGACCGTGTGCGCGTACTCGAGGTCGGCGACCGTCGCCTGGAGCCGCGGGTCGGCCAGCGCCTCGGTGACCTGCGCGTCGCACGCGGCGCGCTCGCGGCTGTCGATGTCGGCGGTGCCGAGCAGATCCCTCGCGACGCGTGCTGCGAGCAGGCCCGTCTCGCCGGTCGTAGCGCCGCCGGCAATCAGGGCGGCGCGTGCGCCGGCGCGGCGCAGCGCGCCCGCCGCCTCGTCGAGCGCCCGCTCCCAGCTCGCCGGCCGCAGCACGCCGCCGTCGCGGACCATCGGCGTCGTGACCCGCTCCGGCGCGTAGTTCGCCTGGTAGCCGAAGCGGCCGCGATCGCAGAGCCAGCCGTCGTCGACGTCGTGGTTGGCCCGCGCGAGCACGCGCAGGACGCGGTCGTCACGGACGGTCTGCGTGATGTTGCACTGGGCCGGGCAAAGCGTGCAGACGGTGCCGGCGCCGTCGATGTCCCACGGCCGGGCGCGGAAGCGGTATGCCTGGGTCGTCAGCGCGCCGACCGGGCAGAGCTCGGTGATGTTGCCGCTGAACGGCGCCACGTACGGCGTGCCGTCAAAGGTCGCGACGAACGTGTGCGCGCCGCGCTCGCGGAAGATCAGCTGGTAGTCCTCGCTGAGTTCCTGGCTGAAGCGCACGCAGCGGTAGCAGAGGATGCAGCGCTCGCGGTCGATCGCGATCAGCGGGCTGAGCGCGATCGGCTTCTCGAAGTGGCGCTTGGGCTCGACGAAGCGGCTGACGCCGCGTCCCCAGCCGAAGGAGATGTCCTGGAGCGGGCACTCGCCGCCCTTGTCGCAGACCGGGCAGTCGAGCGGGTGGTTGATAAGCAGGAACTCGACGACCGCGTTCTGCGCTGCTTCCACGCGTTCGGTCTCGGTCCGGACGACCATGCCCTCCTTGACCGGCGTCGAGCACGCGGTCTGGAGCTTGGGGATGCCCTCGATCTCGACCAGGCACATGCGGCAGGCACCGACAGGGGCGCCGAGCTTCGGCTCGTAACAGAAGACCGGGATCTCGACGTCGCCGAGCTTGGCGGCGTCGACGAGCATCATGTTCTCGGGCGCCGCGACCTCACGATCGTCGATCGTGAACGTGATCTCCTTGATCTCCGGGCGCGGCACTAGGCGAGCGCCTCTTCGGGATAGGGGTTGGCGGCGCGCGCCTCTTCGAGGTGCTGCTCGAACTCGCCGCGGAACTTCGTGATCATCGAGCTGATCGGCATCGCCATCGCGTCGCCGAGGACGCAGAGGCAGTTGCCCATGATCTGCTGCTGGACGGAGGCCATGATGTCGAGGTCCATCGGAGTCGCGAGGCCGGTCTTGATCCGGCCGAGCATCTTCACCGTCCAGTTCGTGCCCTCGCGGCAGGGCGAGCACTTGCCGCAAGACTCGTGCTTGTAGAACTCGGCCGTCCAGAGCGCGATGTCGACGACGGAGTTCGAGTCGTCGACGACGATGATCGCGCCGGAGCCGAGCATCGACTTCATTGCGGCGATCGAGTTGAAGTCGTAAGCGACGTCGAGGTCCTCGGGCAGCAGCACCGGTGACGAGGACCCACCAGGGAACCAGAACTTGATCTCGCGGCCCTCCGGCGGCCCGCCGGCGAGCCCATAGATCAGATCGCGCGCCGGGGTGCCGAGCTCGATCTCGTAGTTGCCCGGCCGCTGCACGTTGCCGGAGATCGAGATCATCTTCGTGCCGGTCGAACCCTCGACGCCGTGCTCGGCGTACTCGGCACCGCCGATCTCGACGATCACCGGGACGGTCGAGAGCGTCTCGACGTTGTTGATCAGCGTCGGCCCCTGGTAGAGGCCCTGGTTGGCGGGGAACGGAGGCTTGAGGCGCGGGTTGCCGCGCCGGCCCTCGAGCGAGTCGAGCAGGCCGGTCTCCTCGCCGCAGATGTAGGCCCCCGCGCCGCGGTGGACCCAGAGCGAGAGCGAGTGGCCCGTACCGAGGATGTGGTCACCGACGAGCCCCTCGGCCTTCGCCTCTTCGAGCGCGGCCTCGAGGATGTCTGCCTGCTGTTCGTACTCGCCGCGGATGAAGATGAACGCCTTGTTCGCGCCGGCGGCGTGCGCGGCGATGATGATCCCCTCGATCAGCTGATGCGGGTTCTTCTGCATCAGCTCGCGGTCCTTGAACGTGCCCGGCTCGGACTCGTCGGCGTTGCAGACGAGGTACTTGTCCATCGCGCCCTTGGGGATGAACGACGCCTTCATCCCCATCGCGAAGCCTGCGCCGCCGCGACCGCGGAGTCCGGATGCCTTCAGCTCCTCGACGAGTGCCTCGGGCGGCATCGTGAGCGCCTTGCGCAGCCGGTCGCCGTAGCCGCCACGCGCCTTGTAGACGGAGAGCGTGTTGAGGCCTGGCTCGTCGATGCCAGCGAAGATCAGGTGCTGGCTCACGCGTCATCACCGTCCTCGGCGTTGGTGTCCGGGGCGTCGGTCTCGTTGTGGGCGCCGTTGGTGGCGGAGCTGGGTGGCGTCGGTGGGGCTTCGGCCGGCACGCTCGGGTCCGGCTCGGGTTCAGCGCGGCCTCCGGACGGCGGGGCGTACGGCTCGGCGGCTCCTGCGTCCGCCGTCGGGCGCTTGAGCAGCTGCTTGCCCGGCAGCGGGTCGTCACCGGAGACGATCTGCGCAGCGAGCGCTTCGACATCGCCGTCCTCAATCGGGCCGACGAAGACGCCGTCGACCGACGCCATCGGCGCGATGTCGCAGGCGCCGAGGCACTCGAAGCCGCGGATCTGCACGTCGTCCGCGTCGCCGACGGCGAGCGTCAGCTTGTCGAGCAGCTCACGGCCGCCGCGCAGCGAGCACGAGATGTTGGTGCAGACGTAGACCCGGCGCCGGCCCTTCGGCTCGAGGTCGAGCATGTCGTAGAAGCTCGCGACGGCGACGAGGTAGGCGGGGGTCAGCCGCATCACGCAGGCGACCTGACGGAGCGCGTCCGGTGAGACCCAGCCGTGCAGTCGCTGGGCGGCGGCGAGCGCCGGGATCGACGCCGACTTCGGGTCGGGGTACCGGCCCATCAGCTCCTCGATCTCGGCGCGCAGCGGCTCGGGCACCGGCGTCAGCGCCGGGTCCGGGACTTCCTCGGGAGCGCGACGTCGAGTGGTCGGTTGGTCCCAACCGTTTGGGACCAACCGACCACTCGACGCGCTGGCTGTTGTCTCGGGCGTCATCGGTCGATGCCTCCGAGGATCGGGTCGAGCATCGCCAGCGTCGCGATGAAGTCGGCGATGTAGTTGTCCTTGACCATCGGCGCGAGCGCCTGGAGGTTCACGAACGACGGGTCGCGCATGTGCACGCGCGCCGGCTTCGAGGAGCCGTCGGAGCGGACGAAGACGCCGTACTCGCCGCGCGGCCCCTCGACCGGGTAGTAGGTCTCGCCGGCCGGGACGCGCATCCCCTCGGTGACGAGCTTGAAGTGGTGGATCAGCGCCTCCATCGAGGTCGCGAGCTCGTGCCGGGGCGGCAGCGCGACCTTGCGGTCGGTGGTGATGTGCGGCCCCTCGGGGAGCCCGTCGAGCGCCTGCTCGATGATCCGCAGCGACTGCTCGATCTCCGCGATCCGGACGGCGTAGCGATCCCAGTTGTCGCCGGTCGTCCCGACGCAGACCTTGAAGTCGAAGTCCTCGTAGGAGCTGTAGGGCATCGCCTTGCGCAGATCCCACGGGTCACCGGCGGCGCGCAGCAGCGGGCCGGTCACGCCGTACGCGTTCAGGGTCTCGGCGTTGAGCGGGCAGATGCCCTTCAGACGAGACAGGGCGATCTCGTTCTTGTTGACCATGTCGCGGTAGACGCCGACACGGCCGGGCATGTGCGCGAGGAACTCGCGCAGCTTCTGCTCGAATCCGCGCGGAATGTCGTCCGCGACGCCGCCGATCTGGTAGTAGCGGGTGTGCATCCGCTGGCCGCTCGACTGCTCAAAGAGGTCGAGGATCAGCTCGCGATCCTGCAGCGCGTACCAGATCATCGTGACCGCGCCGAGGTCGAGGAACGAGGTCCCGAACCAGAACAGGTGGCTCGCGATCCGCGCCAGCTCGTCGTGGATCACGCGCAGGTACTTCGCGCGCTTGGGCACCTCGACGCCGAGCAGCGTCTCGACGGCGCCGCAGTACGCGTGCGAGTTGGCGTGGTAGGCGAGGTAGTCCATCCGCTCGACGAGCGGGATCACCTTCCAGTACGCCTTCTGCTCGCAGGTCTTCTCGATCCCGGTGTGGACGTAGCCGATCACCGGCTTCGCGTCACGGACGATCTCAGCCTCGAGCGTCGTGACAACGCGCAGCACGCCGTGGGTCGCGGGGTGGTGCGGGCCGAAGTTGAGGGTGAGTAGCTCGGTCCGGGCTCCGTCACCGGTGCGCTCGGCGGTCACCCCCGGAGCCATCGTCTCGACGCCGCTCATCGCCGCGCCCCCGTGATGCCGGGCTCGGTGTTGAACGTGAACAGGATCGGCTCGCCGCCGATCGGCACGTCGCGGCGCTGCGGGTGCCCGGTGTAGTCGTCGGGCATCAGGATCCGGCGCAGGTCCGGATGGCCGTCGAAGACGACGCCGAGCAGGTCGTAGATCTCCCGCTCCTGGTGGTCGGCCGTCGGCCAGTCGGGTGTCACCGACGGGACGTTCGGCGCGTCGGTGGCGACGCGCAAACGGACTGTGATCCGGTCGAGCGCGTCGCGGTCGAGAAGCTCGTACTGGACGCCGAGCCGCGGCTCGTCCGGGTAGTAGTCGAGCCCGTGGACGCTCATCAGGTGCCGGTACCCCCGATCGCGCAGCGCGAGCAACACGCCGGCAACCGCCTCCGGCCGGACGTCGATCCGGCCCTTGCCGAGCACGTGGTCGTGCGCGAGAACGGCGCCGCCGAACTCGCCTGCCAGCGCCGCCGTGCGCTCGGCGTCAGGCACCGCGCACCTCGGCGATCTCCTTGGCGTACCGCTCTTCGTCCTCGGGCGTCAGCTCGATCGTGTGCTCGGCGCCGTGGCGCTCGCGCCAGCCCATCGCCGGGTCGCCCTGCACCATCGAGCGCAGCTTGAGGATCCCGTACATCACGGCCTCCGGGCGCGGCGGGCAGCCCGGAATGTGCACGTCCACCGGCATGAACGTGTCGGACGGGACGATCGCGTAGTTGTTGAACACGCCGCGCGAGCTGCAGCAGGCGCCCATCGAGATCGCGAACTTCGGCTCCAGCATCTGGTCGTAGATGCGGCGGACGATCGGCGCCATCTTCGTCGAGACCCGGCCCGCGAGGATGATCATGTCGGCCTGCCGCGGCGATGCGCGCATCGCCTCGAAACCGAAGCGGGCGATGTCGAGCCGAGAGCCGATCAGAGAGATGAACTCGATCGAGCAGCAGGCCAGTCCGAAGGCCGCCGGGAACAGCGAGTTGCCGCGCGCCCAGGCGACCGCCTGGTCGAGCGTCGTGGTGATGACGCGCTCCTCGACGTACTTCTCGAGCTCGGCGTCGTCGAGGTCGGCGCGCAGCATCTGCTGCGCGGTGCGCTGACGGATTCGCAGCCCGTCGGGGTCGATGGGGTCGCGGCCCGTGATCTCCATGCCTACCGCCACTCCAGGGCGCCGCGGCGCCAGACGTAGATGAACGCGACCAACAGCAGCGCGATGAAGACGATCGTCTCCACGAGCGCGAACATCCCGAACGCCTCGAGCTGGACAGCGATCGGATAGAGGAAGACGACCTCGACGTCGAACAGCAGGAACAGCATCGCGATCAGGTAGTAGGAGATGTCGAATCGCAGGCCGCTGCGGACGTGCGACGGGAGCCCGGACTCGTATGGGTCGTCTTGATAGCTGGTCGGCCCCTTCGCGCGAGGACCGAGGAAACGTCCGGCAAAGGCGAATGCGAGGCCGACCGCAGTGCCGAGGCCGAGGAAAACCAGCGCGGGGAGGTACGTCTGGATCACGCGCCTGCCGTTCTATCAGCTACTTGTGACGGCTTGCTACAAAGTAACGAGCGGCACATGAACGGGGTTCCTTGCGCGATCTGAACACGTTGGCTGCGGCTGCGACCGCGGTCACGACCGGCATCTCCGGCGTGATCGCGCTCTGGCTCTGGTGGCGAGTCGACCCGCGGGCCTGGGCCTGGCCGCTGCTCCGAGTCGGTCAGCTGTTCGCCGTCCTGCAGGCGGCCGCGGCAGGGTTGCGCTACGCGATCGGTCCGGAGCCAGGCCATGGTCTGTTCTACCTCTATGCCCTGCTCCCGGTGACCGTGATCTTCATCGCCGAACAGCTCCGCCTCGCCTCGGCAGACACGGTGCTCGAGGCGCGCGGGCTCGAGGACGCCCAGGCTGTCGGCCGACTGCCGGATGACGAGCAGCAATCGGTCGTGCTCCAGATCCTCCGCCGCGAGCTCGGCGTCGTGGCCGCCGGCGCACTCGTGGCGTGCTTCCTCGCGCTCCGCGCGATCGGCGTCACGACCTGACTGTGGTCTAATCTCCGAAATGCGGAGCAACGTGATCGGCAGGGCGATCACGGTCGCAGCAATCGGAGTGCTGTGCGGCGCGGGGACCGCGCATGCAGCTGCGGCGCCGGCACCCATTGGGTGAGCACATGGTCAGCTGCACCCGGTGACGCAGGCGGCTACTACACGCCCGACGACGGTGGCCTGCTGCTCGAATTCGTCACCCACTGGTTCGACAACTCCTTCAACGTCAAGCTCCCGCCGGTCGAGGAGACCGACCGCGTGATCCTGACCCCGCACTGGGGCGGCTCCAAGGTCCGCCTTCACCTCTCCAACCGGTTCGGCACGACGCCGGTCACGTTCGGGGCGGTCACGCTCGGCAAGCAGGCACAGGCGGCCAGCCTCGCCCCCGGCTCGGTGGTTCCGGTGACGTTCGGCGGTAGGCGCAGCCTCACGGCGGCTCCTGGAGCGGACATCGTCAGCGATCCGGTCGCGATCACCTACGCGGCTTTCGAGCGGCTGGCGGCGAGCGTGTACGTGCAGGGCGCGCCCGGGATCGCGACCGAGCACTTCACCGGCCGGCAGACCTCCTACATGACCGGCTGGTTCGCCGGGAACCGCACGGCCGACACATCGGGCGGCTCCTACACGCGCCGGACGACGACGCGGCCGTACGTCAGCGGCCTCGACGTGGCGGCCTCGCGCAACGTCGGCGGCGTCGTCGCGTTCGGCGACTCGATCACCGACGGATACCAAGGCGAGCTGCTCGGTTTCCCCGAGACGATCGAGGGGCTCGACCAGGACGCTCGCTGGCCCGATGGCCTCCAGCGCCGGATCAACGCGGCTGGGCTCCCGTTCGCGGTCGCGAACGCCGGCCTCAGCGGCAACCGGATCCTGCAGGAGGGAACCTACGGCGACGGCGTGGTCGCCTACGGACCGAGCGCGCTAAAACGCCTCGATGCCGACGTGCTGGCCAGCGCCGGCGTCGGCACCGCGATCGTGCTCGAGGGCGCCAACGATCTCGGGCTCCAGCCGGTCTCGACCGCGCCTCAGATCCAGGCGGGCATCACGCAGATCGTCGCGCGCCTTCGGGCAGCCGGACTACGGGTGCTCGTCGGCACGCTGACGCCGATGACCGCCGGGGGTGGCGGGTCACCGATCGGCTTCTCCAAGCACGGTACGCCCGCGGCGAACGAGGCGCGGCTGGCGGTCAACCGGTGGATCCGGACCTCTGGCATCGGCGACGGCTTCGTCGACTTCGACGCCGCCGTGCGCGACCCCGCAGATCCCTCGCGGCTCAAGCCGCAGTTCAACGGCGGCGACAACCTGCACCTGAGCAGCGCGGGCTACGCGGCGATGGCGGCCGCCGTGCCGCTCGACCAGCTCTCCGCGCACGCCTCAGCCTGCAACTGAGCCGAACCCCGGTACGGCGTTACGAGAACGAGCCGCGCTCGTAGCGCAGCGGCAACGCCGCCGCGTCGTGTTCGAGCGCGATCACGCGGCCGACGACGATCACGTGGTCACCACCATCGTGCTCGGCCTCGAGGTCGCAGGCGAACCACGCGAGCGCGCCGTCGAGGACCGGGACGTCATGCTCGACCGTGTGGGTGACCTGCTCGAACTTCTCGCGGGGGAGCTGCTTGGAGGCGAACACGCGAGCCAACGGCTCCTGGTCGTCGCGCAGCAGGTTGATCGCGAACCGCCTCGCCGCGCGGACCACCGGCAGCGTCCGCGACTCGCGGTCGACGCAGACCAGCAGCAACATCGGATCGAGCGAGAGGCTGCTGAGCGCGTTCGTCGTCAAGCCCGCCGGCTCGCCGTCGGCGATCGCGGACACGACCGCGACGCCGGTCGGGAACGACCCGATCGCCGCGCGGTAGGCGTCCGGCGAGGGCATCGTCATCGCGACCGCGGATCCTCGCCCTCGGGGATTACCTTGAGCTCGCCGTGCATCCCGAGGTTCTCGTGGTTTCCGATCGAGCAGACCAGCCGGTAGACGCCGGGCTTGAGCCGGAACGGCCGGACCTCGGTACCGAGCTCGCCTGGATGGAGCGTCGGCGTCCGTCCGTAGAGCTTGGGCTCGACCCCGATCTCCGCGCCCTCCTCCTCGACCACGAGGTTGTGCGTCAGGCGCCCGTCGTTCTGCGCGAACAGGTTTATCTCGCCAGCGTTGACGATGATTCGTTGCGGGCTCAGCCGGTACTCGGTCAGCCGCACCTGGATCGTCGAGTCGAGCGCGTAGCGGTAGGGCCCGCCGCCCGAGCAGCCGGTTGCGACCGCCACGAGGACAGATAGGGCTGCGATGGGTGACAACCGGCGTCGCACGACTCCCGTAGTATTCCGGCCCGCATGACTGGCCGGTTTCTCCCTGTTCTGATCCTCGTCGCTGCTCTCGTGCCGCTGGCCTCCGCCTGCGGCCAGCAGGAGACCGACGCCAAGGGCCCTGGGCAGGAGGATCGGCTGACGAGCGTCGCCCCGGAATACCGGGAGGGCGCGAAGATCTTCGTCGAGCGCTGCTCGGGCTGCCACTCGCTCGGGATCGTCGGCGCTGAGGGCGGTTCGATGAGCCCGAAGACGACCGAGCCGGTCGACGGACCGAACTTCAACGTCCGCAAGGAGACCGCCGACAACGTGCGCTACGCGCTGCGCAACGGCGGCTTCACCGGCAAGATCATGCCGAAGAACCTCGTAACCGGTGAGCAGGCGGACGCAGTCGCGGAATTCCTCGAGCGCTACGCCGGCTACGGAAGCAAGGACGACCGCAAGCCGGACGGCAACAGCCGCGCCGAGTAGCTCCGGCGGCGCGCCTTGCTCGACCTCAGGCTGATCAGGCGCGACCCCGACGCGGTGCGCTCGGCGCTCGCGCGCCGCGGCGACGGCTCCGGCGAACGGGTCGCCCGGGTGCTGGAGCTCGACGAGCGCAGGCGTGAGCTGCTGCCGCAGGTCGAGGGCATCAAGGCCGAGCAGAACGCGGCCAGTCAGAAGATCGGCAAGGCGAAGGCGGCCGGCGAGGACGCGTCGGCTCAGGTCGCCGCGATGCAGGAGGTCGCCGCTCGCGGCAAGAAGCTGTCGGCCGAGCTGGAAGCGGTGTCGGAGGAGCTCGACCCACTTCTCGCCTCACTGCCGAACGTGCCCGATCCGACGTCGGCCGACGGCGACACGGTGATCCGCGAGGTAGGCGAGCGGACAAGGTTCGCGTTCGAGGCGCGTGATCACCTCGAGCTGGCCGGCCCGGACCGGATCGACATGGAGCGCGGCGCACGGCTGTCGGGCGCGCGGTTTGCGTACCTCCGCGGCGACCTCGCGCGGCTGGAGCTGGCGCTCGTGTCTTGGACCCTGGATCTGCTCGCGGGCCACGGCTTCGAGGCGGTGATCCCGCCGGTGCTCGTCCGCGAGGAGGCGCTGTTCGGGACCGGCTTCCTGCCCGACACAGAGCAGCAGATCTACCGGCTCGCCGACGATGACCTCTACCTGACGGGGACGAGCGAGGTAGCTCTGGCCTCGCTGCACGCCGGCGAGATCCTGGCCGCTTCGGAGATGCCGCGGCGGTACGCCGGCTTCTCGCCGTGCTTCCGCCGCGAGGCCGGTGCGGCGGGCCGCGACACGCGCGGCATCTTCCGCGTGCACCAGTTCGACAAGGTCGAGATGTTCAGCTTCGTGCTGCCCGAGGAGTCCGAGGCCGAGCACGACCGGCTGCTCGCGATCGAGGAGGAGATCCTCCAGGCGCTCGGCCTGCCCTACCGCGTCGTCAACATCTCGGTTGACGACCTCGGCGCGAGCGCGGCGAAGAAGTACGACTGCGAGGCGTGGCTGCCGGCGCAGGAGCAGTACCGCGAGCTGACGTCGACGTCGAACACGACCGACTACCAGGCGCGGCGGCTCGGGATTCGCTTCCGGCCCGAGGGCGGCAAGCCCGAGATCGCCCACACGCTGAACGGCACCGCGGTCGCGGTCGGGCGGACGATCGTGGCGCTGCTGGAGAACGGCCAGCAGGAAGACGGCTCGGTCGAGCTGCCGGAGTGCTTGACACAGTTCGGCGCGCCGGCAGCGCTCAGCGCTGCTTAGTTGCCTGGGCCTGCTTCTTCGTAGGCCCTACGTTCACGACCTTCGCGTCGGCCGGCACCTCGACCTTGAGCAGCGTCTCGTTCTCGGGAGTCAACTTGAGGCGCTCGAAGAGCTGGAAGTCGACCGTGCTCGCGATCTGTGACGGCTGGCCCTTGGCGCCGAATCCGTCGATGAACTGGATCGGCTCGTAGTTCTCAGGGTCGACCCGATAGTCGTAGGTCAGCTGGATCTTCGGACGCTTCTTGAAACCGCCCAGCGGTGCAGCGTCCGCGACCTCGGACCCGATGAACCGCACGGCACGCCGGCCACGCACCTCCACCGTGCCGGCGCTCCGCAGCACGCCCGAGGCGAGCAAGCCCGTGACCTTCTTGACCGGATCGCCGTAGTCGCTCATCTTGGCGAGCACCTCGTCGCCGATGTACGACCGGTACTTGAGCTTTCGCCGGGCGTCGTATTGGTACAGGTAGTCACCTACCCGCCAGCGCTCCGACCCTTGCGTTAGGTCGCGCCACCGTGGCGGGTCCGACGCCGCCCAGTACTCGCTGACGACCGGCTTGGAGGGGCCTGTGATGGCGTTGGTAGTGGCGCTGACGCGGTAGTGGACGATCTCCTGCCCTGGATTGAGCGCCTTGCGCGCCTGCGCGACGACGTCGGCGCGCGCGTCCGTCGGACCGCCCCCGGGAAGCACGGCGACGGCGATGCCGAGCGCGAGGCCGGCGGCGGCGCTCGCGACCGCGACGCGCTTGACCGGGAGTGAGCGTGTGCGTTGCCGCCGCTGGGCCCGCCCCAGCTCGTTGCCGTACCTGCGGATCATGTCGTCGAGTTCGCCGGGCATCACGCCACCTCCATCGCTGCGTTGTCGTCGAGCAGTTCGCCGAGGGCCCGCAGCCCGCGGGAGACCCGGGCGCGAGCGTTCTGCTCGCTCGTGGCGAGCCGGGTCGCGACCTCGCCGTAGGACAGCTCGTGCACGACCCGCAGCTCGACCGCGAGCCGCGTCTCCTCGCTGAGCGCCGCCATCGCCGTCGCCAGGTCGGCCCGCAGATCGGCGAGCCCGGCCTCGCGGATCAGCTCCGCGCCGGCCTCCTCGCTCAGCTGCGGCCGCTCCAGCTCCAACCGCTGCTGCGCGCGGCGCTGCACGGCGCCCTTGCGCCAGTAGCGGGAGAGCTGGCGATGCGCGATCCGGTACAGCCACGCGGCCTCGGCGTCGGCGCCGCCACCGCGGAAGCGACCGCTCGACGCGACCGCCTGGGCGAAGGTCTCCGCCCAGAGATCGGTCGCGACCTGCGGATCGAACGTCCTGCGCGTGAAGAACACGAGCAGCCCCGCAGCGTGGCGCTCGTAGAGCGCCTCGACGTCGAGTGGTTGTCGCTGAGCCATCGGGCCTTCAGTGCCGCGGGCGTTGCGACTGTGACACTCCGCCCGAGGTCAGGACGACTCGGCGAGCCCGATGTTGTTGCAGCGCTCGCACGTTTCCTCGGGGATCACGCCGAGCCGCATCAGGCCACCGAAGATCACGCAGCCGAGGCAGAATCCGAACGCCGACTCCAGCGTCGCGGCGACGAGCAGCATCACGAGCAGCACGGTCACGACGGTGCTCGCGCCGAGCAGCCACGCGACGAGCGCGGCAGTCGTCATCGCAGCCCCCATCGCCTGCGCGAACCGCTTCGGCGGGCCGGCGACGGTCACCGGAGCGCCGAGCCTCGGCGCGGCCACCCGCGTCGCGAACTGCGCGAGCGGGCTGAACGCCGGCCCGGCGATCACGCGCGCCCAGAACCCGTAGGCGAGCGGGATCGTGAGCCAGTGCCAACCCGTCACCAGAGCGAGCAGCGCCGTGAGCGCGACGACACCCGCGACGGTGCGTGCGGCCTTCTCGTTGATCGTGTCCGGGAAGCGAGGCATCAAGACGACGAGGATACGCACCGATAATCTGCCTGACCGTGCCGGAGCCGCTTCCGTACCGCGCAGGACGCCACACGGATGCCCGGCTCGCCGCCCGCGTCCATGAGGCGCTGGGCGCCGCCGAGAGCATTCTTCACGTGAGCCCCGGCGCGGGCACGTACGCGCCCGCGAACAGAGAGGTGACCGGGGCCGCCCCCGACCGCGGCCGGCTGCCGTTCGAGGACGACCAGTTCGACGCGTCGATGAGCTGCCTGGCGACCTTCGACTGGGGCCAGGACTGGCCGTCGGTGCTCGCGGAGATGCGCCGCGTCACGAGTGGCCCGCTGGTGATCCTGACGCTCGACCTGCCGCACCTCGCTGGCTGGCAGAAGGACTACCTCGCCCCGGTCATTGCGATCGAGCGCGCACGCACGCCGACGCCCGCGGAGCTGGCGCCGTTCCTCGGCCGGCGAACCCGGATCGACGCGCTCCGGACTCCGATCGACTGCGAGGACGGCTTCATCGACGCGCTTTGGGCGCGGCCCGAAGCGTTCCTCGACGCCGATGTACGGGCGGCGCAGCCCGCTTGGGCGGAGCTCGCCGAGCACGAGGTCGCGTCGATCGTCGGGCGCTTGCAGACCGACCTCGTGTCCGGCGCCTGGTACGCCGACCACGGGCACCTCCGCAGCCACGCCGACTACGACGGTGCGCTGCGGCTGATCGTCGATGACCCCGCCGCCGTCTCCTCACTGCCGCGCAATGTCTGAGTGCTAGCTTGCCGAGCCACCCCGGAGGGGTGGCAGAGCGGTTGAATGCACTGGTCTTGAAAACCAGCATCGGGGCAACTCGATCGAGGGTTCGAATCCCTCCCCCTCCGTCGCAAGCTCCGCTTGCTTACGCGAGTTCGACTGGGTCGAACTCGGGGGCTCCGGGTTCGCATGGCTTCCCGATCGCCCCGCTCAGCGGCGTTCCTGCGAGAGTGGACGCCGCGCTCGACACCGGCTAGTCGTCCACCCCAGCCTCCAGCGCGTCAAGAGCGCCGGCGGCCCGCCCGAAGAACGGACAGATGCGCCGTTCGGTTCGTCATCTGCTCGCCCTGCTTGCTGCGGCCGCTGCCGCCGCCGTCGCGATGCCGGCCGCGGCCGGCGCGGAGACGCAGGCCGGCGGCGCGACTGCCGCCCGTCACGACGACGACAGCTTCGGCGGCAACTACTACGAAGACGACGGCAGCAGCGACTACTACGACGACGGCGGCTCGAGCGAGTACGACGACTACGAGGACGTCAGCGACCCTTCATCGACCGGGGGCCAGCAGCCGTCCGGGACGACGCGCGCGCCGGCGGCGCCGGCGCAGCCGGTCACGCCGGTGATCCCGATCACACCGACGATCCCGACCGGCCCACCGGTCGCGTACGTCTCAGGCAAGGTCGCCCAGCTCCAGTCGAACGGCAAGGCCGCGATCCCGCGCGGTGCGCCTCAGTCCGTCCGCAGGATGATCTCGGCCGGCAACCGGCTGATCGGAAAGCCGTACAAGTGGGGCGGCGGCCACGCGAAGCTCGAGGACAAGGGCTACGACTGCTCGGGGTCGGTCAGCTACGCGCTGATCGGCGGTAGCGCGCTCGTCTCGCCGATGGTCAGCGGCGGGCTCGCGAAGTGGGGCGCGGCCGGCCCCGGCCGCTGGGTCACGGTCTACGCGAACGCCGGCCACGTCTACATGGAAGTCGCCGGGCTGCGGCTCGACACGAGCCCGATCGGCGACGCCTCGCAGAACAAGGGCCCTCGCTGGCGCCCGGTGATCGGCAAGCGCAGCGGCTTCAAGGTCCGCCACCCCGTCGGCCTCTGAGTCCGCACCGCCTCCACCAACCCCCGAGGTCGAGTGTCGCGTGACTGGTTGCGGGCAACCAGTCACGCGACACTCGACCTGCGATGCGGGTCAGGCTCGTTCGGCGTAGAGAGCGACCAGTTGCGACGCGACGACCACGGGGTCCGTGACCATCTGCGCCTTTGGGACGCGGTGAACGTGGATGCCCTGACTGGCCAGCTCGGCGTCGCGGTACTCGTCGCGGGCGACGAACGACGGCAACTCGTGATGCGGACCGTCGGCCTCGATCACCAGCCGCCGGTCAGGCCAGCAGAAGTCGACGAAGATCGTCTCGGCCGGGGAGCCGATCACGAATCGCTGTTGGAGCACCGGATGCGGCAGGCCGGCGTCGAGGATCAGCCGCAGCAGCTGCCGCTCGAGAAGCGTGTCACAGTGCCGCGCAGGCTCGCACCCGAGCAGCTCCCGCAGCGCGACGACCCCGCGCGGACGGCTGATCCCGGCAATCACACCCGCGAGGTGCGGGAGATCGAGCCACCCACGAAAATCGGCTTCGCGTATCGCCTTCCCGAGATCGTGCGCGGATAGAACCCCGGCCAGGTCGACAAGCGTTCGGGAGACGCTCGTGCAGGGCACGCCGTCGACAACAACGCGATCGGCAGCCGTCAGCGAGCCGAGCCGGAGGACCTTGACGTCTGATCGAACGCCGCCGCGATACGACGGCACCGCAATCTCGATCAAACCGTGACTCGGACGTCGCGTCGTGAGCCGGTGGTGATGCCCGGCGGAGTAGCGGGCCGCCATGGCAGCGCCGCCATTCACGGACCAGACCGCGGCCAACCGCTGTCCCGCGTCCGTGATCCGCCGGTGCCCCACCGCGAACACCGATGGATGCACTCGATCCAAGGAACCTGCGCCTAGTCGATGTCGTATGGCCTGGTCGGTGATCCCGAGTGCCGCGAGCTGCGAGTGATGCACCAGCCCGTGCTGCCGGTTCGCGAGGTCGACCAGACGTTCCATGGTCAAGGAATAGGGCGCCAGCGGCCGAAACTCTCCCCCCAACCTGTTCGCCACCGGACAACCCCCAAAGTCGAGTGTCGTCCCTCTGGTCGCCCGCCACCAGTTCCGCGACACTCGACTTCCGGCGGACGGGCGGCGGCGCTCAGTCGTCGTGGGCGCCGGAGGCGATCGCGCCGGAGATCGCCTGCATCACCGTCGGGTCGCGCAGCGTCGTGACGTCGCCGAGCGCGCGGCCCTCGGCAACGTCGCGGAGCAGGCGGCGCATGATCTTGCCCGAGCGCGTCTTCGGCAGGTCGTCGGCCCAGACGATCCGCGCCGGGCGCGCAAACTTGCCGATCCGCTCGCCGACGAACGTCTTCAGCTCGGCGCCCATCTCGTCATCACCGTGGCGCTCGCCCTCGAGCGTGACGAACGCGCAGATCGCCTGACCGGTCTGCTCGTCCGCCTGCCCGATCACGGCCGCCTCCGCCACCCCGTGATGAGCGACGATCGCCGACTCGATCTCGGCGGTCGAGAGCCGGTGGCCGGAGACGTTGATCACGTCATCGACGCGGCCGATCACCGACAGATACTCAGCCTCGTCATGACGCGCCGCGTCGCCGACGAAGTAGACGGAGCCAGGCGCGCCCGCGACCGATCCCGGCTCCCACTTCGACCAGTAGGTCTCGACGTAACGCTCGTCGTCGCCGAACAGCGTCCGCAGCATCGCGGGCCACGGCCTGCGGATCGCGAGCAGGCCCTGCCTGCCGCCCCACAGCTCCTCGCCGCCCTCGGACAGCACGGCGACATCGATCCCCGGCAGCGGCCGGCCTGCGACCCCGGGACGCATCGGCTGCGCGCCGGGGAGCGTCGTGACCATGATCGCGCCGGTCTCCGTCTGCCACCAGGTGTCGACGACCGGGCAGCGCTCCTCCCCGACGACGAGCCAGTACCAGAGCCACGCCTTCGGGTTGATCGGCTCGCCGACCGTGCCGAGCAGACGCAGCGACGAGCGATCGAAGCGCTGCACGTGCTCGGCGCCCCACTTCATGCAGGCTCGGATCGCCGTCGGCGCGGTGTAGAAAATCGTCACACCGAGCTCCTGACAGAGCTCCCACCAGATCCCCTTGTGCGGGTAGTCGGGCGCGCCCTCGTACATCACCGACGTGCAGCCGTTCATCAGCGGCCCGTAGACGATGTACGAATGGCCGGTGATCCAGCCGACGTCGGCGCTGCAGAAGTAGACGTCGCTGTCTGCCTTCAGATCGAAGACGTGCTTGTGCGTCCACGCGACCTGGGTCAGATAGCCGCCGGTCGTGTGGAGGATGCCCTTCGGCTTCGCCGTCGAGCCCGAGGAGTAGAGGATGAAGAGCGGGTGCTCGGCGGAGAGCACCGCCGGCTCGCAGACCGGGTCCGCCGCCGCCAGCGCCTCGTCCCACCAGAGGTCGCGCTCGCCGATCGGGCAGTCCTCGATCCCGGAATGGCGGACGACGAAGACCGTCTGCACCGGCATCCCGGCCTCGTCGACTGCGCGCTTGGTCGCGACGGTCCTGCCCTTGCGCCGCGAGCCGTCGACGGTGATCAGTGCCTTGGCGCCCGACACCTCCATCCGCTCCTTGACGGACTCCGGGCTGAAGCCACCGAAGACGACGTTGTGCGGCGCTCCGACGCGCGCGCAGGCGAGCATCGCGACGACGACCTCGGGGATCATCGGCAGGTAGATGCCGACGACGTCGCCGCGCTCGACGCCCGAGCTCGTGAGCGCGTTGGCAGCGCGCTGGACCTGCTCGAGCAGCCACCCGTAGGTGATGTCGCGCCGCTCGCCCTCCTCGCCGCACCAGTGGAAGGCGACACGGTCGCCGAGCCCGGCCGCGACGTGGCGGTCGAGGCAGTTGACCGAGGCGTTGATCTCGCCGTCGGCGAACCAGCGGTAGAACGGCGCCTCGCTGTCGTCGAGGACAGACCGCGGCTCGGTGATCCAGTCGAGCGCGCGCGCCTGCTCGGCCCAGAACCCGGCCGGGTCCTCGTCGGCCCAGCGGTGCGCCTGGTCGTCGCGCAGATGCGCCTCGGCCGTGAACGCTTCGGCGGGCGCGATCTCCGCGCGCTCCATCAGCTCGTCGAGACGAGCCTCGATCTCCTGCTCGGTCAGCGGCGCCATGCCGCCGACCTTACCGGCGCTTCTTGCGCTTGCGCTGGGATGTGGCGGGTGACGGCGCGGCGCTGACCGGGCCCGTCTTCCGCGCCGTCTCGCGTGTCGCCTGCTCGCGCAACTCCTGCTGAGTCGGCCAGGCGACCGCCTCACCGGCGTCCCACGCCGGCGGCCGTCCGTTCGGCGCACGGCCGCTGAGCGCGACGGCGACGAGCAGCGCCCACGCCATCTGGAAGCTGTTGAAGCCGGTCCCGCCGGTCTGCAGGACCGTCAGCACCATCGTCGCGCCGACACCGACGCCGACCCAGCCGAGGAACCTGGTCAGGAGGCCGGCGCGCATCGCGCCGAGCCCGATCATGATCGTGGCGACCGCGAGGCCCATCACGGCGAGCAGCAGGATCAGCTGGAAGATCATCGTCGACCGATCGCCGGCCGGCCGCGTGAGCCAGTCCTCCTCGCTGATGGCGCTGCGGACGTGGAGCTGGGTGGCGACCTGCAGGCCGATCGATCCGAGGCCGCCGAGGACGGCGCCCGACGCGGCCATCATCTGCGCCACGCGCGGGACCGGATGCCCGCGCCCGGTGATGGCGCGGAACAGCACGACCAGGACGAAGCCGTAGAGCGTCAACGAGAGCCCCTGGAGGAAGGCTGTCGTCAGGTAGGGCAGCGCCTTGTCGTCCACGTGCTCGAGCAGGTCGGACGTGAGGCCGGCGCGGCCGATGTTCCGGCCCGCGGCCACGTCGAGCGAGTCGAGCAGCGTGACGCGCGGCAGCGTGCCCTGCGTCAGCGAGGCGAACAGCGCGGCAGCGAAACCAAGCACCGCGGCCGCGATCCCGGCTTTGACCGCGCGGGGCCGTTCGATCTGCTCGCGCTCGAGCAGGCCGGCCTTGGCCACGCGGCCTTCAGCGGCCATCTTCGATTGCCCGGGCGTCTTGACGGCCGCGCGGGGAGCCGGATTCGAGATCCCGTGGCTCGGGCGGCTCGGCGACCGTCGAGATCTTGTCGCCTGCGAAGAGAACGAGGTCGAGCACGGGCGCCGCGAACCGCAGACCGGTCTCGATGCGGCCGCGCCAGAGCGCCTGCGTTGGGGACAGCTGCGACATCGTGGCCGAGAACGTAGCTACTGAAGGCCCTGCCGCGCTTCCCGCACCAGCGTCACGGCCTCCGGGAAGACGACGGCCATCACGCGCCGGATCTGCTCGGCCTGCTCCTCGGCGTTGCCCTGGACGTTGACGCGGTTGATCGCGGCCATCGTCATCTGCACCGCAAGGCCGATCGCGTTGTCGGCCCACGCGAGCTTCTGCTGCCCCTGCATCTGCTCGGCGAACTCCGCCATCCGCCGCTGCAGGTCCTCTGGGTCTCCGAACAGTCCTCCAAAGCCTTCCATGGTCTCACTGTAGGGCGCGGGGCTTGGGCGGGACGAGGGTAAGCCCACCTCGTCGGTCCGCCATTTGGCGGCCCTCCTCGGTGTGGCTTGAATCAGAACGCGGCCTTTGGCCGCGTTCTGTCCTGGCAGGGGCCGTTACACGCGTTCGGCCTTCTCGGCATCCCGGTGCTCACGGCCGGCGCGGATGACGTCGCCGAACGAGCGGAAGCGGAAGATGAAGAGCAGCGCGAGGAACCCGGTGACGAACGCCGTGATCGCGATCGCGACCTGCTGACCGACCGAGTAGGCGGCGACCGTCGCCGTCCCGGCCGTCTCCGCGAAGACCTTGACCAGGAAAGCCTGTTGAACCCCGGCCCCACCGGGCGTGAAGGGCACGGCGGCGGCGACTGCGTTTACGCCGAGCACGAGCAGCACGTTCTTGACCGAGCCGCCGATGTGGAACGCGTCGAGCAGGAACCAGAACGCGGTGAAGCGCAGGCACCATGCCGCGAACTGCACACCGAAGACCTCGCGCATGTAGCGCGGGCGGTCCCAGAGGATCGTCAGCCCCTGCCGGACCCGCGCCCAGAAGCGCGCGACACGTTGGCCCAGCCAGGCGAAGAGGACCAGGCTGAGGACCGCCAGCGCGGTCAGGACGAACAGCAGCATCTGCGGGTTGTCGGCGAAGTAGCTGAGGTCGAACGCGTTGAGGTCGGCCCAGTCGGGCGGCCGCGGGAAGACACCCTGGGTGAAGGCGAACGTGAGGATGAAGACGCCCATCACCGCGTCGAAGACCGACTCGACGAAGAGCGTCGCGCCGATCGCCGGATAGGTCGAGTGCGGTACCGACTGCTTGGTCAGGAAGACCTTGATCACGTCACCGCCGCGGGCTGGAACGACGTTGTTGAAGCCGTACGCAGCGATGTACGCACCCCAGATCAGCTTGTAGGGGATCGGCTCCTCGGGGTACGCGGCGCGCAGGATGTTGCGGAACGCCGCGGCCCGCATCGACAGGTAGGCGATGAAGAAGGCGAGCCCGACCAGCAGCGGCTTCGCCGAGATGTGCGAGAGCTGGTCCGTGAACGACGAGACCGCGTCGCCGAACGCGGTCAGGTCATCGCCGAGGGAGGCAGCCGGTGCCACCCCGTCACAGTACGGGCATCGCGGGCCCGAGCCCGCACTCCTCCCAGACGGCCGGGTCGGCGAGCGACGGAAGCTCGCGGTCGGCCGGGGGCACGAGCGCCACACCGGGAACCGACGGGATCCCGATCACCCGCATCTCCGCCGCCTTCGCCGCAAGGGCGCCGGTCGGCGAGTCCTCGAACGCCAGGCACCGGCGGGGGTCGGCGCCGAGCCTGCGGGCGGCCTCGAGGTAGACGTCGGGAGCTGGCTTCGATGCCGCGACCTCACCGGCGGAGACCGTGACCGTCAGCAGCCCCGCGATCCCGGCGAGGTCGAGCACCTCGTCGATGAAGCGCCGCGACGAGTTCGAGGCGAGAGCGAACGGCACTCCGGCTGCCGAGAGCGCCTCGAGCAGGTCGCGGGCGCCGTGCCGCAGGTCGACGCCGCCGGCGATCTCCTCGTGAACGAGCTCGACGACCTCGGCCATCAGCTCGCGATCGCGGCCCGGCTGCTCGAGCCACGAGGAGAGCAACGCTCCTGCACGCTCGCCGGAACTGCCCATGATCTCGCGCTTGTGAGCATCGGTCCATTCGTGGTCGTAGCGGGCGAACAGGCGCGCTTCGGCGCGCGACCAAGATTCCTCGGTGTCGCAGAGCAGCCCGTCGTTGTCGAAGACGATCGCCGCGGGAGCGTTCATGAGGACACCAGCCGCAGCAGCGAGAGCTCGTTGCCGGCGGCCGGGAGCGCGCGGCGCGCCTCGATGAACGCGTCGGCTTCGAACAGGCCCTGTGCGAGCGCGATGTAGGGCCATGACGCCTGGATCGCCGAGCCCTCTAGCAACTGCTCGCCGTCGATCTCGCCTGCCCGCCAGCGCCGCCAGTGCGCCCATGTCGAGCGCAGCACGAGGTCCGCGCCGGGTGGCGCAGTGAGGCTCGGCTGCAGGCCGGTGTAGACGTCGTCGACAAGCCTCATCGCGACGAGCTGGCCATCGGTGAAGTCGTACTCGATCGCGCGTGCTCCGTACGGGCTCTGGTCGAGCGAGAACACGACGACGACCGACGCCATCGGCACCGCCGGAAGGGCGGCCAACAGCGGCGCCTCGTCGAACGGCGCGAGCGGCGTTCCGTCCGCGCGATGCGGCGGCTCACCGGGGTCCGTCGGCAACACGATCGTGTCCGGGCCCGGCTCGGGGACCGGTTCCACCGACGCCCGGTGCCCGGCGACCGTGAGCCGGTAGCCGTCGGCGTCCTGCTCGCGCCGGACGACGAGCTCGCCATCATCGAGCGCGGTGATCACTCCGGTATCGGGCAGCCAGTCAGCCATCGACAGCCCTGACGATCGTCTCGACGACAGGCCCGCGACGAACTCCGACCTGGGCGTCCTCGTGAACGGAGAGGTCGAAGCATGCGGCGATCGAGAGCTCGCGCTCGGGGTCGACGACCAGGAAGGACGTGCCGCCCTGAGCGTTGTGGCCGAAGGCGCTTCCGCTCAGCGAGACGCCGGCCATGCTCGTGAAGAGGTCGGTCCAGAAGCCGAGCCCGAACGACGCCTCACGCCCGAGCCCCCGGTCGTGGACCGGCTCTGCGACCGGCGCCGTCGCGAAGCGGATCAGATCTCTGCTGACCGTCGTCCGGCCATGCCACGCGTCGCCGAGCGCCGCACCGAGGCGCGCGACGCCCATCGCCGACGTGTACCACCCGAGCGACGGGTTCCACTGCGACTGGACGGTCCGGGTCGCCTCGTTGAGCAGCGGCACCGGGTCGCCGGACTGGCTCGGCTGGTAAGTCACGGCGAGCCCGCCGGTCGGAGCCGGCAGGACCTCCGGCCCGAACATCCCGGTGACGACGCTGCCGATGACGTCCGCGTAGTGGCGGTCGTGCAGCCGCTCGAGCATCGCGGCGACGAGCCAGCCGACCTCCGAGACCGAGTAGCACTGTGTGCCGCGCGGCATGTTCGGAGCCTCGAGCAGCCACTGCTGCGAGACGCGACGGAGGTGGAACGGGACGAAGCGGCTGACCGGTCCCTGCAGCGAGCTGAACCCGGCGCGCTGGGAGAGCGTGTCGAGGATCGTCGCCTCTGCGACCCAAGGGTTGGCGTCGGCGAGGATCTCGCCGATCCGCGTCTCGGGGCTGATGCGGCCCGCGTCGATCGCGCCTAGCAGCGCGAGGAACAGCGGCACCTTCGAGATGCAGTAGGTGCACGAGTACGAGCCGGTCGCCATCGGCTCGCCGAGATGGTCGACGCCATAGGCGACGTCTGCGACGAGCCTGCCCTCCTGGAAGGCCGCGACCTGGGCGCCACCGACGATCAGCCCGTCGCGCTGAAAACCGGCGAGCAGCGCTTTCAGATCGTCGGTCAGGTCGGACACGCCGCCGGAGACGATACGTGGCCGGGACTCAGGTCGCGGCACCGAGACGCTCGAGGCCGGCGCCGATCGCGGTGCCGATCAGCTCGATCTCGTGCGCCTCGATCGGCAGCGGCGGCGAGACCGCGACACCGCGCCCGAGCGGACGGACGAGCACGCCCTCCTCCCGGCACGCGAGCGCCAGCCGGAGTGGTGCGTCGGGCCGCGCCGCGAGCACGCCCTGGTCCAGCTCGACCGCGCCGATCAGCCCGGTGCCGGCACGGACCTGCCCGACGAGCGGTGACGACTCGCTCGAACGCAACGCTGCTTCGAGGTCGCCTTCGAGCAGTCGGCCTCGCTCGAGCACGCCGGTCTCATAGATGTCGAGCGCGGCGTTCGCGGCCGCGCAGCAGGTCGGATGCCCGCCGTACGTCGCGCCGTGCCTGAGCACGGGCGCCCCTGGTTCGCCGGTGAAGAACGGTTCGGCGATCTGTGGCGAGACGACGAGCGCGCCGAGCGGGAGAACCCCGCCGGTGATCCCCTTCGCGAGCGTGATCATGTCCGGCTCGATCCCCCAGCGGTCGACGCCGAACCAGGTGCCGAGGCGGCCGAAGCCGGCGATCACGCAGTCGGCGACGAAAAGGACCCCGTATTCACGGCAGATCTCGGCTGTGCGCTCGAGGTACCCGTCCGGCGGCAGGTGGACACCGCCGGCGCCGATGACCGGCTCGCAGAAGAACGCGGCGACCCGCTCGGGCCCGACGCGCTCGATCTCCGCCGCGAGCGCGTCGGCACTGTCGAACGGGATCTGCGAGGCGGCGCCGACGATCGTGCCGAAACCGGTCTGGTTGGCCTCGATCCCGCCGACGCTGGTGCCGAAGCCGTGTGTGCCGTGGTAGCCGTTCGTGCGGCCGATCAGGTGCTGGCGGCCGGGCTCGCCCCGCTGCGCGAACCAGGCGCGGGCGATCTTCGCCGCGCTGTCGATCATGTCGCCGCCGCCGGAGCCGAGGAAGACCTTCGAGCCCGCGTGCGGCGCGACCGCTGCGAGCCGTTCACAGAGCCGCTCGGCCTGGGCGTTCGTGAAATCGCCGAAGCACGAGTATGAGTCGATCTGCTCGAGTTGCGCGGCAATCGCCGCGTTGATCTCGGCGCGGTTGTGGCCGAGGTTGCAGCACCACAGCGACGCGGTCGCGTCGAGGTAGCGGCGCCCGTCGCTACCGGTCACCCACACTCCGTCGCCGCTCGCGATCTCCATCGCGTGCTGCTCGACCGCCCCCATGTCGGCGAACGGATGCCAGAACGCGGTCATGGCGCGAGCCTAACCGGAGCCGCTACAGCGCGGCGAGCACCGCCAGCACCTGCTCGTCGTGCTCAGCCGGTTTGACCTTCGCCAGCACGTGCGCGATCACGCCGGCCGCGTCGACGATGAACGTCGCCCGCTGCGCGCCCCAGAACTTCTTGCCGTACATCGACTTCTCGGCCCAGACGCCGTACGCCTCGCAGACGGCGTGATCCTCGTCGGCGACCAGCGTGAAATTGAGCGACTGCTTGTCGTGGAACTTCGCGATCGCCTTGACCGGGTCCGGCGATACGCCGAGGACCCGGGCGCCGAGCTTGGCGTACTCGGCCTCGTGATCGCGGACACCGCAGGCCTGCGTCGTGCAGCCGGGGGTCGAGGCCTTGGGATAGAAGTAGACGACGACTGGCTGACCGCGCAACGCGCTCAGCGCGACCGGGTCGCCGGCGTGGTCGGGGAGGGTGAAGTCGGGGGCGGCGTCGCCGGGCTGGAGCATGCCCTCACCGTAACTCGGCGCGTTCTGCTGCAGATGGCGGCAGAACGCGCCGAGTTGCGATTCGTCGCCTATGCGGCGACGACGCCGGCGGAGTTGCGCGGCAGTGGGACGGCCAGCCCGTCGGCGCGCAGCGCGTCGAGGTGCAATGGGATCGCCGCTCGCATCAGTCGCTCGACCTCGTCGCGGGTGTCCGCGACGACGGCGACTCCGGGCAAGTCCGGCGAGTACGCGCCCCATGAGGTCTCGCCTTGCTCGTAGATCACGAGATACTCGGTCATCGCAGATCCTCCAACCCAGTGCTCTGTCGGATGGACTTCAGGGTACCGACAGGCACATCCTTGTTGTCCTTCCCGGCGACCGTGACGACGCTCCGGCCGTCGGGGCTCAGCCACTGCTCGTGATCGCCGCGGGTACGCGCCAGCGTCCACCCGGCCTTGCGAAGCGCTCGCCTGACTTCTCGGAACTTCTTCGCCACCGGCCGAACCTACCCCGACCAGCGGACGAACATACGTTCGACTATCGAAGACGGTCAGCCGCCGCCCTACCTCAGCAGCCGCGACAGCCGGCGGTCCTTGAAGACCTTGCCACCGGTCTGGCACTGCGGGCAGTAGCAGAGCACGTAGTCCTCGAAGTGGACCGCCTCGATCGTCGTGCCGCAGCGCGGGCAGGGCTCGCCGTTCTTGCGATGGATCTCGAGCGGCAGCGGCAGCTTGTCGGGCAGCGGCAGCGCGAGCACGTGCTCGTAGTGCGCGATCGCGCCGCCGAGGCGCCCGGCGATCGCGGCGCGCAGTCCATCGGCATCGGCCTCGCTGAGATCGGCCCCGCGCGAGAAGGGCGACAGCTTCGCCGTCCAGAGGATCTCGTCGACCCAGGAGCGGCCGATGCCGGTGATCACGTGCTGATCGCGGAGCACGCTGTACAGCGGGCGCGCGCCTTCGGCCGCGAGCCGCTCGCGGAGGTCGGCCGGCGACTCCGGCCACGCCTCGGGACCGAGCCGCGAGATCGCCTCGTCGCTCTCGAGCTCGCCGGCCCTGACCAGCTTCGCCCAGGCCCGCTGGCGCGTACCGAACTCACGCAGCCGCAGCTCGCGCCCATCATCGAGCTCGAGCAGCACGCGCGCCGTGCGGTCGCGCATCGACGCCGGCTTGTCGTAGAGCTGCAGCCGTCCGGCGCTCATCAGGTGGATCAGCAGCGACAGGCCGCCCGCCGTGTCGACGATCAGATGCTTACCGCGCCGTCTCACGCCCGCGATCTGCTCTGTGGCGAGCGAGTCCATCGGTGGGTCGAAGGTCTTGACCGCGTTGAGCCCCGGCACGCGCACCTTCGTGATCGTCCTTCCGCGGGCCGCCTCGGAGATGAGACGGGCCGTGATCTCGACCTCGGGCAGCTCAGGCAACCGCTATCCGCCTTCGGCCATCGCCGCCAGGTCACGCGGGCGCAGGAGCACCGCGAGCTCGCCGGGCGGGGCGATCCGGATCCCGCAGAGTGAGCCCTTCGGCAGCCGCACGCGCGCGCCGGTGAGGTCGTGGACGAGCTGCGAGAGGTACGGGTCGTGGCCGACGAGCAGGACACGGCCGGCGTGCGCGAGCGCCAGCGCATCACCGGCGTCGGGCCCTGCGGCGAGCCCGGCGTCGAGCACCGGCTCGATGCCGAGCGGCTCTGCCGCGAGCATCGCCGTGTCCCGGGCGCGGACCTTCGGGCTTGCATAGATCACGTCGAACGAGACCCCGAGCGCCGCGAGCGCCGCTCCGGCCTGCCGCGACTGCGCGCGGCCCCGCTTGGTCAGCTCGCGCTCGGCGTCCGGTCGCGAGCCGTGGGGCTCGGCCTCGCCGTGCCGGAGCAGCCAGAGATCGATCGCCATCTGGCGACCCTATCCGGCCTCAGCGGAGTCTCGAAGGCCAGGTGTAGGCGGGCACACCCGGCGACGTGAAGACGGTGCCGTCCGGCGCAGTCCAGACAACGCGCCAGCGACCGTTCGACACGTTCCGCGACGTCGCGGTGAAGACGCCGCGGTTGTTCGTCGCGGGTGAGGCGACCTGCGACCACGCGCCGCTGCCGGAGCGACGCTCGATCGCCACGTTCGTCGTGGCGGTGGCGGGACGGACGAGGCCCCAGAGCCTGATCGTGCTGCCACGGCGCTCGGCGACCAGCGGCAGGCGGAAGCCGTCGAACGACGGCTTGTCCTTGCCGTCGAAGGTCCGCAGGCCCGATTCGAAGCCACCGCAGCAGTTGATGCCGGTGCCCTTCGAGATGTCGTCCGAAAGCAGGTACTGCGAGATCGCGGCGACGCGCGAGTTGTCGTAGGCGATCTTCTCGGCGATCGCTCGGAAGGCGTTCTGCTTCTCATAGGAGACGCCGTAGACCCGGTCGGGCACCGATTGGACCCCAAACTCGGTCAGGTAGAGCTTGACGCCCTTCTTGATCGCCTTCGCCTTCGCGGCGCGATCGAGCGCGATCGTCATCCGCGAGAGCACACCGATGTCGGCGAGCCGCGAGTTCGGAGGCAGCTTCAGCGGCCCCGCGGCCTTCGTATACGGGTGGTGGGCCCAGCCGTCGACGCGAGGCTGCACGCAGGCACGTGTCCGCTTGTACTTGCTGTTCAGGCAGAGCGCACCCTGGAGGAACTGGACCGGCGGGACCGAGCGCGGGCTCTGCCCGTTGGGCGCGGTCTCACCCATCAGCACCGGCTTCGTGTCGCCGGCTGAACGGAGGCCGCGAAGCGCCGCGTCATAGAGGCCCCTGTAGATCGACGGCGAGACGGCCTTGCCATTGTCGTACTGCGGCAGCAGGAACTGCGGCAGGTTCGGCTCGTTCATGATCGAGTAGCGAGCGACCTTCGACGAGTAGTGCTTGCTGACTGCGACGACGAACTCGCGGAAGCGATCGGGGCTCGGGCGCGTCAGGTTGTCGCGGGCGCCCTTCGTCGCCCAGCGCGGCACCGGGCTGGAGATCGTCAGCTGGACCTTCACTCCGCGCGACTTCGCCTCGTCGAGGATCGGGTCGTAGGCAGACCAGTCGTAGGAGGCGGGGGCGGAGAGATCCTTGGAGGGGCGGATCCGGCTGTCCGGCGACGGAGCGACGGCCTTCCAGCCGAGGACGACACGCAGCGAGCGCGCGCCGAGGCTGTCCATCTCGTCGAACGTCTTCACGAGCAGCAGCGGATCGAGCAGATCACGCGGGGCCTCAAAGATCATCTCCTGGCTCTTCGTCGCCGCGGCGGGCGTCGCCGGCACGGCAAGGAGGCCGGCGAGCAGCAGCAGGGTCAGGATCGGGCGGCGGGTGCGCATCACGAAGGCGGACAAGCTACCGGTGGGTCGAGCGTCTCCATCAATGGATGAGAACGGTCTCATCGCGTTTTGGTTGCGGTCTATAGATTCGAGCGCCATGGCACGGGAGCTCGCTAGCGACGACGTCGTCCGCACCGCCGAGGAGGCGGCGGCAGCCGAGCGCGCGCCGCTGCTCGTCCTCGACCCGCTGCTCGCCTTCCTCGACGCGCAGCGAGACAGCGATCGTCTCGGCAGCGGCGACGAGGATCCACGGATCAGCCTGATCGGCGACGGGCACTCCAACGAGACCTTCCTGATCGAACGCGGCGGCCGCCGCTTCGTACTTCGGCGCCCGCCACGCCCCCCGATCCCACCGAGCGCGAACGACATGCTGCGCGAGGCCCGCGTGCTGACCGCGCTCCACGGCCGCGCCCGCGTCCCGGAGGTGCTCGCGGTCTGCGACGACGAGTCGGTGATCGGAGCCCCGTTCTACGCGATGGAACTGGTCGCAGGGGTCGCCGTCACGACACAGCTGCCTCCGGCGCTCAACAACCCCGAGCAGCGCCGCGCTGCCGGCGAGGAGCTGATCGACGCGCTCGTCGAGATGCACGCGGTCGACTGGCGCGCGGCCGGGCTCGACGGCTTCGGCAAGCCGGAGGGCTACCTCGAGCGCCAGGTGCGCAGGTTCCTCGGGCTCTGGGAGCACAACAAGACGCGCGAGATCGACGCCGTCGAGCGCGTTGGCGGATGGCTCAGCGAGCACATGCCGCAATCACCGGCCGCGACCGTCGTCCACGGCGACTACCGGCTCGGCAACGTGCTCCTCTCCGAACAGGCTCCGGCGCGGATAACCGCGATCCTCGACTGGGAGATGTCGACGATCGGCGACCCGCTCGCCGACCTCGGCTATCTCTGCACCCTCTACGTCGATCGCACCGACCCCTCGCTCGGCATGTTCGAGCTGGCGTCCCTGACGCGGGACGAGGGCTGGCCGCTACGTAGCGAGCTCGTCGCCCGCTACGAGGAGAAGAGCGGAAGGTCGATGACCGACATCCGCTGGTATCAGGCGCTGGCGCTGTGGAAGTCGGTCGTCTTCATGGAGGGCAACTTCAAGCGCGCCTCGGCCGGCCAAACCGACGACGCCTTCCTCGCCTCGTTCGGCGACGGCGTCATCGAGCTCGCCGAGAAGGCGCTCGAGATCACCGGCGCCTGAGCTGTCAGGCGGCCGCGTCCGGCTCGCGCGTGAGGCGCCACGCGCCGACCGCCAGGACGGACCCGACCAGCGGGGCGACCAGGAACAGCCAGACCTGGTCCAGGGCCTTGCCGCCCTCGAACAGCGCCGGGCCGAGCGAGCGGGCGGGGTTGACCGAGGTGCCCGTCAGCGGCACGCCGACGAGGTGCACGACCGTCAGCGCCAGGCCGATCGCGAGCCCTGCGAAGCCGACCGCGGCGACCTTCTCGGTCACGAGCAGGATCACCATCACAAAGGCAGCGGTCAGCAGCGCTTCGAGCACGAACGCACCGCCCATGTTGATCGCCCCGTTGTCGTAGCCGTTGGTCCCGAGACCACCGGTCTTGTCGGCGACGTCGAAGGACGACACGAACAGCTTGAGCATCGCGCCGCCGGCGATGCCTCCGGCGAGCTGAGCGAGCACGTAGCCCCCGGCCTCCCTCGGCTCCTGACGCTTGGCGAGGACCATCCCGAGCGTCACGGCGGGGTTGACGTGCGCGCCGGAGATCGGACCGAACGCGTACGCCAGCACCAGCAGGACGAGGCCGAACGCGAGCGCGACGCCGACGGTTCCCGACGACGGCCCGTCGGCTTCGGCGCCGAGACCGCCGCTGATGCCGAACACGGCGGTGCCGACGGCAAGGAACACGAGCAGGAACGTGCCGATGAACTCGGCGGTGAGCTTGCGAGTCATGGGGCGAGCCTAGACGCGGGTCCGGCGCCTAACCACCGGCAACGGCGATCACGCCGGCGAGCGCGAGCGCGACACCCGCGTACTGAGATCGCAGCAGCCGCTCGTGAAGGAATGCCGCGGCGAGCAGCACCGTCACGACCGGGTACATCGACGCGAGCACGGAGACGATGCTGAGCTCGCCCTCGGCCGTCGCCAGCGCGATCAGCGCCGTCGCGAGCAGGTCGATCGTGCCGGCTGCGAGCAGGCCGGCGGTGAGCCGCGGCGCCGGCAACGGCCTTCCGGCTCGGGCCCAGACCCCGATCAGCACCGGCATCGGCGCGACGCGGATGAGCAGAGCCGACCAGAGCGCAGACTCCTTGGCCGGGCCTTCGAGCAGGATGAAGAACGAGCCGAAGCAGACGGCCGCGACGAGCGCGAGCAGCACGGCTCGCCGCTGAGCCTCCGCGTCCGCCGCGACCTCGGACTGCTCGCGGGAGGCGAGCATCACCCCGGCGACGACCGCGACGAGACCGGCCCACTGCAGCGCCGACGGGCGGTCACCGGCGACCACCCCGGCGGCGACCGGCAGCACGACGCCGCTCCCCGCCACGGGCGCGACCACGCTCATCGTCCCGATCGCCATCGCGTGGTAGAAGAGGCCGAGGCCCGCGACGCCGAGCAACCCCGCTGCGAGGAGCTGAAGGACGTCGCCGGTCGGCGGCAGCGGCGGCGCCAGCAGCAGGCAGACGGCCGCGCCGACGATCAGCCCGCCGAACTCGACGAGCAGCAGCACCGTGAGCGTCGAGATCCGTCTCGACGCCACTCCGCCGATGAAGTCCGAGCAGCCCCATGCGAGCGCCGCGGAGAGAGCGAGTACGACTGCCATCGCGACCATCGTCGCAGCCGCGGCGCGTGAAGCTGACCTGACCCCGGTTTATCGTTGACGACGTGTCAGGGGAGACGCAGACAACCGACGATCTTCGTGCGCTGCTGAACGAGTCGGGCCGGACGGCCGAGGCGCGCGAGCAGCAGCTCGAGCGATACGCCGACGACCTGCGCGAGTCGTTCCGCCGCGAGCGCGACAGCCGCGACGAGCTCGAGCGCTCGTACGTCGCGACGGTGCGCGCGCTCTGCAACGCAGTTGAGGCTCGCGACGCCTACACCGGCAGGCACGCCGAGCGGGTTGCCGCCTACGGGATGGCGATCGCCCATGCCGCGGGCGCGCCGTTCGCCGGCGACAGCGAGGTCGAGTTCGGCTTCCTGCTGCACGACATCGGCAAGGTCGCGATGCCCGACTCGATCCTCTGGAAGCCCGAGCCGCTGACCTCGGATGAGCGCACGCTGATGGAGCGCCATCCGGTCGTCGGCTGGGAGATCCTGCGCGAGGTCTCGTTCCTCGACCAGGCGAAGCTGATCGTCCGCCACCACCACGAGCGCTGGGACGGGACCGGCTACCCCGACCACCTCGGCGGCGACCGGATCCCGCTGACGGCTCGTGTCTTCTCGGTTGCCGACACGCTCGATGCCCTGACCACGCTGCGCCCCTACCGCAGCCCTTCGTCGATCGCGGACGCCAAGCAGATCATCGCCGACGCGTCGGGCACGCAGTTCGACCCGGACGTGGTCGAGGTGTTCATGACGATCGAGGACGAGCAGCTCGCGGAGATCCAGGCACGGGGAAGCTGATGGTCTCCGACCTCCTGATCGTCGACGACGACCCGTTCATCCGCAAGCTCGTGACGACGACGCTGCGGAACGTCGGCGCGTTCCGCCTGCACGAGGCTGAGGACGGCGCCGCCGCCGTCGAGCTCGCCGAGCAGCTCCGGCTCGGGATGGCCTTGCTAGATGTCGACATGCCGGAGCTGGACGGGATCGAGACCTGCCGCGTCCTGCGGGAACGGCACGGCCCCGAGCCGGTGATCGTGATGCTGACCGGGTCCGAAGACGAGGGCGTCGAATCCCGCGCCATGGCCGCCGGCGCCAACCGCTTCCTGACGAAGCCGTTCTCCCCGATCGAGCTGCTCGAACTCGTCGCCGAGCTCGGCGTCGACGACGGCGAGCCGCCGGACGACGCGGCGTAGGGACGGGGCCTACGACTTGCCCCTGCCGTACAGGAACCCGAAGACGCGCCCGAGCAGCTTCGTGCGGCTCGCGGTGTAGGGGTAGAAGTGCGGTTCCTTGCTCATCGCGAAGCGCGTGATCAGGACCGACTGCTGCTGGCAGAACTTGCGGATGCCGCCGCGGCCGTGGCGGTGGCCGAGGCCGGACTCCTTGACGCCGCCCATCGGCAGCTCGAGCGCTGCGTAGTTGATCAGCGCATCGTTGACGCAGACGGCACCGACGTCGAGCCGGCGGCCGATCTCGTCGGCCTTCTCGATGTCTTTGCTGAAGATCGACGCGCCGAGACCGTACGGCGAATCGTTCGCGAGGCGGATCGCCTCCTCGGCGTCACGGACCTTCATGATCGGCAGCGTCGGGCCGAAGGTCTCGTCGCGCATGCACGTCATCTCGTGGTTGACGTCGACGAGCACGGTCGGCTCGAACCAGTAGCCCTTGCCCTCGTTGACGCGCTTGCCGCCGGCGAGGATCTTCGCGCCCTTGGCCTTCGCGTCCTCGACGTGGGACTCGACGATGTCGACCTGCGGCGGGAACGTCATCGAGCCGACGTCGGCCGACCCGGCCGCCCCGTAGCCGTTGCGCAGCGAGCGGACCTGCTCGGAGACGAACTCGACGAAGCGGTCGTAGACCGCCTCCTCGACATAGACGCGCTCGACCGAGATGCAGGTCTGGCCGCAGTTGAACATCGAGTAGTAGACGAGCGTGTTGGCCGCGCGGTCGAGGTCGGCATCGGCGCAGACGATCGCCGCGTCCTTTCCGCCGAGTTCGAGCGAGACCGGGATCAGCTGCTCGGCGGCCTCCTTCATCACGAGCTTGCCGGTCCGTGTCGAGCCGGTGAACATGATCATGTCGACGTGCTCGATCAGCGCGGCGCCGGTCTGGCCGGTGCCGGTCGCGACCTGGAAGACGCCCTCCGGGATACCGCACTCGCGCATCCCCTCGAGCAGCTTGAGCGAGGTCAGCGGCGTGATCTCGCTCGGCTTGAGGATCACGCTGTTGCCGGCGGCCAGCGCCGGGATGCAGTCACCGAAGGAGTTCGTCAGCGGGTAGTTCCACGGCCCGATCACGCCGACGAGGCCGAGCGGTTTCCAGCGGACCTTGAGCTTCTTGCCCTTGACGAGCGCGGCCTGTGACTTGACGCGCTCCTCGGCGAGGTAGACCGGGGCGTGGTCGGCCCAGAAGCCGAACGCGGCACCGCCGTAGGAGACCTCGGCGATCAGCGCGTCCTCGTACGTCTTGCCGGTCTCCGAGCGGATCACGGCGATGACGTCGTCCTTGTTGTCCATCAGCCACTTCTGCATCCGCTTGAGGACGCGTCCCCGGCCCTCGAAGCCGAGCGCCTCCCATGCGGGCTGGACGGCGCGGCCGTGGGCGGCCATCGCCTCGATGTCACTGGAGCCGAGGTCAGGCAGCGTCCGGATGACCTCGCCGGTCGCCGGGTTCTCGACCTTGAAGGTGGCTGTGGTTCCGCCTGCGGCGGAACCATTCACCGAAGCCTCCGGCTTCGGTGGGCTTGGGGCGGGGGCGGCTTCGGTCGACATGGTGTCAAGCGTACTGCCTGACACCATCCATCCGCAATCGGCTAGCTGACCGTCAACGACTCGATCTTGATGTCCTCGACCGGCTTGTCACGGCTGTCGGTCTCGGCGTCCTCGATCTTGTCGAGCACATCGAGCCCTTCGGTGACATGACCGAAGACGGTGTGCTTGCCGTCGAGCCACGGGCAGGCATCGGTCGTGACGAGGAAGAACTGCGATCCGTTGGTGTTCGGGCCCGCGTTCGCCATCGCGAGCGTGCCGCGAACGATCTTGTGCGCGCTTATCTCGTCCTCGAACGTGTAGCCGGGGCCACCGGTGCCGGTGCCCTGCGGGCAGCCACCCTGGATCATGAAGTCCTTGATCACGCGATGGAAGGCGAGCCCGTCGTAGAAGCCGTCCTGAGCGAGCTTCTTGAAGTTCTCGACGGTCTTCGGGGCGTCCTCGTCGAACAGCTCGATCGAGATCTCGCCGAGGGAGGTGGTCATCGTGGCCTGGGACATGAGGCCACCCTACCCGTCCCCGAGCGGTCCCGAGGACGCCCTAGCGAAGCGCGGTGATCGATAGCGAGCCGAGCGAGACCGACGGGCCGGCCGCGCCGGCGGTCGTGAACCAGATCAGCACGAGGTCGTGCTTCTTCTTCGAGGACGTGTCGAACGTGATCGTCTTCTCGCCGTCGAGCTTGTCGGCCGAGCCGAGCTTGGTCCACGCGCTGTCGGTGACGTCGGGCGGGAGGTCGTCGGCCGAGGTCGCGTAGACCTCGAACGCCCCCGAGGCCCCCGCGAGCGTGATCTGCTTGAGCCGCTCGGCCTGCTGGAGGTCGACCGTGATCCCGAAGCGGAGCTCACCCTCGCCCTCGAGCGCGGACGCTGTCCAGGCGGTGTCGGGATCGTCGTCGAAGAGCTTGCCCCGGTTGGAGGGCGGGCTGACGATCCTCGACTCGGGGTCATAGGGGCCGACGTCGGCCGCCTCGAGCTCGAGCGCTGTCGCGGTCGGAGTGGTCGTGGTGGTGGTCGTGGTCGTCGTCGTGGTCGACCGGGTGGTCGTTGTCGACGGCGTCGACGGGATCGAGGGGACCGATGGGACCGACGGCAGCGGGTCGGGCGTCGGCGTCTTCGGGATGCTCGGCAGCTTCGGTGTCTTCGTCGACGGGATCGAAGGCAGCGTCGGCGTCGTCGGCGTGGTCGTGGTCGGTGCCGGGACCGTGTCCGGGTTACCCGGGTACGGAACGGTCTGGGCGAGCTGGATCGGGTCGGACGGCGGCTTTGAGAGCGCTGCGTACGCGGCGGCGACCGCGCCGCCCGACAGGAGCAGCGTCAGCGCCGCGATCGTCGCTCCGGCGCGTCGTCCCGGCGTCCGCCGGGCGCGGTCAGAAGCCCTCGTGCCGCAGGCCAGGCACCAGTCCTGCTCCTGCTCGAGCGGGGCGTGGCAGTTCGCGCAGGCGCGGGTGACGGCGGTCGTGGTGGTGTCGTCCTGGGCCGACATCGCCGGTCGAGGGTACCGGGACCGGGGTGCGGGTCAGACCGCAAGCGGCTCGGCGGCGAGCGGCCTGCCGGAGACGGTGGCCCCGCTGAGCGCGCCAAGCGCGTCCTCGATGCCGTCGGCCGGCAGCGAGAAGAGCGTCATCCGGTCGAGCATCTTGACGTCGCGCACCGCCTCGCCCTGAAGGCCGGTCGCGGCGGTGACGGCGTGGATGACGTCGGCGATGCTGACGCCGTCTGCGGAACCGACCGCGGCCACCACGCGCCGCGAGGGCTCGTCGCTCTGACGCGAGATCTGCGGCTTGGCGTGCCGCTTGGGCCGCTCCTCGACCTTCGCCGGCTTCGTGTGCCCGCCCGGCTCCCAGACCGCCATCGTCGTGCCGATGTGATCCTCGATCGCCGCGAGCTCCTTCTTCTGCTTGGGCTCGACGAAGGTCACGGCACGGCCGGAGCGGCCGACGCGGCCGGTGCGGCCGATCCGGTGGACGTAGACGTCCGGGGACGTCGGGACGTCGAAGTTGACGACGTGGGTGACGGTCGAGATGTCGAGCCCGCGCGCGGCGACGTCGGTCGCGACGAGGATCGGCACGCGGCCGCCCTTGAACGACAGCATCACGCCGTCGCGCTGGCCCTGGCTGAGGTCGCCGTGGAGCGCCTTGACGTTCATCCCGCCGTTCGAGAGCTTGCGGTAGAGCTGGTCGGCGCGGATCTTCGTGCGGGTGAAGACGATCGCCTGGTCGGGGCGCTCCTCGCGCAGCACCTCGACGAGCTTGTCGGCCTTGTCCTTCTGGCCGACCTCGAGCTGGAACTGCTCGACGGTGTCGACGGTCAGCGTCGCCGCCTTCACCTTCACGAGTTCGGGGTAGTAGAGGTAGTCGTCGGCGAGCGCGCGGATCTCCGGCGCCATCGTCGCGCTGAAGAGCGCGGTCTGGCGGGAGTTCGGGCAGAGCTTCAAGATCGCCTCGACGTCCTCGAGAAAGCCGAGGTCGAGCATCTCGTCGGCCTCGTCGAGGACGACGTAGCGGCAGCCGGCGAGCTGGAGCGAACCGCGGCCGATCAGGTCCTTGACGCGGCCGACGGTGCCGACGACGACGTGGCCGCCGTCGTGCAGCTGTGCCTGCTGGCCGCGGATCGGCGCGCCGCCGAAGACCGCGACGACATCGACGCCCTTGCGCGCGCCGTAGGTGCGGAGCGCCTGCGTGACCTGGATGCAGAGCTCACGCGTCGGCGTCAGCACGAGCGCCTGCACGGCCTTCTCGGACGGGTCGACGTGCTCGACCAGCGGCAGGCCGAACGCGGCGGTCTTGCCGGAGCCGGTCTGCGCCTGGCCGATCATGTCGCTGCCGCCCAGCAGGATCGGGATCGCCTGCTCCTGGATCGGCGACGGCTGTTCGTAGCCGACGTCCTGGAGGGCCTCGAGTGTGGTGGAGCTGAGGCCGAGATCGGCGAAGGCGGTGGACATGCGGCGCCCAGGCTAGTGGGGCATCTCGATCAGCAGCTTGCCGCTCGTCGTACGTGCCGCGAGATCGATCTGCGCCTGGGCGGCGTCGGCGAGCGGATAGGTGGCGCCGATCCGGGCTTCGATGTCGCCGGCCGCGGCGAGCGCGAACAGCTGCGCGAGCGGCACTTCGAGGTGGCGGCGCTGACCCAGGTAGTGGTAGAGCCAGAAGCCGATCACCGACTGCGAGCGCTTGAGCAGGCGTCCGGTCCGGACCTCGTTCTGCTCACGCGAGGAGATGCCGTAGACGACGAGGCGGCCACAGTCGGCGAGTGCGTCGAGGGCGGTATCGAAGACCGCGCCGCCGGCCATTTCGAAGACGGCGTCGACCGGGCCGGACGGCGCGTCGCCGGTGCCGATCGCGTCGGCGGCGCCGAGTTCGAGGCAGAGCGCGCGCTTCTCGTCGGTCGACGCGGTCGCGATCACGCGGGCGCCGAAGTGCGCGCCGAGCTGCACCGCGAGGCTGCCGACGCCGCCGGCGCCGGAGACGACGAACACGGTCTCCCCCGGTTCCACGCGCGCGCACGTCGTGTAGAGGTGCCAGGCGGTCAGTCCCTGGAGCAACAGCGCAAGCGCGGTGCCGTCGTCGCAGCCGTCCGGGATCGGGAAGACGCGATCGGCCGGCGCGACGACACGCTCGGCGTAGCCGCCGCTGACGAGCGCGACGACGCGCTCGCCGGTGTCGGCGCGCACCCCCGCGACCTCGGCGCCGGGGATGCGCGGCAGGGACTGGGCGGCGACGTAGCCGTCCTCGCGCTGATGCGTGTCGGCGAAGTTGACCCCGGCGTACGTGACGTCGATCAGCAGCTCGCCCTCGCCCGGGACCGGGTCGGGCAGCTCGACGAGTTCGAGCACCTCGGGACCACCGAACTCGGTCTGCTGGATCGCGCGCACCGGGCGAGAATAGGCTCGGCGGCGTGCTGCCCACGCTCGCCGGTGCCCGCCTGACGCTCAGGCCCCAGCTCGAAACCGACCTGGTCGTCCTCGGCAGCTTCCTCGGCGACCCATCGCTGGCGCGCTGGTTCGGGCAGGACGACGCCGACGATCTGCGCAGCAGCGACGCCGCGTCGACGCGCTCCGAGATCGACGACCAGGCGTTCACGATCGAGGTCATGGGCGATGTCGCCGGCTGGATGCTCGTCGCCGAGGAGCCGCACCCCGACTACCGGGAGGCCGGGCTCGACATCATGCTCGGCCCCGCGTTCCAGGACCGCGGGCTCGGCCCGGAGGCGCTCCGGCTCGCCATCCGATGGCTCTTCGAGGAGCGCGACCACCACCGCGTCACGATCGACCCGGCGGTCGCGAACGCGCGCGCGGTCGCCGCCTACCGGGCGGTCGGGTTCCGCGACATCGGCATTGCGCGGCGCTCCGCGCGGACGCCGGACGGCGACTGGGAGGACTCCCTGCTGATGGACCTGCTCGACGGCGAGCTGACGTGAAACCGCGACGGTACGCTCGTCCGATGCGGGAGATCCCGAGCGACCTACCCGGCGCCGATCTGATCGCGGCCGGCCTGCGAGATCTCGAGGCCGGCGTCGAGACCGAGGAGTCGCTGCTCGTTCAGATGGCCGCGCCGAGACTGGAGCGTCTCGGCATCGCCGTGCCGGGGGGCGCCGACGCGGGCGCCGGTCACCGGCTCTACGCCCTGATGTCCGATGGAACCCCGGCGGCACACAGCCGCTACCGGGCAGCACTCCGGCGCATCGCCAGCTTCGCCGGAGCCGCCGAGCATGCGACCACCCGTTGACGAGGCGCGTCTGCGCGCCTTTGCGCGGGGGCTCGCCGAGCACACGCGGACGCCGATGACGCTCTACCTGACCGGGGGCTCCACCGCCGTCCTGTTCGGCTGGCGTGAGACGACGGTCGATATCGACATCCGAGTCGAGCCGGACCTCGACGAGGCATTCCGCGCGCTGCCTCGCCTCAAGCTGCAGCTCGACATCAACGTCGAGACGGCGTCGCCACCGGACTTCATCCCGGAACTCGATGGCTGGCGGGAGCGCAGCCCGATCGCCTTCACGGAAGGCTCGGTGACCGTGCGGCATTTCGACCCGTACTCGCAGGCGCTGGCCAAGATCGAACGGGGATTCGCGCAAGACCTCGACGACGTCCGCTCGATGGCGCGTTCGGGGCTGATCGAGACGGCCCGGTTGCTGGTCCTGTTCGCTGAGGCCGAGGAGCGACTCTTCCGGTACCCGGCGATCAACCCCCGCGAGTTCCGGGACAAGGTCGAGCAGGCTGTGGCCGGGCTCGACGGCGAGCTGACCTAGCTGACGAGCTGCGCGAGCGAGACACCGGGCCGTGCGCCGGTGTGGCCGATCACGGCCCCTGCCGCGATCGCGCCGAGCTCGCCGCAGCGCGCGAGCTGCTCGCCCTGCGTGTACCCGTAGAGGAAACCGGCGGCGTAGAGATCACCGGCGCCGGTCGTGTCGAGGACTTCGGGCACCGGGACGGCAGCGATCTCGAACGTCTCGTCGCCGTGGAGAACGACCGAGCCTTTCTCGCTGCGCGTCAGGCAGGCGATCTTGACCTTGTCGCGGACCTGGGCGGCCGCCGTCTCGAAGTCGGTGCCGTAGAGCGTTGTGATCTCGGCCTCGTTCGCGAACAGGACGTCGGTGCCCTCGGCGATCAGGCGCAGCCACTCGTCCTGGTGACGGGTGACGCAGAAGCTGTCCGACAGCGTCGTCGCGACCTCGCCGCCGGCCTCGTGCGCGATGCGCGCCGCCTCGTGGAACGCGGCACGGGCCGGATCGCGGTCGAAGAGGTAGCCCTCGAGGTAGGTGACCTTGGCGGAGGCGATCACGTCCGGGGCGAGCTCGGCGACGCCGAGGTCGGCGGCCGCGCCCAGGTAGGTGTTCATCGTCCGCTGCGCGTCCGGGGTCACGACGATCAGGCAGCGACCGGTCGGCTCGCCCTCGTCGTTGGGCAGCGAGACGAAGCGGACGCCGAGCGCGCTCATGTCGTGCTCGAAGACGCGGCCGAGGCCATCCCGGTTGACGCGGCCGATGAAGGCGGCCGAGCCGCCGAAGCTCGCGATACCGGCGAGCGTGTTCGCGGCCGAGCCGCCGGAGACCTCCTGGCCGGACGACATCGCGCCGTAGAGCTCCTCGGCGCGGACGGTGTCGATCAGCGTCATCGCGCCCTTGTCCATGCCGAATCGCTCGAGGAAGGCGTCGTCCTCGTGGCTGAGGACATCGACGAGCGCGTTGCCGATGCCGACTACGTCATGCGGGGTGGTGGTCACGCGAGCGATCCTACGAGCCGAGCCGGTGAACCCGATGCTCCGTTCTGCGGGATTACGAGCCACTCGGCAGCGACGGGCCGATGTTGAGCGACCGCGTGATCGACGTTTCCCCTTTGTTTGCAACGTTAGCCCGGTTGTCAGGTTCTCGGACATCCGTCCGCTCGCGGCGTGATCGGTCCACCGGGCGTCCAGTCCTCGTGGCCGTCAGTGGAGGCAGCCCGGAGGTCCGCCGACCGGTTTCTTGAGCGTCGCAAGGGGCGGCGCTCCCGAAACCAAGATGACTCCCCGCACTCTCGTCACCGCAGCCCTTCTGACCTTCGGGCTGCTGGCCCCTCAGAGCGCCGCCGCAGCCACCGTCTCAACCGACGGGCTGGAGGCCGGCAAGCCAGCGCGCAGCGGCCCTGCGGTCGCCCGCGCAGCCGACACGAGCGTCGAGCCGAACCTGGTCGACCAGTGGGCGCTGGCCAGCGATCAGGTCATGGGCATCCTGACCGCTTGGCGGCAGGTCACCGGCAGCGACACGATCGTCGCGATCGTCGACTCGGGCGTCGACGTGTCGCACCGCGACCTGGCGCCGAACATCTGGACGAACGCCGGCGAGGTGGCCGGTAACGGCGTCGACGATGACCACAACGGCTTCGTCGACGACATCAACGGCTACGACTTCGTCGACCGTGACGGCAACCCGGCCGACCAGAACGGCCACGGCACGCACGTCGCCGGGATCGTCGGCGCGCGCGGCGACAACGGCCTCGGCGGCTCGGGCGTCGCCCAGCGGGTCCGGATGATGGCCGTTCGTGTGCTCGACGCGAACGCAGCGGGCACGACCGACAACGTCGCCAAGGGCATCCGTTACGCCGTCGACAACGGCGCCCGGATCGTCAACCTCAGCCTCGCCGGCCCGAGCGCCGGCGCCGAGCTCGAGGCGGCGGTCGCCTACGCCCACGCGCGCGGCGTCCTGATCGTCGCCGCGGCCGGCAACCAGAGCCGCGACCTCGGCGCCTCGCCCGCCTTTCCGGTCTCGCTCGCCGACGACTTCGTGATCGGCGTCGCTGCGATGAACTCGCAGCTGCAGCTCGCCGACATCTCCAACTACGGCGCCGGCGCCGACATCGCCGCGCCCGGCGCCGACATCCTCTCGACCGCCGTCGGTGGCGGCTACGAGTGGCGCACCGGCACGTCGATGGCGGCTCCGGCGGTCGCCGGGACGCTGGCGCTGATCGCGGCCGCACGACCGGACCTCGGCGCCGACGGACTCCGTGACGCGCTGTTCGCCGGCGCGACCTCCACGAACCTGCCGGTCGCCTACGGACAGGTGAACGCGGGGAACGCGCTCCGCCGCGTGATCGCACCGGAGTCCTGGAAGGAGCCGGTCGCAGCGAAAGCCCCCGACGTCGTCGCCCGCAGCGCCGCGGACGTGCGCAAGGCACGCGCCGCGGTCGATGCCCGGGTGAAGGCCGCCGCTGCGAAGAAGGCCGCCGTCAAGCGCCTGGCCGCCTGCAAGAAAGCCAAGAAGGCGGCCGCGAAGAAGGGCAAGAAGCTCTCCAAGCGCTGCCGCACGATCCTCAAGGCCGCGGCCAAGAAGTAGAAGCCGGGGCCGCGCCCCGCACTGCTTGTGCGAGGATCGGAAGCATGGATCCGCAGCGTCCTTCATCGGTGCTCTCCGACGGCACCATCCGCAGGCTCGTCGACGAGGGCCGGATTGAGATCGACCCCTGGGACCCCGGGATGGTCCAACCGGCGAGCGTCGACCTCAAGCTCGGCAGCTCGTTTCGCGTGTTCCACAACCACCGGATCCAGGTGATCGACCTCGCCGACCCGCCGAGCGGACTGACCGAGCACGTCGAGGTCTCCGACGACGAGCCGTTCGTCATCCACCCGGGCGAGTTCGTGCTCGGCCGGACCGAGGAGTTCGTCCGCCTGCCGGGTGATGTCGTCGCCCGGATCGAGGGCAAGTCGAGCCTCGGCCGGCTCGGCCTGATCGTGCATGCCACCGCCGGCTTCGTCGACCCCGGCTTCGCGGGCTCGCTGACGCTCGAGATCACGAACTTCAACTCGGTGCCGATTGTCCTGCGGCCCGGTCTGCCGATCGCCCAGCTCTCGTTCATGACGCTCGACGCCGAGGCCGAGCGACCGTACGGCCACCCGGAGCTCGGTTCGCACTACCACGGCCAGGTCGAGGCGACCGAGTCGCGGTATGAAGGCGGACCGGCTCAGGTGGCGAGGAGCTGACATGCGCATCCCGATCACGGCAACGGTGGTGAGTGCCGCGCTGATGCTCGTCCCGGGCACAGCAGCGGCCTCGAGCTCGTGCGTCAACGCCACCGCCCCTGCCGGCCTCAAGTCGGCGCTGACCAAGCTCCACCACCGAGGCGGCGCCAAGGACGGGCCGATCGCCGCCGGCTCCCTCTACTACGGGCGCTGCGGTAACACGCAGTACGCGATCGCGTCTTTCTCGAAGGCGCTCGCCGACCAGCCGGAGAAGTTCCGCAGGCTCCCGGGACGCGGCTGGGTCGACATCGGCGACGGGTTCGAGGACGGCTGCTCGGCGTCGGCCCGGCGTCCGATCCCGTGGGCGCTCGTGAAGCTGTGGGGCACCTGCATGCAGCGCTCCTGACCTCGATCGGCCGGGGCCGGCCGCGGCTAGTATGCAAGCCGTGCCTGAGGAGACACTGACCGTCACCGACAACCGGACCGGCAAGACGTACGAGGTGCCGATCACGGATGGGACCGTCAAGGCGATGGACTTCCGCCAGATGAAGGTCTCCGACGAGGACTTCGGGCTGATGACATACGACCCGGCGTACACGAACACCGCGTCGTGCCGCTCGGCCGTCACGTTCATCGACGGCGATCGGGGCATCCTCGAGTACCGCGGTTACCCGATCGAGCAGCTCGCCGAGCACTCGACCTACCTCGAGGTCGCCTACCTGCTCGTCCACGGCGAGCTGCCGAGCGAAGCCGAGCTCGCGGAGTGGACGCACCAGATCACGATCCACACGTTCGTGCACGAGAACATCAAGGAGTTCATCGCCGGCTTCCGCCACGACGCGCACCCGATGGGAATGCTGCTCGGCTCGATCGGCGCGCTGTCGACCTTCTACCCGGACGCGAACAACATCTCCGACCCGGAGAACCGGATGATCCAGACGATCCGGCTGATCGCGAAGATGCCGACACTGGCCGCGTTCGCCTACCGGCACACCCGCGGGATGCCTTACGTCTACCCCGACAATGACCTCGCCTACTCGGGCAACTTCCTCGGGATGATGTACAAGATGACCGAGCTGAAGTACCAGCCCGATCCGCGGATCGAGCGTGCGCTCGACATCCTCTTCATCCTCCACGCCGACCACGAGCAGAACTGCTCGACATCGGCGGTCCGCAACGTCGGCTCATCGCAGGTCGACCCGTACTCGGCGGTCGCCGCCGGCGTCGGCGCTCTCTACGGGCCACTCCACGGCGGCGCGAACGAGGCGGTGCTGCGGATGCTGCGCCGGATCGAGAAGGTGGAGAACATCCCGTCCTTCATCGAGGGCGTGAAGGCCGGCGACGAGAAGCTGATGGGCTTCGGCCATCGCGTCTACAAGAACTACGACCCGCGCGCGAAGATCATCAAGAAGGCGACCGAGGACGTCTTCGAGGTGACCGGCGTCAACCCGCTGCTCGCGATCGCCCAGGAGCTCGAGAAGATCGCGCTCGAGGACGAGTACTTCGTCCAGCGCAAGCTCTACCCGAACGTCGACTTCTACTCCGGTCTGATCTACGAGGCGCTCGGTCTGCCGGTCGAGATGTTCCCGGTGATGTTCGCGATCGGCCGCACCTCGGGCTGGATCGCGCAGTGGCTGGAGCTGGTCCAAGACTCCGAGCAGAAGATCGCCCGCCCGCGCCAGATCTACACCGGCGAGCGCACGCGGGACTACGTCCCGATCGGCTCGCGCTGACCGCGAACCCTCGCCGATGACCCGCCGCGACAGCGCCCTCGCGGTGCTGGTGATGGTGATCTGGGGCGTCAACTTCGTCGCGATCGACGTCGGCCTGGAGGACGTCCCGCCGCTGCTGTTCGTGGCGATCCGGTTCTGCGTCGTCCTGCTCCCGGCGTTCCTCTGGGTCGCGAAGCCGGACATCCCGTGGCGGTACCTCGCTGCTGTCGGCCTGCTGATGAGCGCCGGGCAGTTCGGACTGCTGTACGCGGGACTCGACGCTGGGATGCCGATTGGCTTGGCGTCCCTCGTGCTGCAGATCCAGGTGATGCTCACGGTGATCATCGCCGCGGTCGCGCTGCGGGAGCCGCCGACACCGCGGCAGATCGTCGGCGTCGCCGTCGGCATGGCGGGCCTCGTGATCGTCGGCGTTGGGCGTGACGCGGCCACCCCCGCGCTGGCACTGCTGCTGACGCTCGGTGCGGCCACCTCATGGGCGTGCGGGAACGTGGTGTCGCGCAAGGTCGGGACCACGGCAGGCCTGGAGATCACGGTGTGGTCGGCGTTCTTCGTCCCGCTGCCGCTGTTCCTGCTGTCGCTTGTGCTCGACGGACCGGACGCGGTCGGCCACGCCCTCGCGCACTTCTCACTCGGCGCGGTGCTGTCCACGCTCTACACCGCGATCCTCAGCTCGCTGGTCGGCTACGGCATCTTCAACACGCTGCTGAGCAAGTACGAGACCGCGAACGTCGTGCCGTTCGTGCTGCTCGTCCCGCCGATCGGCATCGTCTCCGCGTGGCTGTACGAGAACGAGGTGCCGAACGGCGCCGAGATTGTCGGCGGACTCGTCCTGTTGGCGGGCGTGGCGATCACCACGCTCGGCCCACGCCGCAGCGTCGGCACCACCTAGCGATCAGCGCCGACGGGCGAGATACAGCAGACCCATCGTCACGCCACCGACCGCGATCACCACGAGCAGCACGTCGTCGAGCGCGTTGATCGGGCCGTCGGCACCGATCCACCCGAGGACACTGAGCAGGCCGTAGAGGATGGCGGTGCCCACGGTGACGAGCTGGGCGACGGCGGCAAGTCGATCTCTATCCATGGCCGGGACCGTACCCGGCGTCTCGGTTCTACCGGCTGCGCATGAACGCCATGACGAAATACAGCAGCTGGCCGAGCGCGGCGACGCAGCCCGCGACGTAGGTCCACGCAGCCGCGTTCAGCACCTCACGTGCCGCGGGCACCTCTGCGGGTGACAGCAGCCCCTGCTGCTCCAGGGCAACCAACGCGCGGCGGGGCTCGCGATCGTCGGCGTCGGCCGCGACGCGGCCACCCCCGGGCTCGCGTTGCTGCTCACGCTCGGCGCCGCCACCTCGTGGGCCTGCGGCAACGTCGTCTCGCGCAAGGTCGGGACGAGCGCCGGCCTCGAACTGACCGTCTGGTCGGCGTTCTTCGTCCCGATCCCGATGTTCCTGTTGGCGCTGGGGATCGAGGGTCCGGACGAGATCGGCCACGCCCTCGCCCACTTCTCTGCCGGAGCGATGCTGTCGACCCTCTACACGGCGGTGCTGAGCTCGCTCGTCGGCTACGGCATCTTCAACACGCTGCTGAGCAAGTACGAGACGGCGAAGGTCGTGCCGTTCGTGTTGCTCGTGCCGCCGATCGGGATCGTGGCGGCCTGGCTCTACGAGAACGAGGTGCCGAACGCCGCGGAGCTGGTCGGTGGCGTCGTGCTGCTCGCCGGCGTGGCGATCACGACCCTCTCCACGGCGTCTCGTGGCGCCGGACAGGGGTGAGCAGACCTGGTCCCTGGGTGCCGTGGCCGCGGCCACGGTTCGGGCGGACGATGCAGGTCGTCCAACAGGCCTCGTGCGGAAGGACCCGCGCACCGGGGTCGGCATCGGCGGATCCGGTCTGGAGCTGGCTCAGGTCAACGTCTACACGACGAACACCAACCAGGACGTCCGCGTGCGCGCCGGCCTCTTCATGTTCAAGCGCGGCGTCTACCTGCAGGGGTTCAAGAGCGAGCTGTACACGCTGCCGCGGGCGCGCCAGAACCTGATCGGCGTATCGCCGACGAAGGTCGCGTATTGCAAGGGCCCTAACAACGGCGCCGACACGCTCGGCGGGACGCTGCCGAACACCAGCTTCACGACGCCGTGCCACGCCTGGAACGAGGGCTACCGCCTCGGCGCCAACTTCGTCCGGCCGGACGGCAGCGTCCTGACCTCACTGCAGAGCGACGACCAGACGCTCGCGATCACGAAGTAGGCGACCGATAGGGTCGCAACGGTGAGCGACCCTTTCGGCGGATACCTCGATGGCCTCGACGGCGACCGGCGTGTGGTCGTCGGACAGGTCATCGAGGCGATTCGATCGGGCATCGACCCAGGGTTCGAAGAGTCCATGCAGCACGGGCTCCCGGCCTGGGCCGTCCCGATGGCGGTCTATCCGGCCGGCTACCACTGCACGCCGTCGGACCCGGTGCCCTACATGCAGGTGGCGAGCCGCGCCAAGCAGATCGTCGTGTACTCGATGGCGATGTACGCCCGCGCGGACTGGCTCGCCTGGTTCGAGGACGAGTACGCCAAGCTCGACCTCGGCAAGCTCAAACGCGGCAAGAGCTGCCTGTACTTCACGAAGCTCGATCGGATCCCGCTCAACCTGATTGGCCGGCTCGCGGGCAAGGTAACGCTCGACGAGTACGTCGAGCACTACCGCACGGTCGACCCGCGCTGAGCGGTGCTCAGTCCCTGTTCCCCGCGAACATCATCACGAAGTAGAGGAGCTGGCCGAGCGCCGAGACGAAGCCGGCGACGTAGGTCAGCGCGGCCGCATTCAGAACCGCTCGCGCCCCGGGCACCTCATCGGAGAGCAGCAGCCCCTGCTGCTCGAGTGACGCAAGCGCACGCCTCGACGCGTCGAACTCGACCGGCAGCGTGACGAGCTGGAAGAGCACCACGATCCCGAACAGCGCGATACCGGCCAGCAGCAGCGCGCTGCCGAGCTGGTTCGAGGCGCCGAGCAGAAGGCCGCCCATCGCCGGGAAGATCCAGAACCCCTGGGCGAACATCACGGGGCCGACGATCGCCTGGCGGAACCGCATCGGCCCGTAGTTGTTGGCGTCCTGGATCGCGTGCCCGGCCTCGTGTGCGGCGACGCCGAGCGCCGACAGCGAGCTGGCCGCGCCGACGTCCTGGCTCAGGCGCAGCGTCTTGGCCTTCGGGTCGTAGTGGTCGGTCAGGTGGCCCGCGATCGGCTCGATCGTCAGCGCCGGCAGGCCGGAGCTGCGCAGGACCGCGGCGGCCGCGTCAGCGCCGCTCATGCCGTTGGCGGGCCGAACCTCGGAGTACTTGGCGAAGGTCGACTTGACCTTCATCTGCGCCCAGAGGCCGAGCAGCAGGCCGGGGGCGGCGAAGAGCAGAAAGAGCGGATCGATGAACATGGTGCCGATCAGGCTAGGTACCCGTCCCTAACGCACGCTAAGGATTTCGGGTATCGGGGCCGGGGAGTGCCAGCGTCGCGCCGTGCGCGCGTAACCATGCTCGCGGTTCCCCGTACCCCGGGTACAGCCGCTCGACCAGCGCCCAATACCGCTCGGAGTGGTTCATCTCTGCGAGATGGCAGACCTCGTGGACGACGACGTACTCGGCGACCTCGTCGGGCGCGAGCATCAGCCGCCAGTTGAGCGCGACGCTCCCGGTCGTGCTGCACGAGCCCCAGCGGGTGCGCTGGCCGCCGATCGTCGTCCGGCGATACGGGATCCGGATCCGGCCCGGCGCGGTGCGGTCGAGCTCACGGACGGTCGCCTCGACGCGCGGCGTCAGGTCGGCCTTGGCCTGCCTGCGGTACCAGCGCTCGAGTGCGGCGGCCCGCGTCTCGGCCTCACCGGGGACGAGCAGCTCGTCGCCGCGGCGGTGGACGCGGGTGCGGCCCTGCTCGGATCGCAGCTCCAGGGTGGCGCCGAGATAGGGCACGGTGTCGCCGCGCGCGCTCACGTGCGCCTGGGCTGCGAGAGCCTTGGCGCGGTGCCTGTCGATCCACGGCGCCAGCTCGACGACGGCGTTCGCGGCGTCGCGCTCGGATGCGCGAGCCGGCAGGACGACCTCGACACCGCCGTCGTGCGGGTCGACCCGCACGGTGATGCGCTTTGCGCGGGTCGAGTGGCGCGTCGTGTACGCGAGGCCTGGGCCGGTCACAGGGCGGCGCCGGGAACCTGGGTGATCGGCAGGACGGGAAGCTCGTCAGCGGCGAAGCCGTAGGTCGGGTCCTGCAGCCGGCGGAAGAACGCGGTCGCGATCCGGCGGCCGTGGTTGATCGCCGCGTCCGCGACCTCGCCGGCGAAGAGCTCGTTGACCGTGTTCTCCCAGAGCACGACCCAGCGCGTGAAGTGCCCGGCCTGGAGCGGCACCTTCTCGTGAAGCCGGGCGTGGACGGCGAACGCGCCGCCGCCGTAGGTCCCGGCACCGAGCAGCAGCGTCTCCCAGAACGCCGTGATCGTCGGCCGGTGCTTCTCGAGGTCGAGGTGGGCGACGTCGGTGAACAGGAACCCGATCAGCGGATCGACCATCGCCGTCTCGTAGAAGCGATCGACTAGCAGCTCGATGTCGGCGCGGGTGGCGATGTCGTGGCGCTCCTGCATTGCGCCTGAGGGTACGGCGCGATTCGTTGCGAACGCCGTGTCCAGCGCCACAGATGGCCTGCGAGCGTGCCGGCAATGGCGAACCACCGGCCGACGCCCCCGCCCGCGCGATCCGTGTCGACACGGATCGCCCTCGCACTCGGTGTGCAATCCGTGCCGGCTCTGGCCGAATGGCAGCACGGCGTCGTGGGACGACGGCAGCTGATCGAGCGCGGGCTCACGGACCGCGTGATCGCGGGGTGGCTCCGCAACGGCCGGCTGCACCGGATCCACCCCGGCGTGTACGCGCTCGGCCACCGCCGTATCGACGCGACGGGAGTGCGTATGGCCGCATTGCTGACCTGCCGCCCGGGGTCGTTCATCGGCCGGCGATCGGGGATCGCTTGGCACGCGCTGCTCGCCGACAACCGCTCCTCGATCGACGTCGTCGTCCCCGGCCGAGGCGTCGCAGGCGGGCCGGCGACGGTGAACGTCTCGCGTATGACGAGCGTCCACCCCGACGACGTGACTGCCGACGGATGCCTCCACGTCGCGTCCGTTGCGCGATCCCTCGTAGACGGCGCGGGGGCGCTTCGAGACCGCGAACTGGCGAAAGCGATCAAGGAGGCCGAGTATCTGCGGGTGCTCGATGTGCGAGCTGTGCTCGACGCGCTGGAGCGGACGCCGACGCGCCCGGGCGCCGGACGGCTCCGCAACGCGCTGGGCGCCGACCAGCTGCTGCTCTCCCGCGAGGAGTTCGTCCTGCGCTACGTCGCCCTCTGCGAGCAGCACGCGCTCGACATCCCGCAGATCGATGTTCGGCTCGATACGGGACTCGACAGCCTCGGCCAGATCGACCTGCTGTACGCGGACGAGAAGGTGATCATCGAGCTGGACGGGGCTCAGGCGCACATGACGAGGACGCGCTTCGAAGAGGACCGTCGCCGCGACGCCTACCTCGCAGCTCGCGGATACCTGACGTTGCGGTTCACGTGGCGCCGGCTGATCGCAGAACCGGCGGCGATCGCCTCCGAAGTGCGCGCCGTTCTCGACGCGCGGCGATCCGTGTTGACACGGATCGCGCACCGCATACGAGTGTGATCCGTGCCGACACGGATCACACCGGCGGCTCACACAGCCGCAGGCGGCGTGCGCGGCGCGCCGAGGCCCGTGCGCTCGGCGTCCCACGGGCGCCAGAGCTTGAGCGCGCTCATGATCGCGCGGGTCGCCGGCGACTTGTTGAGCGTGTAGAAGTGCGCGCCGGGCGCACCCCTGGCGAGCAGGTCGGCGGTCTGCATCGTCGCGTAGGCGACGCCGAACTCGGCCACCGCCTCCTCGTCGTCCTTGCGCGCCTCGAGCTCGCCGAGCAGGTGCTCGGGCAGCGACGCGCCGCACATCGCCGTGACGCGGGCGATCTGTGCGTAGCCCGTGATCGGCCACACGCCGGGAACGATCGGCGCGTCGATCCCGATCGCCCGCGCACGGTCGACGAAATCGAAGTAGAGGTCGTTGTCGAAGAACATCTGCGTGATCAGGAAGTCGACACCGGCGTCGACCTTTTCCTTGAGGTACCGGAGGTCGTCCTCGCGGGACGTCGCGTGGATGTGCCCCTCGGGGAAGCAGGCGGCCCCGACCGAGAAGTCGTAGTCGGCCTTGAGCAGCGACACGAGCTGCGAGGAGTACTCGAGCCCTCCGTCGGTCTTGACCCAGTCCTCCTGGCCCTGCGGCGGATCGCCGCGAAGGGCGAGCACGTTGCCGATGCCCGCGTCCCGCATCTGATCGAGCACGCTGCGCAGCTCGGCCTCGGTCGCGCCCACGCAGGTGAAGTGCGCCATCGCCGTCAATCCGTGCTCCTGCTGGATGCCGGAGACGATCTCGAGCGTCTTCTCCTGGGTCGACCCACCCGCGCCGTAGGTGACGGAGACGTAAGCGGGCTCGAGCGTCCGCAGCTCGTCGAGCGCGGCGTGCAGGTTCTGCTCACCCTGCTCGGTCTTGGGCGGGAAGAACTCGAACGAGAACGTCGGCTCGTCCGACTGCAATAGCTGATCGATCCGCGTCACTGCGGAGAGGCTAGCCAGCCGCCGGTTCCGAGCAGTTGAACATCCAGCGCGTGCCGAAGCGATCGACGCAGTAGCCGAAGTAGTCGCCCCAGAACATCTCCTGCGGCGCCATCTCGGGCTCGCCCCCTTCGGAGAGCGCGGCGAAGAGCCGATCGGTCTCTGCCCGCGTGTCGGGCTGCAGGTTGATGCTCATCGTGTTCCCCGGGGACCACTCGTCGCCCATTGACTTGATCGTGTCGGTGCCCATGAGCCGGTGCCCTGCGAGGATTGGCAGTGAGACGTGCATCACCCGACCCTGCTCGTCCTCTGCCAAGGGCGTCTGTCCGGGCGCCATCGGGATGTCCCGCATGTACTGGACCGGCGCGTCGAACTCGGTGCCGAACACGTCGCGGTAGAAGTTGAACGCCGCTTCGGTGGTGCCGTCGAAGTTGAGGTAGGTCGAGACGGAGGCCATGCCCCGACCCTACCCCGCTGCTCGCCAGCGCTCCACCGGCCCGAACTCGCCGGGCATCCGCTCGACCGCACCCTGCAGCTCGAGATGCGTCAGGTAGACGAGCGTCTCGTTCAGCCACCAGGCCCCGGTCATCGGGTTGAGCGCACCCTCGTAGACGTGCGGGATGACCTCGAATGCCGCCAGCGGCTCGCCGCGCACCGCACCCAGCACCTTCTCGATCCGCTCGTGGACGAGCTTGCGGTTCGCGTCGATGTGCGCGCCGATGTCGGTGAACGTGCGGCCGTGGCCGGAGAGGCAGAGCCGGGCGTCGAGCGTCTCGACGAGGTCGAGCGAGCGAAGGAACTCCCCGGCCGGGTCGGGCGAGTAGCCGTAGTCGTACCAGAGCGAAACGCGGCCGAGGAGATGGTCGCCGGAGACGAGGATCCGGTGCTCGGGCTGGAACAGGCAGACGTGCGACGGGGCGTGGCCGGGCGTCTCGTAGACCTCCCACGACCCGAGGTCGGTCGAGACCGTGACCCCGGGCAAGAGGTCTTTCGCCGGCTCGACGACCCCGGCGATGCCGTACGGCTGACCGCGCCGCTGCTCGAGCAGCTCCAGCGCCGGCTCGGGCACTCCCGACTGACGGGCAACCTCGATCCGGCGGTCGAGTGCCGCGTCCGGGTCGTTCGCCGTCTGCAGCATGTGGCCGTGGTTCGGGTGCATCCACAGCTCGCACCCCGACCGCTCGGTCACGGTCTTCGCCTGGCCGTAGTGGTCGGCGTGTGCGTGCGTGCAGACGAGCAGCCGGACGTGTTCGACCTTGAGGTTGACCTGCTCCATCGCGCGATCGAGGTGCGCCTCCGAGCCGGGTTCGTGCATTCCGCAGTCGAACAGGACGACGCCGTCACCGGCCGCGACCGCCCAGGCGTTGCAATGCGGGACGCCCGGCCACGGCAGCGGGAGCCTGAGCCGCCAGACGCCGGGAACGACCCGTTCGCCGCGGCCGACCTCGCGCTTGTGGGCGGGAGACGACATGCGGCCACGCAGCCTAGTGCCGGCTCGGACCGTCCGGGCCGCGCCTACTCTCTGTCGGGGTGTCGGGCAACTGCCTCCGCCGAGCGATCGGCGCCTCCCTGCTCGCGCTCGCGCTCGCTCCGTCGGCGCTGGCGAAACCGATCACCGGGGGCGCCGGGCCGGACGTGCTGCGCGGGACCGCGAACGCCGATTCGATCTGGGGCCGGGGTGGCCCTGACCGCATCCACGGGAACCGAGGCGCCGACAACCTCTACGGCGAGACCGGGCCGGACCGGATCTGGGGCGGCGCGGGCGCCGACCGGCTCGACGGGTTGACCGGCGATGACCGTCTGGCCGGGCAGTCAGGCGACGACACGATCAGCGGCGAATTCGGCCACGACGCGATCACCGGCGGCGCCGGCGCGGACGCGATCGACTCCGGCGCCGCGCCCGACGTCGTCTGGGGCGGCCCCGGCGACGATGTGATCCACGGCGGCTCAGGCAACGACGCGCTGCACGGCGGCACTGGGGCCGACACGATCTTCGCGGACTCGGGGCACGACCGGATCTTCGGCGGCGACGGCGCTGACACGGTCCACGCGAACCTCGGCCATCCGATGCGCTCGGTCGACTGCGGCCCGGGGCGCGACACGCTCGTCCTCGCGCCCGGCGTGCCGCGTACGGGAGTGCGCAGCTGCGAGATCGTGATCCGCCGGTCGCCATCCGAGCAACCGCTGCTCGGCCGCACCGTCCTCGTGCCCGCGGGCGCGGGGCAGACAGTCACCGGGACCGAGCGCAACGACCGGCTGCTCGGCGGCCACGGCTCCGACCACCTCGACGGGATGGCGGGCGACGACGTGCTCTGGGCCGACCGGCTGCCGGGCCCCGGCGGTGCCGGTTCCCGGGACCTCATCTCAGGCGGCAGCGGAGACGACCGGATCAACGGCGGCAGAGGCCACACGACCGTGTTCGGCGGGCCAGGGGCAGACCGGATCCAGGGCGGCAGCGGGCCCGGCACCCTCAGCGGCGGGCCCGGCGACGACGAGATCCGCGTGCGATCCGGTGGCGGCGCGACGGTCGATGGCGGCGACGGCGCCGACACGATCGTCGCCCGGGTGTCGCGAGGTGTGGTGGCGATCACGTGCGGCCCCGGCGCCGACACCGTCGACGCCTCGCCCGGCGTGATCGTCGCTGCGGATTGCGAGACGGTCGAGCGTTGATGGCCAAGCGCAGGCGCGACTCACCCCAGGCTCCCGCCACCGACTACCCGTCGCCGGACGGCGAGATGACGCTGCGCGTGCGTGGCGTCATGACTGTGAAGACGCGCGAGCAGTACCGCCACGAGGCGAGCCCTGCAGGCACGACGGCGGCGGCCAACACGGACGACATCCGCGAGCGCGCGATCGAGTTCCTGTTCGAGCGGCTCGTCGCAGGCTGGACGATCTCCGGGGTCGAGACGAAGAAGCCGAAGGAGCTGCTGCTCCGTTACCGGTTCGCGTCTCGTGAAGAGCGCGAGTGGATCACGGGCGTGATCCGCGAGCACTGCGCCGAGTGGTTCCCGGACATCGTGGTTCCCTGAACTGCGTTCAGGGAACCACGATGTCCCACGTAGCATCCGAGTCATGTCTGCGATCACGCTCCACGTCCTGCCGCCGTCCCACCCCTGCGCCGCGGCCGACGCAGCGCTCGCGCTGAAGGGGCTCGAGTACGAACGCGTCGAGCT
>WBZP01000158.1_pt1 | contig 98004 bp, 85 predicted proteins | sample 5204301 | NCBI WGS metagenome assembly WBZP01 (sample SAMN12412401, study PRJNA552823) | activated sludge metagenome | isolation source: activated sludge from nitrification reactor of wastewater treatment plant... | place: USA: Pennsylvania | collected 2017 | reverse complement strand
ATACCCGAGTCCGACGATCCGGCGTCGTTCGGTCCGTTGGGTGTGGGCCGGATCAGCTTCGGGCCGTTCTGGCAGGCGGCGCTCGCGGTTCGGGCCCGGGAGATCCTCAGCCGCTGGCGCTGACCGGACCGGTCACTGCGGGTGGCCGGCCAGGTACTCACCGACGGGGATCGCCGTGGATTCGGCGTAGCCGATCGGGAGCAGCACGTCGCCCGCGGTCGTCGCGTAGTAGACGTCCCAGTTGTAGTAGCCGGCGAATGCGGCCGGGTCGGCGGCCAGCACCGCGGCGAAGTCGTTAACCGCCCGCACGTACTGATCGGCGTGGTTGTACCGGTAGATGGCGTGGTCGGGGTCGCCGGCGAAGCCGTTGGCGGCCAGGTAGCGCCCGGCGGCCAGGATGCTGTCGCGGGGCGAATGGATGTCGCCGCCCTCGCCGTAGCCGGCGAACGTCGACGGCAGGAACTGCATCGGGCCCTGCGCGCCCGCGGTGCTGTCGCCGACGATGCTGCCGAAGCGGGTCTCGATCAGGTTGATGGCGGCCAGGTAGTTCCAGCCGACGCCGGAGGCCGCCTCCGCCTCCCGGTAGAACGCCAGCAGGTCCTCGGCCGGGGCGGGCGGCTGGATGCGCCACGGCGGCACGGTGTCCTTGAGTGGGGTCATCGAGTTGAGTTGGCGGCGCGCGTCGACGTTGCGGTTGTAGGTCTCGATCAATGATGCCGGGATCCGCGGCACGATGATGGCGTCCCATTCGGGGTGGCGGCCGATCGCCCGGTAGGCGGCCTGCTGCCGGCGCGCGGCCGCGACCAGCGCGGCCGGTGGTGTCGACGGGTCGCGGATGGCCGACTCGTCGGCGACCAGGTCATCGGCGAGCTGGGCCGGATCGGATGCCAGCCGCGGCTGGGCGCCGGTCGGGGTGGCCGGGGTGGCTTCGTCCAGCATGGTGGCGGGGATCGGTGCGGCGGTGGGCGCCGCGAGTGCGGCCGACGGCGCGGCGGCGGGCGGGGCTTCCGATCTCGCACAACCGATGAGGGCGACCATGATCGCGACGGCGACCGACGGGAGCGCCACGGCGCGGTGGAGATTCACCGCTGAAGTCTGTCGTATCGGCCCCGGGGTCATCCGGGCTTTCGGGCAACCGCGGCGCCGCGGCTACCAGACGTCCCCGTCGCGCCAGTCGCACACCAGCTCGGCGCCGGGATCGAGGTCGGTCTGCACCGGCAGCACGAAGACCGAACCGTCGTCGTCGGGCGTGCGGACCACCCCGTCCGGGGTCAGCACCGAGGTGGGCCCGCGCCACTGCAACCAGCCGCGGGGCCGGTACAGCCGCTCGCCGGCCGGGCTCGCGCTGAGTGCCCCGACTTGGTAGGCGCCCCGAATCACCTGTTCGACAGCCTCCATCACGGCCTGGGCCAGGCCCTGGCCGCGCCAGTCCTCGCGCACCGCGACCGCCTCGACGTACCCGCAGCGCAGCGCCGCACCCCGGTAGAGCAGCCGGCGCTGCACCACGGCCGCGTGCGCGATCAGTGCGCCGCGGTGCTGGATGACGGCGTGCATGCCACCGAGGGCGTGCTCCCAGTCGGAGTCGTCGAATTCGGCGAAACCGGCGAAGGCCTCGGTCACCATCTCCTGCGCGTGCTGCCGGGTTTCGTCGTCCAGGTCGCTGGTGTGGACCAGGCGCGCGGTATGGACCTGCATGGGCACCCTGTCAGCTCTACCAGTCGGCGGCCCGGCCCGCGGCGCTTCTCGGCCTGTACCAGTGCAGCCGGACGTGCTGGCCCGGCCGGAGTTGGGCGGCGCTGTCGGCGTCGGCATCGGTCAGCACACCGATCACCGGGTATCCGCCCGTGACCGGATGGTCGGGACCCAGCAGCACGGGCTGGCCGTTGGGCGGCACCTGGATCGCACCGCGGGTGGCGCCCTCGCTCGGCAACTGCCGGTCCGGCTCCCGGTACACCAGCGGCGGGCCGACCAGCCGCATCCCGACCCGGTCACTGCGATCGGAGGCCACCCAGTCGGTGTGGACCAGGGCGTCGGCATCGGTGAACCAGTCGTCGCGTGGGCCCGGCACCACCCGCAGCTCGAGCCGGTCGGCGGTGATCGCGGCGACCGGCGCCTGATCGAGATCGGGGTAGCCGCCCGACTGCGCGCCCACCGGCAGCACGTCACCCGCGCGCAGGGGTCGCGGCCCGATCGCCGAGAGCATGTCATAGCTGCGTGAGCCCAGTACCGGGTCGACGGTGATCCCGCCGCGCACCGCGAGATAGCTGCGCAGCCCCGCCGTCGGCACCCGCAGCTCGATGACCTGACCATCGCGGACGCGGTGAATACAGTTGCTGCCGAACGCAACTCCGTCGACACCGGGGGCGGTGTCGGCGCCGGTGACCGCGACGTCCACATCGCCGCCGTGTACGCGGGCGGCGAACCCCCCGAGGGTGATCTCGATGGTCGCGCTGTCGGCACGGTTGGCCACCAGGCGGTTGGCCAGTCGGTGTGACCGGCGGTCCGCCGCCCCGGACCGGGTGACCCCGACATCGGCCAGGCCGGGGCGGCCAAGGTCCTGGATCAGGGCCAGCGGCCCGGTCTGCAGGACCTCCAGTGTGATCACGTCAGACCGCCCGGAACCGGACCCACATGCCGGGCCGCAGCAGGGCCGGTGGCGTGCGGTCGATGTCCCACAGCACGGCGTCGGTGCGGCCGATCAGTTGCCAGCCGCCCGGCGACTCGCGTGGATAGACCCCGCTGAACTCGCCCGCCAACCCGACCGATCCGGCGGGCACCCTGGTGCGTGGCTCGGCGCGCCGCGGCACCGCCAGTCGCGGATCACCGCCGACGAGATAGGCGAAACCCGGTGCGAAGCCGCCGAATCCGACCCGCCACGGGGTGGCGACATGGGCATCGACGACCGCCGCGACCGTCAGCCCGGTGTGCTGCGCCACGTCGGCCAGGTCGGCGCCGTCATAGACGACGTCGATCACCACGTCGACATCGCCGTCGGGGGGTGCGCCGACGAGTGCCGGGTCGATCGTCAGCCCGGTCAGCCGCTGCCGTGCCGCGGCCTGCTGGGCCGGGTCGGCCAGCGTCACCAGCACGGTGCGCGCCGCGGGCACGACGTCGAGCACACCGGCCAGGCCGACGTCGCGGATCGCGGCACTGGCCGCCAGCACCTCGTCGGTCGACCCGCACTCCAGCAACAGCGCTCGGTCGCCGTAGTCACGAATCATTTTATCGGCCAACAGGTTTCACACCAGAGCGGTGTAGGTCGGCTCGTGCCGCTTGATGTAGGCGATCACCCGGTAGGTGATCGGCAGCATCACGACCTCGACGGCGGTCTTGTACACCCAGCCCAGCGCGGTGTAGGTGGCGAAGTCGCCGAAGCTGGTGATGCCGATCGCCCCGGCGGCGATGCTGCAGAACACCAGGGTGTCACCGAGTTGGCCGGCGAAGGTGGACCCGACCAGCCGGGCCCACAGGTGCTTCTCCTTGGTGTGCTCCTTGATCTTGACGACGGTCCAGGCGTTGATGGTCTGGCCGACGATGAACCCGGCCAGCCCGGCCACGATCAGCTGGGTGTAGGCGTGCACGACGTTCTCGAAGTGTTCCTCGTTGGTGTAGAAGTCGGCGGCCGGAAGATAGATCGTCACCCAGAAGGCCAGGGCGGCCAGCCCGTTCATGGTGAAGCCGAGGATGATGGCCTTGCGGGCGGCCCTGAACCCGTAGACCTCCGAGAGGACGTCGCCGATCACGTAGGTCAGCGGGAAGACGATGAACCCGCCGTCGGTGATGATCGACCAGTTGCCGATGATCGGCCCGAACGCGACGCCCTTGGTCGCGGTGACGTTCGAGATGATCACCAGCGCGGTGAACACGGCGACGAGCACCGGATAATAGGCTGAGCCGACCTGGGCGAAACCTGGGGTCGGGTTGTCCCGCTGGGCGGTATCGGTCCTGCTGCTCGTCACATCGTCATCCAAGCACGGGCCGTCAGCCCAGCGCTCGGGACAACAGTGCGGGCAGCTGGTCGGCCACCACCGGGTAGGAAAGTGGCGAGGCGAAGGCGATCGCCCCGGCGAGGTCCTTGGTGGTGAAGACATTGCGGTTCTGCTTGGTGGCGCGCAGATCCGCGACGACCGGGTCGGCGAGCAGCGCAGCCTGTTCGGCCTCGCTCTCGGTCGACCAGATCAGCACGTCGGCCCCGTCGAGGGTGTCGGCCAGCTTGTCGCGGGGGATGGCCGCGCGGTGGTCGTCGACGGCGAAACTCGCGATGCTGTCCGGGATCTGCAAACCCATTGCGGTCAGGAAGTCGGTGCGCCAGCCGGGCAGCGTCGCCGTCAGGGTGCCGCCGAAGAAGCCGCCCGCCAACAACAGTGCCTTGCGGTCCTTGAACCCGGCGTTGTTCTTGGCCACGTCGGCGAACTTGGTGTCGACGTCGGTGATCAGCTGCCTCATCGTGTCGGCCTGGAACACCGCGGTGCCCACGGCGGTGGCCTGGTCCTTCCAGGGCTCGAAGAAGGCGTCGTCGCCGGACTGGGCGATGGTCGGCGCGATCGCGCTGAGCTTCTGGTAGGTGTCGGCGTCGAGGCCGGCGTTGACCGCGAGGATCAGGTCGGGCTTGGTCCTGGCGATCTGGTCGACCTGAATTCCGTTGTCCAGGTTGAGCACAACGGGTCGGGACGTTCCCAGCCTGGGTTGTGCCCAGGGCCAGACACCGAATGGTTGGTCGCCGAACCAGTTCGTCACGGCGACCGGCACGACACCGACGGCCAGTAGGTCGTCCTGTTCGGTGAAACCGGCGCTGACCACCCGCTTGGGTGGGGCCGCGATGGTGGTCTCGCCGAAGATGTGTTTGACGGTGACCGATTTCGGGGCGGAGTCACCGGAGCCTTTGGACGAACACCCCGTCGCCAGCATCAGTCCGGCCACACCGGCGACCCCCAGGAACTCACGCCTGCGCAATGGCCCCACGGCGCGAGAGTAGCGAGCATCAGTCAAGCTGCAAACCCGATTCCAGGAACTTCATTGCCTTGTCGACGTTGTCGAGGGAGAACGGGCCGCTGGTGCCCAGCGCCATCACCGCACCGATCACCGCGCCCGCGAAGACCCGGATCTCGAGCTCGTGCGGTCCCCGGCCGAGCCGTCGCGCCATCGCCTTGGCGATCCCGTCGACCAGCGTGTTGTACTCGTCGCGCAGGGCAGGCTGCAGTTCGGGCAGCGAGTAGATGAGCCGCTGGCGGGTGTTCTCGTCCTGCCACTCCTCGGCCGTCATCTGCTCGTAGGCGTCGTGCACGGCGGTCCGGAAGGCGGCGACGTGGGGCATCTCCAGCGGCTGCGCCGCGAGTGCCTCGAGCATGACCGCGCTGAGATCATCGGCCAGCAGCACCGATTCCTTGCTCGGGAAGTACCGGAAGAAGGTGCTCGGCGAGATGTCGGCGGCCTCGGCGATCTGCTCGATCGTGGTCTCGGCGAAGCCCCGCTCGTCGAACAACCGGAAGGCCTCGCGCCGGATCGTCTCGCGAGTGCGGACCTTCTTGCGTTCTCGCAGGCCAGGCGAACGCGCGGGCTCCGGCATTCGTCGATTGTGGACCATGACGCGTTCCCCGCGCCCGCCGACGCGGCATTTTCCGCTCAGGACAGGACCAGTGCGGCGCCCAGGCCGATCATGGTCACCGCGATCGCCCCGTCGAGGATTCGCCACGTCAGCGGGGTGGCGAACAGGCCGGCCAGCCGTCGGGCCCCGAATCCGAGGCCGACGAACCACACCACGCTGGCCGTCACGGCGCCGATACCGAACAGCCATCGGCCGTCGGCGTGCTGATTGGCCAGGGTTCCCAGCAGCACGACGGTGTCGAGATAGACGTGCGGGTTGAGGAAGGTCAGCGCCAGGCAGGTCAGCACCACCGAGATCAGCCGGGCGGATCCGTCCTGGGTCGGGGCCATGGTGGAGGGGCGCAGGGCCCGGCGGGCGGCCAGGGCGGCGTAGCCGAACAGGAACGCCGCGCCGCCCAGTTTGGCGACGGTGACGGTCTGCGGGTGCGCGGTGATGAGCGCGCCGACGCCGGCGATGCCCGCGGTGATCAGCAGCAGATCGGACAGCGCACACACGCCGACCACGGCCAGCACGTGCTCGCGCCGGATCCCTTGGCGCAGCACGAACGCGTTCTGGGCGCCGATCGCTGCGATCAGGGTGAACGAGGTCAGGAATCCGACCAGCAGGGGCGAGCTCATCCCCCCACGTTAGGAACTCCGCGGCTCATCAGTCCAGCTAAAGAATCTTGTTCGGCATTAGGATCGCTAATGTGACGTTGGACGGTGAACAGCTCGCGGCCTTCGCTGCGGTGATCGAGTTGGGCAGCTTCGATGCCGCCGCGGACCGGCTGCACGTCACCCCGTCGGCGATCAGCCAGCGGATCAAGTCGCTCGAACAGCGGGTCGGTCAGGTGCTGGTGGTGCGCCAGAAGCCGTGCACCGCGACCCCGGCCGGGGTCCCGCTGTTGCGACTGGCCGCGCAGACCGCGGTGCTCGAGGCCGAGGCGCTGGCCGACATGGGTGGCGGGAACGATCACGCGGTACGGGTGGCGATCGCCGTCAACGCCGACTCGATGGCGACCTGGTTCGCCGCGGTGTTCCAGCGAATGCCGGACGTGCTGTTCGACGTCCGGATCGAGGACCAGGACCACTCCGCCCGGCTGCTGCGCGACGGGACGGTGATGGGCGCGGTGACCACCGAACGCGCACCGATCCCCGGCTGCCGGGTGCGTCCGCTGGGCCGGATGCGGTATACGCCGGTGGCCAGCAGGGCCTACCTCCAGCGGTGGCTGCCGGACGGATTCACTGCACGGGCCGCGTCCGCGGCGCCGTCGCTGGCCTGGAATCGGGCCGATGCTTTGCAGGACATGTTGGTGCGCAGGGTCTTTCGCCGCGACATCGCACGGCCCACCCACTTCGTGCCGACCTCGGAGGGGTTCGCAGCCGCCGTCCGGGCCGGCCTGGGCTGGGGCATGTTCCCCGAGGCGCTGGCCGCCCCGGAGATCGAGGCCGGGACGTTCGTCCGGATCTGCGATGTCCATCTCGATATCCCACTCTTCTGGCAGTGCTGGAAGCTCGACAGCGGGTTGGTCACTGCCGTCAGTGAAGCCGTGGGTGCGGCGTCGGGCACCCTCCGGTGACGGACTCTGGCGGCGGACGTATTCGACTTGGTTAACTATGTAGGAGCCCGCCCCGGGCCTAGTATCGGCTCACGGTCCCCGCCCACAGAGAGGCATGCCAATGACGGCATCACCGGTCAGCGCTGCTGCGGTCGCGTTCGGGCCCGAGACCCGGCTCTACATCGACGGCGAGCTGCGGGAGTCGGTGACCGGACGAACCGTCGACAACATCAACCCGGCGACCGAGGAAGTCCTGGGAACGTGCACCGACGCCGGGGCCGAGGACATGGACGCGGCGATCGCCGCCGCCCGCCACGCCTTCGACACCACCGACTGGTCGACCAACCACGAGTTCCGCCAGCACTGTCTGATGCAGCTGCACGACGGGCTGCACCAGGAAAAGGAGGACATCCGCGCCGAGCTGATCGCGGAGGTCGGCGCAACGCTGGCGCTGACTTACATCCCGCAGTTGGAGTGGCCGCTGGCCGACGCGGTGCGCTGGCCGGCCCAGTACATCTCCCGCTTCGGGTGGGAACGCAGCCTCGAGGACGGGGCCCTGCTGGGGGAGCCTTACCACCGGGTGGTCGTCAAGGAACCGATGGGCGTCGTGGGCGCGATCACGCCATGGAACTTCCCGTTCGAGATCATCAGCAACAAGATGGGCCAGATCCTGGCCACCGGCAACACCATGGTCCTCAAACCGGCCATCGAGACGCCGTGGAGTGCGCTGCGCTGGGGCCGGATCATCGCGGAGAAGACCGACATCCCGCCCGGCGTGGTGAACATCGTCCCGGCCTCGGACAACCTGGTCGCCCAGCGGCTGCTGACCGATCCCCGGATCGACATGATCTCGTTCACCGGGTCCACCGCCGTCGGCCGGCTGATCCAGCGGCTCTCCGGGGACACCATGAAGCGCAATCTGCTGGAACTGGGCGGCAAGTCCGCCTATTTGGTGCTCGAGGGCGCCGATCCGGAGACAGCGCTACCCGGATGCGTTGGTGCACTGATGCATTCGGGACAGGGCTGCGCGCTGACCACCCGGGTGCTGGTTCCCCGGTCGATGCACGACCAGGCCGTCGAGGTCGCCACCACGACCTTCGGTGCGGTCCCGGTGGGCGACCCCGCCGACCCGAACACGTTCTGCGGCCCGCTGGTGTCGGCCAAACAACGCGACCGGGTGCTCGACTACATCCGGATCGGCAAGGAGCAGGGGGCCCGCGTCACGGTGGGCGGCGGGATACCGGAGGGCCGCGAGCGCGGCTACTTCGTGGCGCCCACGGTTTTCGCCGACGTGACCCCGGAGATGCGGATCTTCCAGGAGGAGATCTTCGGCCCGGTCATCACCATCACTCCGTACGACGGGGGAGACGACGCTGCGGTCGCCCTGGCCAACAACTCCACCTACGGCCTTGCGGGTTCGGTGATGGGGCCCAAGGACCGGGCCCTCGCGGTCGCCCGCCGCATCCGCACCGGATCCGTCGGTGTCAACAGCGCCATCTACTACGGTGCCGACGCGCCGTTCGGCGGCTACAAGATGAGTGGCATCGGCCGCCAGAACGGCCATGAAGGCTTCGAACAGTACCTGCAGACCAAGGTCATCGCCTACCCGATCGACTGAGCCGGATCCACAGAAAGGCAGTGCGGCATGCGGGTTCGCTTGGAACGGGCGAAATGCGTGGGACATGCCCAGTGCCATGCCGCCGATTCGGACCTCTTCCCGATCGACGACATGGGCTACTCGATCCTCGAGGAGCACCAGGTCCCGCCCGGCGAGGAGGAGCGAACCCGGGACGGTGTCACGGCCTGCCCGGAACTCGCGCTGATCCTCGAAGACGAATAAAACCCGAACCACACAACCGAAAGGCATTGTCAGACATGGGAAGAGTGCAGGACAAGGTCGCCCTGGTGACCGGCGCCGCCCGAGGTCAGGGGCGCAGCCACGCCGCCAAGCTGGCCGAGGAGGGTGCCGACGTCATCCTGTTCGACATCTGCCACGACATCGACACCAACGAGTACCCCCTCGCCAACCCACACGACCTGCAGGAGGCCGGCCTCGAAGTCGAGAAGACCGGCCGTCGCGCGGTGACCGCCGAAGTTGACGTCCGGGACCGGGCGGCGTTGGCCCGCGAATTGGCCAATGCGGTGGCCGAGTTGGGGGGCAGCCTCGACGTGGTCGTCGCGAACGCCGGTATCTGTCCGCTGGGCAACGGGCTGCCCATCGCCGCGTTCGCCGACGCGTTCGACGTCGACTTCATCGGCGTGGTCAACACCGTGCACGTCGCCCTGCCCTACCTGAAGTCCGGCGCATCGATCATCACCACCGGCTCGATCGCCGCATTGATCGCGAACACGCAGCCCCCGGGCGGAGGCGGTCCAGGGGGTCCCGGTGGAGCGGGTTACAGCTACGCCAAGCAGTTGGTGGACTCCTACACCAAGCAGCTGGCCGCGCAGTTGGCGCCGATGTCGATCCGCGCCAACGTGATTCACCCGACCAACTGCAACACCGACATGCTCAACAGCGATCCGATGTACAAGCAGTTCCGGCCCGACCTACCGAATCCGACCCGGGAGGACGCCATCGTGGCCTTCCCCGCCCTGCAGGCCATGCCGGTGCCCTACGTGGAACCAGAGGACATCTCCCAGGTGGTGTGCTTCCTGGCCTCGGACGAGTCGCGCTACATCACCGGCAGTCAGTTCAAGGTCGATGCGGGGGCGATGCTCAAGTTCTGATGGTCGATCCGGGTCTCGACACCGGCCCGCCGGATTGATACCTTATGTCCATCGAATCTCAGGAGTGAGACTCGATGGCCCGGTGATCCAGGGAGGTACTGTCGTGTCGGCTGTCGAAAGCTCTCCCCAGCAGTGCCCAATCCGGACCTTCGACTACACCGAGACCAAACCTGCGGGCACCTGGATGCAGACCTACGACGAGCTGCGCGCCGAAAACCCCTGGTACCGCAACGAGTACGGCCCGGGCTTCTGGATGATGCTCAATTACCAGGGCATCCTGCAGATCCTGCAGGACGCCGAGACGTTCTCGAATAGCTCGGTGACCGCCGTCGACCCCAATCCACCGTTCAAGTGGATACCGGAGATGCTCGACGGCAGTGAGCACAAGCAGTGGCGGCACCAGTTGGGGCCGCTGTTCGCCCCCGGGGCGGTGGACCGGCTCACCCCCAAGATCCGCCAGCGCGCCGTCGAACTGATCGAACCCCTTGTCGCGCAAGGGAGTTGCGACTTCATGGCCGAGTTCGCCCAGCGGTTTCCGACCACGATCTTCCTGGAGCTGATGGGATTGCCGGTCGAGGAGCTCGATCAGTTCATGGAGTGGGAGCACGCCATCCTGCACGCCTCCAGTGGTGACGAGCAGGCCCAGCAGGCGCAGCTCGAGGCGATGATGACGGTGATGGGGCGCTTCGTCACGCTGATCGCCGAACGGCGCGAGGATCCTCGCGACGACATCATCAGCAAGGCCATTCATTACACGATCGACGGTGAACCGGTGAGCGACGCCGACCTGCTGTCTTTCAGCCTGTTGATGTTCATGGCCGGCCTCGACACCGTGTCGGTGACGCTCGGGTGGAGCTTCCTGCACCTGGCCGAGAACGAGCAGGACCGCGCCGCGCTACTCGCCGACCCCGGCATGATCCCGACCGCCATCGAGGAGTTCATGCGCGCCTACGCCATCGTGGTGCCGTCCCGCAAGGTGGCCAAGGACGTCGTCATCCAGGGCTGTCCGATGAAGGCCGGGGACATGGTGCTGATTCCGATCAACGCGGCGACCCGCGATGACGCCGCGTTCCCGGATGCCCGCCGCGTCGACATCACCCGAAAGCCGAACAACCACATCGGTTTCGGCGCGGGTCCGCATCGCTGCCTGGGCTCGCATCTGGCCCGGCGAGAGCTCAAGATCGCCATGGAGGAATGGCACAGCCGCATTCCGGACTACCACGTCGAGGCCGGAGCTGAGATGCTCGAAGCCGGCGGTCAACTCGGCCTGAACAAACTACCGCTGGTCTGGTCACTCTGATGCGGCGTCCGCTCGACGGGGTTCGTGTCCTGGAGGTCGCCCAGTACACCTTCGTCCCCGCGGCCGGCGCCGTGCTGGCCGACTGGGGCGCCGACGTCATCAAGATCGAGCACCCGGTCACCGGTGACGCCCAGCGTGGGCTGGTCAAGGTACTGGGCGCGGCGGCAACGGTCGAGGGGTCGAGCTTCGCCCCCATCATGGAGGCGCCCAACCGCGGAAAGCGCAGTGTCGGTCTGGCATTGGACTCGCCCGAGGCCCGTCCGCTGCTCGAGGAGCTGATCAGGCGCAGCGACGTGTTCCTCACCAACTACCTGCCGCGGGTGCGGTCCAAGCTGGGAATCGACGTCGACGATGTCCGGCGGATCAACCCCGACATCATCTACGTGGCGGGTACCGGCTTCGGAATGGACGGACCCGACGCCGATTCCGGCGCGTACGACGTGACCGCATTCTGGGCCCGCGGCGGCAGTGCCGACGGGGTGACGCCGCCCGGCGCCGAACGCGTGGCGGGGATGCCCGCGGGTGCCTACGGCGACAACATCGGCGGGATGGCCATCGCCGGCGGCATCGCGGCTGCGCTGTTCGGGCGCAGTGTCAGCGGCGAGCCGTCCGTCCTGGACGTGTCGCTGCTTGCGGTCGGTGCCTGGGCCACCCAGTTCAGTGTGAATCTGGCGCTGCTCACCGGCGGACCGCTGCCTAAGACTGAGCGGAGGACCCAGACACCGGGTAATCCGCTGGTGGCCAACTACCGCACCAGCGACGGCCGCTCCATCCAGTTGGCGATGCTGCAGCCCACCCGGTACTGGCCCGAGTTCTGCCGGTTGATGGGTTGTGACCAGTACGCGGACGACCCGAGGTTCGCGTCGATGGAGGCGCTTGCCACCAACATCGACGCGGCCTGCGACATCGTCGCCGCCGCGATCGGCTCCCGCAGCTACGCCGACTGCGTCGCCCTGCTCGGACAGGGCACCGGGGCCTGGGCGCCGGTGCAGGACGGCTGGGACCTGGGCCACGATGAGGCGCTGATCGCCAACGGCCGCATCGTCGACGTCGTCGACGCCGACGGCCACACCCGCAAGCTGGTGGCCAATCCGGTCAAGTTCGACGACGGGGCACTGTCGCTGGCCAGGGCCCCGCAGTTCGCCGAGCACACCGATGAGGTGCTGCGCGAGTTGGGTTTCGACGACGTAGGTCTCATCGAGCTGAAGATCGCCGGCGCGATCACATGAGCGCGGCACTGGTCGACGACGCCGCGGACGGCACCGTCCGGGAGCGGCTAATCCGCGCCGCCGACGCCGAGGTCGACGAGCACGGCATCGACGCACTACGGATGGAGGTGGTGGCCAAGCGCGCCGGCGTCTCCCGGGCGACGGCCTTTCGGCAACTCGGCGGCATCTCGGAATTGATCGTGCAGGTGGCGTTGCGGCGCGCACAACGCCACATCGCCGCGGTCGAGCAACTGATGGCGGCCAGGAAGGGGACGTTCGCCAAGCTCGAGGGCGCCCTGATCTACACCACCCGCGAACTGCACACCGATCCGGCCATTGCCGCCCTGATCGGCGCACATTCGGCCTCGGTACACGATCCGCGGGTGCACCAGGCCGCGGTCGGGGTGATGGGTCCGGTCCTCGAGGAGGGCCGGCGCCGTGGTGAGGTGCGCACCGATGTCGATCTCGACGAGCTGGTGGACTTCATGGTCGAGCAGACCTACCTCGCCGCCGAAGAGATCGACCGGTCTGAGGAGTCGGTACGGAAACGGTTCCGGCTGTTCATGATTCCAGCGCTGGAGTCGCGGACCGGCGCCGGCGGGGAGGTACTCTCGTGCGCCCGGGAGGTGGAACAGGCGGTGTCGGTGGCCGCCGAGGCACTCGACAGCCTGAGTCGGTTGCTGCGCCCGGGTGACCTCCGGTGACCACGGGCGATCACCGGCGGCGACCGCACCTGTGCACCCTGACACCCATCCTGCCGAAAGCCGAGGACCGGTGAGCCACCTCCCACCGTCGCCGACCCGCGGGCGGACCCGGGGAACTGCCCTGCTCGCCGGCGGGCGCCTGCCGGCGATCCTGCTCCTCGGCCCGGTCGTCGTCGCCCTCACGGTGTGACATCGCCGGCTCAGCCCGGAAAGTTGAACAGCCGCCTGGTGTTCAGTTCGACGATGCGGTGTACCTCGTCGTCGGGAACGTCGCGGAACACGTCGGCGGCCCGTTTGCGGTTGTGCGGCCAGTTCGAGTCGGAGTGCGGGTAGTCGGACTCCCAGGTGATGTTGTCCACCCCGATGTCGTAGCGGTTCTTGATGCCGGCCTCGTCGTCGATGAAGCAGCCGAAGATGTGCTTGCGGAACAACTCGCTGGGCCGGGTCTTCTTGTCGATGTCCTGATAGAACCGGTGCTTCTCCCAGACCTGGTCGCAACGTTCGATCAGATAGGGCATCCAGCCGATACCCCCCTCGGAGAGAACGACTTTCAGCTTGGGGTGGCGGTGGAACACCGGAGAGAACACCAGGTCCGTCGCGGCGGCCATCGAGTTGGTGCCGAACAGGGCGGCGATCACCGCGAACGGGGCGTCCGGGGCGGTCACCGGCGGTTTGCTCGAGGAGCCGAAGTGGCACGCCAGCGGCATGTCGAGCTCCTCGGCCACCGAGAAGAATCCGTCCCAGTGGTCGGTGTGGAACGACGGCAGGCCCAGCGGCACCGGGTTCTCGGTGAAGATGATTCCCTTCGCGCCCTTGTCATGGGCCCGGCGGGCTTCCTCGGCGGCTTCGTCGGGGTCCCACATCGGCACCAGGACGCCGGGGATGTAGCGGTCGGGAGCGGCGGGGCACCACTCGTCGAGGACGAAGTCGTTCCACGCCTGCACGCAGGCCAGCGCCAGGTCCTTGTCGGCGGCGAAGGTGAAGATCCGGCCGGCCACGCCCGGGAAGGTCGGGAAGTTCAGGCCGGCCCATTCGCCGTCGAGGTCCATATCGGCCAGCCGGGCGACCGGGTCGTAGCAGCCGGGACGCATACCGTCGAAGCGCACCGGGTCGTCGCCGAACTCCTCGGGCTGTTTGCCCGCCACCGCGGCGAGCCCGATGTTGGGGTGCCGCTTGCCGTCGTAGAGCCAGACCTGGTGGGGCGGCTGTCCGTCGGGCTGCGGCTCTTCGACAATGCGTGGGCCGTCCTCGTGCCACTTCTTCGGCAGCCGGCTGGTCCACAGATCGGGCGGCTCCACCAGATGGTCATCGGTGGAGATCATCTTCATCCAGTCCTGTAACGGCATCTGCTCTCTCCTTGGTCAGGCGTTCTCGGGGGTGAATACGACGGGTAGGGCGATCGGGGAGCGGAAGCCCACGCCCCGGACCTCCGGGGCGGGCTTGGTGGTGTCGAGCCGGATGTCCGGGATCCGGTTCAGGATCTCCTCGATCACCACCCTGGTCTCCATCCGCGCCAGATGCATACCCAGGCAGGTGTGCGGTCCGTGGGCGAAGGCGAGGTTCGCCTGCGGCGGGCGGTGGATGTCGAACTCGTCGGGACGGTCCCACCGCCGGGGATCCCGGTTGGCCGCGCTGATGTTGCACGCCACGATCGCGCCCTTCGGAATCGGTACGCCGTCGATCTCGGTGTCGATGGTTGCGGCGCGGTTCAGCGACGTCAGGGGCGGCTCCCAGCGCAGGCCCTCTTCGATGGCGGCGGGGACCAGTTCCGGGTCGGCGCGCACCGCGTCCCACTGCTCGGGGTGGGTCATCAGCGCCAGCAGCAGATTGCCGGTGGAACGGGCCGTGGTCTCGGCGCCGGCCGGGAGCAGCACCCGGACGAAGTTGATCAGTTCCTGCTCGTTGAGCCGCAGCCCGTCCACCTCGGCCTCGATCAGTTGGCTGATCATGTCGTCGCCGGGGTGGGCCCGGCGGTCGGCGATCTGCTCGGAGATGTAGCCCGCCAACGCCTTCGACGCGGCCAGTGCCTTGTCGGGGTTGTAGAAGATCAGGATGGTGTCGACCGCCCACGAGGTGAACTGCGGGACGTCACCGCGGGGCAGCCCCAGGAGTTCGGCGATGACGTAGACGGGGAACAGCAGGGCGAGTTCGTCGACGAGGTCGGCGTTGCCGCGATCGGCGAAGCGGTCGACCAGTCCGGCGACGATGGGCCCGACCACCCGTTCCCGGAACGGTTCCAGGGCGCGCCTGCGGAACGCGTGCGCGATGAGGTCGCGGTAGCGCCGGTGCTGCTCGCCGTCCATTCCGAGCAGGGTCTCGCCCCAGACCTGGCCGATGGTCTCGTTGTGAATGGCCGACGAGAACCGTTCGGCGTCACCGAAACCGGTGCGGACCTCGGCAAATCCCAGGAGGCTGAACAGCGGCCGTTCGGAGAACAGCGACATGGTGCGGTAGTCCTCGAAGCCGGCGATCTGGGACTGGCTGCCGGGCTGAACGGGACAGCGGTCCCGCGCGATGCCGAGGGGGCCTTGCAGATCCCGGATGGCCGTTCGCGGCGAGGCCTCGGTGAACTCGACGATGTGGCGCCGGTAGGCGGCATCGTCCGCGTTGCGGATCCACTCGCGTAATTCGTTGACTGTCATCGGATCCTCAACTGAGTCGGGTCACTGTTCCTGCGGCGCCGTCCACCCGCAGCTGCATGCCGTCGGTGATGCGCGCCGTCGCGTCGTGGGTTCCCACCACGCAGGGAATCCCGAACTCGCGCGCAACGATCGCGGCGTGCGACACCGGAGCCCCGACGTCGGTCACCACCGCCGCGGCACCGGCGAAGAAGGCCGTCCATCCGGTGTCGGTCACGTGCGCGACCAGGATCTCGCCCGGGTCGAGTTCGGTGTCCAGGATCGAGGTCACCACCCGGGCCGGGCCGGTCACGGTTCCGGCGCTGGCGCCCGAACCGGTGAGCATGTCACCGACCGCGAAGGAGGCGGTATCGTTGACGGGCTCCCACCGTCGGTCGAAGATCGCCGGAAGGGTCAACCCGGCCAGCCGGTCGCGTTCGGCCCACCGGTGCCGGATCAGCTCGGCAGTGACTGAAGCTGTGCCGAAACATAATTCGTCGTAGGTCAGGGCGAATACGTCGGTGACTCGTTTGAGCCGGCCCGCCGCGACGAGCCTGCGCCCGCGCTCCAAGGCCAGCAGCCGCAGGTTGTGCGTGGCGCGGACCGACACATCGCGTGCCTCTTCACGATCGTGCAGGACCCGGCGCGCCAGCCGAGACCGCAGCCCGCCCGTCGGCGGCGGGGGTGCTGGCCGGCCGCTGGCGGCTGCAGCCCGTGCCGCGTTGAGCAGGGCCTCGGGTCGCTGTTCGAACATCGGGTTGGCCAATTCGCCCTCTCCGGGTCCCCGGTGGCCGATTTCGGCGAGGGCCGCGTCGAAGGCGCGGGCGAAAGTCCTTGAAGCGCTGCTCAGCTCGTCCAACGAACTCGGCTGATGCTGGGCCAGCGCCGGATCCGCCCGCAGAAGCTCCCCGAGGCGTTCCACGTGACGCAGGATCGCACCGCTGGGCAGATCCGCGGCGCCAACCCGGGTGCTGTTGCCGTCGTCCGGGCCCGCCACCGTCACCGCGTTTCCCGCGGCGGCGGCGGCGAACGACGATACGTTCCAGGCCTGTACCGCCAGATCGCGGGCCAGCGACAGCCGGGACAGCAGACGTTCGTCGGTCATGCCCTCGGCGGCGTTGATCTCGGCGCGCAGCCGGTCACATTCCCGGCGAAGCTGTGCGGCTTCCCGCCGGACCGCGAGCACGGCCGGCGCCATCCGCCCGGCGACACGGCCGGTTCGGCCCATTCTGCGGAACGCGGAGTCCCGCCGCGGCGCGACCGTCGGCTTGGAGACGTCGGCGCTGCCGAGGTACTGGCGGTCGATGTCGTCAGCGCTCCAGCCCGGCATCGCGGCAGCCATCTCCCGCAAAACCGAGACGTTGACGTAGAGCCGGTGGCCCGCACTGATCACCGGCCGGGTGGACATCTCGGTCTGCTGGGCCTCGTCGAGCATCAGCAACTCGGCGGTGGATGTGCCGCTGCCCCGCAGCGCGGCCAGTGAAATGTCCAGCGATAGTGGGGACATCGGTCCGGGGAAGGCCTCCGAGAGGTTCGACGCGCTGTACACCGGATAGCGCGGGTCGATCAGCGAGTCGAACTCGCCGCGCAGGCCCTCGGGTGCCGGGTCCACGAGCGGTCCGCCGGCTGCGGGTGGCAGGCCGGCGGCGATTTCGGTGGGTGCCCACCTCATCCGCCACGGCGCGTCGACCCGGCGGGCGCCGAGATAGACGCACCGAGCGAAGATGCGTCCGGCGGACTCGGCGACCTCGCGGCCCCGCCAGCCGCAGCGGAAGCCCCACTCCTGTTCCAGCCGGGTGGTGTCGACGACGGGCGGCCAGATCAGGCCGTCGAGGGTGGCGGGCTCGATGTTGAGCAGGTCGTGATCCCAACTGAAGCGCAGGGCGTTCTCCATCGCCGAGCGGGGCAGCGAGAGCACCCGGCGATGCAGTTCGGCGGCGAACTCCTTGGAGGACAACACATCCGGGGCCGCCAGGTTGACGGTGCCGGTCCGATCACTGAAGCAGGCGTCGGCGTGGAAGCGCGCCACATCCTCGGTGTGTACCAGCTGCCAGCGGGTCTGCACGCCCTGAACCGCGGCCAGCAGCGGCATCCCGAACAGGCGGCCCGCATAGCTGACCGTCCCGTGCCCGAGCGCGATCGCGGGCCGGCTGATCACGGCGGGGACGCCGGCGGCGGCGATCATCGACTCGACCTCCGCCTTCTGCGCGGCGTAATAGATCCGCGGATCGGGCCGCAACGGGTCGTCCTCGCGCAGGAAGTCCGGGTTGTCCGCGTGCGAGCCGTACGCCATCACCGACGACGAGAACACCAGCCGCTCGCAACCGAGACGCGCCATCGCCTCAAGGACGTTCGCGGTGCCGCCGACGTTGACCGCCCGGTTCTCCTCCTCGGTGGGCAGCGGTTCGAGTGCCCAGGCGAAGTGCACGACGACGTCGGCGCCGCGCATGGCGTCGGTGACCGCGTCGAGGTCGCAGATGTCGCCCGCGACCGCCGTCAGGCGTGGGTCCTTCGGGGGCCTGCGGGCGAACGCAACCACCTCCGCGCCGCGGGCCAGCAGGCGGCGCACCACTTCGCGGCCGAAGTCGCCGCTCGCGCCGGTGACCAGAATTCTCATCAGCCCCGAAGCTACTGCATTTAGCTAGTGATTACTAGCTAAAATTTCCTGAGTGACTATCCTGTGGCTGATGACAGCCACCCGACGGTCCAGCGCCGCAGTCCGAGAGGATCTGCTGAAGGCCGCCGGCTACCTGTTCGCCCGGCGCGGCTATGCGGGCGCGTCGACCAAGGAGATCGCCCAGCTGGCGGGCACCTACGAGACGTCGCTGTACACCCATTTCGGGTCCAAGGCGGGCATCTTCTCGGCGGCCGTCATCGAGCCCTTCACCGAATTCGTGCAGTCCTTCCGCGCCACTCTCACCCAGCAGCAGGGTGCCTCCGAGGACATCCTCATCGCGGCGTTCGTCGACGACCTCTACGACAGCCTCGAATCCCACCACGACGCGGTGATGGCCTTCGTACTCGGCATACGTGAGCCTGCTGCCGCCGAGGCGGTCTCCGGCGTGCAGGACAGCCTCGCGGAGATGTTCGACGCCCTGCACGCCGCAGGCCGGAACCGGGATGCCAAGGCAGGCCGGCCGGGGCCCGGGCGGCCGGTGGTGCAGCGCCTCATGATCGGACTGGTCGTCGCGGCGTCGGCCTTCGCCCCGTGGTTGTTCGCAGGCGAGGACGCCGACCCGGTGACCATCAAGAGGGCGATGACCGAAATCCTCGTTTCCGGTGTGCGCACGGAGGATCGGTAGATCCGTCCCGCGACGGTGGTGGTTCAATCAATGCGAACCGAGCGAAGGAGCGCCGTGGAGCGGATATCCCTGGTGGACTACCTGGTGCTGGACGACAAGCCGCACCTGGTCGCCAACGAGTGCACCCACTGCGGGGCGCGCTACTTCGACCGGCGCAGCGGCTGCGCGAACTGCAGCGGCCGGGAGTTCCGCAAGGTTCCCATCGCCGACACCGGTGAATTACGTACCTTCACCATCGTCAGCTTTGCGGCAGAAGGAGTTCCGGTGCCGTTCGTCGCCGGCGTGGTCGACTGTGACGGCACCAGCGTCCGGGGCAACATCGTCAACGTGCCGCCGGATCCGGATCACGTCAAGACCGGTATGAAGGTGCGGCTGACCACCGTTCCCGTCGGCGTGGACGCGTCCGGCGTGGAAGCAGTCGGCTACGGCTTCGAGCCGGCGGAATAGAGGAGTCACCATGGCAGAGAACGTCTGGATCCTCGGGATCTACATGACCAACTTTGGCAAGCACAAGGACTCCGACGTCCTCGATCTCGGTTCCGAGGCTGTCTTCGGGGCACTCGCCGACGCCGGGGTGTCAATCAAGGACATCGGCGTGATCGGGGCCGGCAATCTGATGGGCGCCCCCGGTTACGGCCAGCTCCTGCAGAAGCAGATCGGTCAGACCGGTGTGCCGGTGTTCAACGTGAACAACGCCTGTGCCACCGGGGCGACCGCACTGCGGGTGGCCATCATGGCCATCAAGGCGGGCGAGACCGATATGGGGCTTGCCGTCGGCGTCGAAAAGCTTGCGGGCGCCGGACTTCTGACAGGCAATGCCAGGGCTGCCGAGGGTGGCCACTGGGTCCGCGACGGTCGCTACGGCGCTGTGGCGCCGCTGGATGGCCGGGTGGGCACCGAGACCATGCCGGGGGTGTTCGCGCAGATCGGCCTGGAGTACGGGCATCGCTACGGCGGTGCGGATTTCGAGTTGTTCGCCTCGATCTCGGAGAAGAACCATGCGCACTCGACGCTGAACCCGAAAGCCGCCTATCGCAAGCGGTTCACGCTCGAGGAGATCATGAACGACGTGATGATCGCCTACCCGAACACCCGGCCGATGTGCTCGGCCAACTGCGACGGCGCAGCCGCGGCGGTGGTGGTCAGCGAGTCCAAGCTGCGCACGCTGTCCATCGAGCAGCAGCGCCGCGCCGTCAAGGTCAGCGCCTCGGTGCTCACCAGCGACCCCTACCAGGAGGCCTGTCAGATCCTGCCGGACGTCAACACCCTGACCCGCCAGGCCGCCACCCAGGCCTACGAGCAGGCCGGAATCGGGCCGGAGGACCTGGATTTGGTGGAACTGCACGATTGCTTCGCGACCGCCGAACTGGTGCACTACGACAATCTGCAGCTGTGCGAGCCCGGCGGTGCGGTCGACTTTTTCAAGTCCGGTGCGACCTGGCGGGACGGCAGCACACCGGTCAACGTATCCGGCGGCCTGGAGTCCAAGGGCCATCCGGTCTCGGCGACCGGCATCGCCAACATCTGGGAGATCGCCACCCACCTTCGGGGCGAGGCCGGTGAGCGCCAAATCGACGGCGCGAGAGTCGGACTGGCACACGTGATCGGGCTCGGCTCGGCGTGCGGCATCCATGTCCTGGAGAAGGCGGCCGTCTAGAGTTTCACCGGCGCAGCCCGGCGACACCCGCCGTTGGGGCGAAGGCCGCGTCGGTCTCGGCGGATCACGCGGCAGGTGCGATGACATCCGGGGGTGTCCCGCAGCACGCGAATAATATAACCTGGTTGGCGAATTAGAGGACGTGACCCGAGCGGGGGTGAGCGATGTTCGATGAGCGATGGCCGGACCAGGCCGAAGAGCTTGGCGACGCGCTCGGGGCCGTCCTGGCCAAGCATTGTGCGCTCGACACCCTGCGCCGGCTGGACAGCTTCACCGACATCGCGGGCGGGCCCGACGATCTGAATCGGGCGGTCGATGACTTCGGGCTATGGGACCTACCCGCCGAGCCATACCTGCTGACGCGCGCCGCGGTGGCGCTCGGTGAGCACCTGGCCCCGGTGCCCTTCGTTTCGGCGATGCCGGCATACGCGGTACTTGGCGAGAAAGCGGTCGCGAACGGGGTGGACCGGCAGATCGTCCCCGCCGGGCTCCCGCGCGTGGTGGTCACTGTCGGAGCAGGACTCGGTATCGGAGCGACCGCCGGCGCGGAACGGCCTAGCGCGGCCGGCGAGCAGGTGGTGGTGCTCGACAGAATCGAGGCAGTAGCCATCGCGGGTGACGCCGATCATATTCGCGCGTGGGGGTTCCTGCTCGAATCGGCCCGATTGGTCGGTGCGGCACAGGCATTGCTCCGCTACGGCGTCAACTACGTCTCGGAGCGCCGGCAGTTCGGGGCGCCGGTCGGCAGTTTTCAGGGCGTAGCCCACCCGCTGGCCGACGCCGCGACCGCGGTCCAGTCGGCCGATCTGCTGACCCGCCACGCCGCCTACCTCGCCGACAGCGATCGGCAGGTGCCACTGTTCGCCGCGGCGATGGCGGCGAGCAAGGCCCACGCGGCCTCGCGACAGGTCGCGGCGACCGTACATCAGGCGCTGGGAGGTTACGGCTTCACCATCGAGGCGGATTGCCAGTTGTACTCCCGACGGATTCGGGCCTGGACCGCCGCCATGCCGGACCCGGGATCCTGGCTGGCCGAGTTGGCCCGCACCCTGGCCGATCCGGCCACCCGGAACAGTGTCACCGATCTGTGGCAATTCGACCGTGGGTTCACCTTGCCCCGATGGGTGAGCGAAGAGGAGGACCGATTCGATGGTCGCTGAAAGCTTCCCTCGCCGAGCCGATTTCAACCACCAGCCGCTGGTGGGATTCTTCCGCCCGGAGGCCGACCAGAGCGTGGTCACCAAGACGTATTTCGGACTGGTTCTGGAAGGCACCTGGTTCTACGGAATCCTGCGGGGCGAAAGCGGCCGGTCCTACGCGATGCTGCGCAAGGCGGTCGGATACACCACCCGCGACATCGCCATCATGACCTCCGATGACACCGGGCTGCGCATCGACCCACGCAGCGCGCAGGCCGCCATCGGCGGCAAGGTGCGCCGCGCCTTCGCCGACGGTTACGACCTGACGGCCGGCGGCTCCAATCGGGGACCGAACTTCGAGGTGAGGCTGGGGGACAACGACTTCAGCTGGCGGGAAGACGGCAGCGAGGGGCCGCTCCTGGACATCAGCGGCACCCTCGCCGCACCGGGGTTCCAGGTTTACGTGCCCTGGCGCAACGCGCCTGGAGAGGCGGGCGCGGTCGGTGAGCCCGGGGCGCTGTACTACACCTCGACGCCGTATCTGGCCCAGGGCACCATGCTGGGCGAAGCGGTAACCGGGTTCTTCGCCGTCGACCAGAGCTACCTTCCGCACGGCGTGGACTGGAACAACAGCGCGATCTGGATGCGCCTGCAGGGCGGCTGGAACGTCTTCGCCAACGAGTACACCGACGGTTCGATCGAGTGGGGTCACATGAGCATCGGCGCCGACCGATTCCGCTTCGTCGCGGTCGCCTCTTCGGACGCGGAACTGGTCAACGTCCTGCACGTCGATGAGACGATCGATTGGCGCACCGACGAATTCGTCGATCGCATCACCTTCGACACCGGTGACGGGCAGCCCTGGGAGTTCGTCACCGACCCCAACGGACTGATGGTCGAGATGTCGGCGGCGCGCCCCGGATGGTCCGGTCACGCGGGCGTGGTGCGCCGTGTCGGCGAGACCCGCACCCTCACCCGGCACTGGGCATGGCAAGAAGTCTTTCCCGCCCGCGTATGAGCCTGAGCACGCCGACTCCCGACCGCCGCTGGGCGACGAGTCACACCATCCCCGAGCCGCATCGGATCGATCCGGCACCGGCGGGCCTGCGGGGCGAGTTCGATGACTATCTGGATACGCGATACCCGACGCTGTCCACCGCCAATGTGGGGGAGGCCTTCCCGGGCACCCTGACCCCGATGTCGCTCATCGTCGGCCGCGGGGCCTTGCGTGTGTCCGGCGCCATCCAGGTCGAGATGCTCGGCATGCGCGACGAGGCCGCGGTTGCCGCCCAGCGCACGCTCGCGATCGCTTCGGTGGCGCACCGGCTCTACACGAATGTCTCGGTCGTCCACGCGATGGCCCGGGCGATGCCCGGCACCTCCCCGCGGGAGGTCGACGAACACATCCTCGGAATCCGCCACGACCCGGCCGATGATGACCACGACGACCCCGTACCTGTCCTCGAGTCGGTCCGCAGCGCGCTAATCGTTCCGGCCGCGGTCGTGCGGATGGCGGGAACCGGGCGGCGGGTCAACGCACTGGGGCAACGCATCCGGACGCTGAGCCATTCGCCTGAAGAGCTGCGGATGCTCGACGATCATGCACTGCTTGCTCTAGCCGAGGAGCTCCACGGCACTACCCTCGATGCCTGGGCCTACAGCACCACCACCAATCTCGTCGCGTCGGCGGCGCAGACCCTGGTCCGCAAGGTCGCCCCCGAACTCGACGCCGCTGCGATGCGCGGCGGCACCGGCGAGTTGGCCAGCGCGGCACTGCTCACCGGCGTCGCCCGGCTCGCCGACATAGCCCGAGCGCGTCCCGCGCTGGCTGCGGTACTCGACGCCGAGCCGTCCACGGAGCTCGTGGACCGTCTGATGACGCTCGATAGCGCTTTCGCCCAAGAGTTCTGGGCGGTGATCGGCGAGTCGGGGCATCGTGGACCCGGTGAGACGGAACTTGCCAATCTCATGTACGCCGACAATCCGGCGGCCCTGCTGGACGCCATCCGAACGACACTTCACGTGCCGAGCCGGCCGATGTCGTCGCCCGTCGGCATCTCGGCGCTGCCCCGGCGTGCGATCATGCTCCTCAACGCGGCGGTACGCCGCCGGGAGCGGTGCAAGGACGTCGTGGTGCGTTCGACCCATGCGCTGCGCACTGCGCTGCGCGAGATCGGGCGCCGGCAGGTCGAGGCCGGTGTCTTCGCCCAGGCGGGCGACATCTTCTACCTCACCCCGGTCGAACTCGCCGACCTACCCGAGCACGCCGAACGTATTCCCGGCCGACGAGCAGAACGAGACCGTCTCTCGGCGCTGTCGATTCCGTCTCTGTTCACCCTGCGATGGGAGCCCCAGAACCGGGGATTATCAACCAATTCCGCACCGCTGAACGGAGTTGGCGCCTCACCGGGAGTGGTTCGGGGACCCGCCCGCATCATGCGCGATCCCGACGACGACATCGAACCCGGCGACGTCCTGGTCGCCACCGTGACCGACGTGGGATGGACGGCACTCTTCGGCGGGGTCGGCGCCGTCGTCACCGACGTCGGCGGACTGCACTCACACGCCGCGATCATCGCCCGCGAGTTCGGCATACCGTGCGTCGTCGGTACCGAACGGGCCACCCTGGACCTGACCGACGGTCAGATGATCGAGGTCGACGGCGGCAGTGGAACGGTGAAGCCGGTCAACTGAAAGCGCTCAACGCCAACGCCATTGCGGAGCGCGCTTCTCCAGGAACGCGGCCCTGGCCTCCGCGCTGTCTTCGAAGCTCAGTAGCCGAGTGGTGTAGTCCTGCTCGGTGCGGTAGGCCTCTTTGAGCGGCAGGAACTCCGCGCGGTTCATCGACTCCTTGGCCAGCCGCAACGCGATCGGGCTCTTCTCGGCGAGTTGCGCCGCCACTGCCCGCGCCGCGGGCAATAGTTCCTCGGCCGGCACCACCGAACGGATTGCACCCAGCCGGTGCAGTTCGGCGGCTGGCACCTTCTCGCCGAGGAAGAACATCTCCCTGGCCTTGTGTCGCGGCACCATCAACGACAGTTGCGAACTCGCGCCGAGTAACCCCGCATTGATCTCCAGCGCGCCGAATGTGGCGTGTTCGGCAGCGATGAGGATGTCGCACAGCGCGGCGAACGCCAGACCGGCACCGATGGCCGGACCGTTGATGGCGCCGATGACGGGAACGGCGCAATCGAGTACGGACCACAGCGCATCGCGGGCTACCTGACCGCTGTCGGTCACCTCGGTCGCCGCGCTGTCGTCCCGATCCCCTATCTTGTCGAGGTCGGCGCCGCCCATGAAGGCTCGGGTGCCCGCCGCGGTGAAGATCGCGACACGAACATCGCGCCGGTCGTTGAGCGAGTAGAACGCATCGCGGATCTCGATCAATGTCGCCCGGTCGACCGCGTTGACCGGCGGGCGATCCAGCGTGACGGTGGCGATGAAGTCGTCGACCGCGACCTGCACGGCATTCTCGGCCATGACGGCACCCCCTGTCGGCTAGTCGGAGCAGCTAAAAGTACTCGGAACCGCCGTCCACGTTGAGCAACACCCCGTTGACATAACCGGCCCGCTCGGACAACAGGAACGCGATCGCGTCGGCGATGTCCTCGGGAACTCCGAAGCGGTTGCCCCAGGTCGCCCCGCCCCATCGCGCATTGCTCTCACGGAAATCCTCATCCTCGCTGTGGCCCGTCTGGGCCATCCGCTCCCTACGCTCCTCCACGAGTTGCTCGTTGAGGATCATTCCGGGGAGAACGGCATTTGCGCGCACGCCTAGGGAGCCGTACTCCTTGGCCAGGTTCTTGGTGAAGTGCGCCAGAGCGGCCTTCTGCGCCGAGTAGTGGGCGATCCGGGGGATGAAGTGGCGCACCGACATCGCCGAGGTGGTCACGATGGCCCCGCCGCCGTCGAGCAGGGCCGGCATCGCCGCCCTGGCAGCGCGAACCGAGGTCATCAGAACCGACTGGAAGGACCGCTCCCACAGGTCATCGGGCTCCAGTGGGGAGGTCGCCACCTCGCAGAGCCCGACGGTGTTGACCAAGCCGTCGAGTTTCCCGTACCGCTCGGTGGTGGCCGACACCAGCGCCTCGGCGTCCCCGGACCGGGTCAGGTCGGCAACCACCGGGAGAGTCGATGCCGCGCCGGCGTCCCCGACGTCCCTGGCCACCGACTCCAGGCTCGGCTTGTCCACGTACCGGTAGTGCGAGTCGCCTTCATTCCGACCCCGCGAGCACAGCACCACATGAGCGCCCTCTGCGCCGAGTCGCATCGCGGTCGCGCGGCCCATCCCCTGGGTGGCGCCCAGGACGATGACCACCTTGTCCTTCAGTCCGAGATCCATTGCAGCCCCTAACTTCGTGGCAGCCCGAGCCAGCGCTGGGCGATGATGTTTCGCTGAATCTCACTGGTGCCGCCGATGATCGACAGCACCGTCGAGGCGCGCAGGAAGTGTTCGGCCTGCTGCGCGAGCGGGTCACCGGAACCGTGGGTGTAGGCGTCCGGACCGAGCGCGTCGACCAGCCACTGCGCCACCCGCTGGGCGATGGCCGGCCCGTGCAGCTTGCTCATGGACGCCTCACCGGAGGCCGTCTCGCCCCGCTCGCCGAGTGCGACCACCTGCTGTCCGAGGAGTCGTTCGGCTTGTAGTTCCATGATGAATTCACCGAGTTCCCGCCACGCCCCCTCGTCCAATTGCGCACGCATGCTTCCGATCCGGTCGAGGTAGCGGGCCAGCAGCAGTCTGGCGTCGCGACCGCCGAAACTCATCGACCGCTCCATGTCGAGTGCCTGTGCCATCATGGTCCAGGCCTGCCCCTCCTGCCCGACCATCGCGTCGGCCGGTACGACCACGTTGTCGAAGAAGCAGGCGTTGACCCGCCACCCGCCCATCACCCGCACGGGTTGGATCGTGACGCCCGAGGCGTGGGCGTCGATCATCAGCAGCGAGAGACCACGGTGGCGGGTGCTGTCCGGGTCGGTGCGGACGAGCGTGAAGATCCAGTCCGCGATGTGCGCGCCCGAGGTCCACATCTTGTGGCCATTGACGACGAAGTCACCATCGGCATTGCGGGTGGCTCTGCTGCGAAGCGCGAGCATGTCGCTACCGGCTTCCGGTTCGCTGTATCCGGCGGCGTAGCTCCAGCTGGCGTCGAGAATCCGCGGGATGTGTTCGGCAGCCAATCTTTCCGGCCCAAACGTCACCAGCATCCAGCCGACAGCCTCGGCCTGCTCCAGTCCGTAGGTGGGCAGGCCGGCCGAGTCGAGTTCCTCATGTGCGACGAACCTCTCGGTCTGCGACGCCGGGCGCCCAAGGGGCGCGGGCCAACCGAGACCGGTGACGCTCTGCCGGGCCAGCCACGGGTGGAACAGGGTGGGTGCCTGACGGTCACTTTCCAACTCAGCCATCTCGGCACGCATGGTGGCCATGTCGGTGGCACTGAATTCGTCGATACGCGAGCGCAATCCATCGCGGAGCGCACGTTCCTCATCGGTCAGCCGAAACTGCATGTCAGCACCTCCCGCTCAGGCCAGCAGACTGTAGCCGCCGTCGACCGGAATGGTCAGCCCGGTGACGAAGCGGAAGTCGCTGCTGAGCAGCGAGACGATCACCGAAGCCAACTCGTCGGGGTGCCCCAACCGCCGCAGCGGCGTCTTCTTCGCCACCCCCGCCTGCATCTCGGCGATGCCGGCGATCATGTCCTCGCCGCCGTGCCCGGGGTTGTCGACCAAGGACGGGGAGACGCCGTTGACCCGGACACCGCGCGGCCCCAATTCGGCGCCGTAGTAGCGGATCAGGTTCTCCATCGCCGCCTTCGCGGGTCCGATCGCGCCGTAGTAGCGGGCATAGTGATTGGCGCCCAGACTGCTGACCGCGACCACCGCACCGCCGACCTTCTCCAGCTCGGGAAGGGCCGTGCGCACCGCCTCCCACAAGCCCCACACCTGGACGTCGAAGACGCGGTCGTACTCCTCCCGGGTCACGCCGAGGGTACGGCCGGCGATGATCGGGACCGCGGTGGTCACCAGGCCGCCCAACCCACCGAGCACCTCGACCGCGGCGGTCACCAGTCCAGCCGGATCCGATCCGAGATCCCCGCGCACCAGCACCGGCTCCGGGCCGCCGGTTGCCGCCGCGAGCGCCTGGGTCTCCTTGGCCGCGTCGTCGTTCTCGACATAGCCGATGGCGCAACGGCTTCCGAGTGCGGTCAACTGCACGACGGTGGACCGTCCGATACCCCGGCTACCGCCGATGACCAAGACCTTGTCGGGCACCGTCCTGGCATAGGGCTGTGTCGTCACTGGGCGGTTCCCTCCCCGTAGTGCTCGTCACGCTTGCGAAGCGCCTCGGTGGTGCTGCCCTTCGAGCGTTCCTTGACGAAGTTGAACTCGTCGGGTTCGAAACGCAGATTGGTGCCGTAGCTGTGGAAGAAGTAGGCGGTGCTCTCCTCCAGGCTCAGCACCGAACTGGCCTCGATGATGCGGTAGGCCTCCTTGGCGATGGTGATGCCGTCGGCGGGCATTTTCGCGACCTGCGCCGCGAGTGCCTCGGTCTCGGCGGCCACATCCGCTTCGTCGACGAACCGGGTGAACAGATGGGCCGACTCGAATTCCGCGGCTTCCGCCATCCGGCCGGTCAGCAACAAGTCACGCGTGATCACCGGACCGAGCCGGTACATGAACAGCGCGATGTTGCCCAGGACCGGGCCCAGGAAGCGGGCGGCCGGCATACCGATCTTCGCCTGCCGGGAGGCGACGACCATGTCGGCCGACAGCGCGAGTTCCAGGCCCAGTCCCAGCGCGTAGGACTCCAACTGCACGATGGTGGCCTTGGGGAAACCGATGAACTCGTGGAACATCCGCTGTCCCTTGCGGTCGATGTTGAGCCGGCGACGCTGGCTGGGCCGGCGGTTCTCACCGGGTTTGTCGTACCAGCCGTAAGCGCGGTTGAGGTCGACACCGGTGCTGAACACCCCGCCGTGACCGCGGAGGATGACGACTTTGATGTCGTCGTCGTCGGCGATGTCGTCGAGGTGGCGGCCCATGAGATCGCAGTCCTCCGGGGCCATGGCGTTCTTCTTGGCCGGATTGTGGATGGTGATCCGCGCGATGTGACTCTCATGGTCCTTCTCGAGAACCACCCGTTCGGTCTCCGTGGCGGTCATGTCAGTTCACTCCTTTGTGGTCGGTGAAGAAGGTCTTGGTGACGACGTCGCGGGCCAAAACTCGCAACATCACCTCGTCGGCGCCGCCGCCGATCGACAGCAGTCGGGAGTCGCGGAAGAAGCGGGATGTCCACGTCTCGGCCATATAGCCGATGCCGCCGTGGTATTGCATGCAGGTGTCGGCGACTTTCCGGATCAATCGTCCGGCAAGCACTTTGGCGCTGCTTGTTCGGCGCGTGACATCCTGTCCGGCGAGGATCATCTCCGCGCAGGAGTAGGAGTACTGCTTGAGTGCGTCGACCTCGCAGGCCAGTTCGGCAAGGGTGTACTGCAGGTATTGGTTGTCGATCAGTTTGCCGCCGAACGCCGGTCGCTCGCTCAGGTAGTCGACGGTGCGCTCGATGGCGGTCTCCATCTGGCCGACGGCCTGATACACCGCACTGATCCGTTCCATCTGGAACTGCTGCATCTGCTGCTGGAATCCGCGACCGATCTCGCCGATGGTGTTGCGCACCGGAACCCGCACCCGATCGAAGGTCAGTTCGGCGGTGTCCGAGCACCAGTTGCCGAGCTTCTTCAACGAACGGCTCACGCTCAGACCCGGCGTGCCGGTGGGCACGATGACCTGGCTCATGCCGCGGTAACCGCCCTCGTCGGAGGTGCGCACCAGCAGGCACAGCCAGTCGGCCTGAACACCGTTGGTGATGTAGGTTTTCGCGCCACTGATCAGCCAGTCGCTGCCGTCGCGAACGGCACGGGTGCGGATCCCGGCAACATCGGATCCGGCGTCGGATTCGGTCACCGCGATCGAGCAGATCTGTTCCCCGGCGACGGCCGGCGCCAGGAACCGGCGCTTGAGCTCGTCGCTACCGTGTTCGTGCAGGGACGGCGTGGCCATGTTCGCCTGCACGTTGTAGGCCATCGGGATCCCGTTGCCGGGGAGTCGCCCGAACTCCTCGCAGGCGATGACGGTGAACCAGTGATCGGCCCCCTCGCCGCCGTAGGTCGGGTCATATTCGAGTCCGAGCAGTCCGAGCTTGGCGAACTCCGGAAACAGTTGGTGGCCGGGGAACTGACCGCGCTCCTCCCACTCGTCGTAGTGCGGCTCGACGGTCTTGGCCAGCATCTCGCGCACGGTGGTCCGGAATAGGTCGTGTTCCTCGGTGAACTGCATGGTCGTACCTCCGTGATGATCAGTTCGGGAACGTCACTGGTCCAGCTTGAACGCGGTGACCGCGTTGTCGTGCAGGAACAGCTGTTTGACCTCGTCGCTCAGTTCCAGCCCGTCAATCCCGTCGAAGGCGGACTCGAAGGTGAGGATCGGCCAGTCGCTGGCCCAGATGCACTTGCGTCTGCCGTAACTGCGCAGGAAGTGAACGAACTGCGACGGGTAGTACTTGGGTAGATGTGCGCTGGTGTCGATCCATACGTTGGGATGCTTGGCGGCGACTGCGATCATCTCCTCGGTCCACGGCCAGCCGATGTGTCCGGCGACGATTCGAAGCTCCGGGAAGTCCATGGCCACCCGGTCGATGTGGCCGGGGCGGCCAGTTTCCGAGGTGTAGTTGGCGGGGCCGGTTCCACCGACCTGAACCTGCAGGGTGATGTCGAGCTCGGTACATGCTGCGTAGAGCGGATACCACTGGGCCTCGGTGGGGATCTTGTCGAGGATGAACGGTTCGAGCTTGAGGCCCTTGAACCCGTGATCGGCGACCAGCGAACGCAATTCGTGAACGGCGGGCATGACACCGTCGGGTGACCAGGGGTTGACGGCGGCCACACCGATGAGGCGGTCGGGGTAGCGGGTGACCGCATCGACGACCCATACGTTGGGAATCAAGGGTCCTGCCGAGCACAACGCGGTGTCGATGCCGGCAGCGTCCATCTCGTCGATGAGCGTCTCCAGCCGAATTCCGGCCCGCATCCGGGCGCCGCCCTCCATCCGGTCGGAGAGCGTGAAGATCCGCTGTGGCATCTCGGCCACCGCGTCGGCGGGCCATGGCTGCACCCACGCGTCGATGATCTTCACGCTCACCCTCTCGGCAGGCCGAGGACGCGCTCGGCGACCATGCTCTTGACGATTTCATCGGTACCGCCCGCGATGTGGAAGGCCGGCGCGGTCAGCACCACCAGCCGCCAGTCATCCAGCTGTGAGTCCGGCTGGGACAGTTGCGGGCCCAGTTGGGCCGCGAGCGCGTCGGCGAGCCCGCTGACCACCGTGCCGGTGGCGAGTTTGGCGAGCGCTGCTTCCGGGCCGGGCGGAGTCCCGGCGAGCAGCTTCGCGTGCATGGCTGCCTCGAATGCGGCCAGCGCCCGTTGATCGATGACGGCGTCCAGGAAGGCGTCGCGTGCCGCAGCGTCCGACCAACCGAGGCCGGCGGCCTGCCGAACCAGTCGATCCAGTGAGCGTCCAAATGTGGAGAATCGCTCGAAGCCCAGGGTGGTCATGGCCACCGACCATCCGCCGCCGACTTCGCCGAGGACGGCGTCGGCGGGCAGGTCGACGCTGTCGAGGAACACTTCGGAGAACGACGCGCCCCCGGTCATCTGTTTGAGCGGGCGGACGTCCACCCCGGGTGCCGACATGTCCAGGATGAACGCGGTCAGGCCCTTGTGTCGGCCCTGCGTCAGGTCGCTTCTGGCCAGCAGGTAGCCGTAATGGGCGTGTCGGGCCTCGGAGGTCCAGACCTTCTGGCCGCTGATCCGCCAACCGGTTTCGGTGCGGGTCGCGCGGGTGCTGACGCCGGCCAGGTCGCTGCCGGCGCCCGGCTCGCTGAACAGCTGGCACCACACCTCGTCCCCGCGCAGGATCGCCGTGCAGTGCTTCCGCTGTTGCGGTGTTCCCACCGCGAGCAGCGTCGGTCCCACCATCTCGAGGGTGACGCCGAAGAGCCCGCGTGGCACGTCGTATTCGGATTCCAGGTCGGCCCACGCCAGCGCATAGGCGGACGGCAGGTCCCGGCCGCCGACGTCGCGGGGCCACGTCAGACCTGCGAAACGGTTGTCGAAGCACAGCCGCTGCCAGGCCACACAGCCGTCTCGCCACGCTTCGGGATCCTCGATCGGGCGGAACTGGGCGAACATGGCGTCCGGAAACCCGTCCGGTCGATGCTCGGCGTGCGTGTCGAGGAACTCCTTTGCCGCCTGGCGAAAGGTGTCGAGCGATGCGGGCTGGGAGTCCATCACACCTCTACTGTGGGAACCGGTCAGGCTCTAGGCAGCTTAAATACTAACCTGGTTATATGTTAGTGGATCAAGGTTGGCGCGGATCCTCGGATCGGGCAAGCAAGTGCGGGAGGGAGGCAGGCGACGGGCGAGCACCGCAACGGATCTTGGGCTAACCAGGATTACCTATTGATGCGACAATGGCGGTCGTGTATCCCGACAGCGATGCTATCGCGCACCCCACGGCCGGTCAGCTCGTAGCGGACAACATCCGCCGCAAGATCATCCTCGGCGAGTTTCGGGACGGCGACTTCCTGCCCAACGAGGCACAGCTGCTCGAGCAGTACCGGGTGTCACGGCCGGTGCTGCGGGAGGCGATCCGCATCCTGCAATCGGAGTCGCTGCTGACCATTCGCCGGGGAAGCAAGGGCGGGGCGCGGGTGAACGCACCGCGTCCCGGGCCGGTGGCCCGGCTGGCCGGCGGGCTGTTGCAGTACGAGCACACCACTGTCTTCGACGTGTTCCGCGCACGTGCCATCATCGAGCCGCCAGCGGTTCGGCTGTTGGCCGAAAGCCGCACCGCACAGACGATTCAGCAACTCCGCGAGGCGCTTGACCGCGAAGCCGACGCGATCGGCGAACCCAGGCGCTGGGGCCGGGTGCATGCCGAGTTCCACACCCTGCTGGTGGAGCTTTCGGGAAGCAACACGCTGGCGTTGTTCGCCGACATCATGGCCGAGATCACCATGGCTCACACCCAGGCGGTGTGGCAGCGCGCGCTCGACGACGCTCAGAAGCGCACCGATGCAGAACTCGCGCACCGAGTCCATCGCAAGCTGGTGCGGCTGGTCGAAGAGGGCAAAGCCGCGGATGCCGAAACCCTGTGGCGCCGTCATCTCGAAGAGACCACCGACAAGATGCTGGAAGACCAGGGTCAGCGCGAGCTGCTGGAGCTCATCGGCTGAGCGGCCCACGGCCTGATCAAATAACCTGGTTATACTATTCTCCGTGCTAGCCGGAGGACGACGCGGGCGATGAGTGACGATGTGCTCAATGAGTTGAAGGCCACCACCAGGAAGGCGTTGGCCGGCGGCTCCGCCGACATTCTCGACGAACTCGGCTTGGCCGGCCTGCTGGTGGATTCCGCGCACGGTGGGCTGGGACTGGGCGACCGAGAGATGGCGCTGGTGGCCACCGAACTCGGCAGATCGCTGGCGCCGTCGGCCTTCCTGCCCACCGCGGTGCTCGCCGTCACACTGCTTCTCCGCAGCGACACCGCGATGGCCCGCGAGAGGCGCTCGGCGCTGGTGAGGGGGCAGTGCCGATTTGCCGTCGCGGCCTCGGATTCCTCCTTGGCGTGGTCACTCGCCGCACCCGCGGTCACCGCGTACGCGGCCGATGACGGGGGCTGGCGACTGACCGGAACCACGGTCGGACTGTCGACGCCGTCGAATCCAGACGGGCTACTGGTCCCCGCCGCGACCCTCGGCGGTTCGTGCCTGTTCTCCGTTGCTCGCGAACAGTTCTCGTCCACAGCGTCCGACCGGCTGGACCCTGCGCGCGGCCTGGCCCGCTTCGAACTGGAGACCGCCGAGGCCAGTCTGATCGCCGGTCCCAACCGGGCCGAAGCAGCGACCCGGAGCGCCTATCGTCGTGGCCTCGTGGCGGTGGCCGCCGAACAACTCGGGATCGCCCGGATGTGTCTCGAGATGTCGGTCGAGTACGCCAAGAGCCGAACGCAGTTCGGATCTCCGATCGGCTCGTTCCAGGCCGTCAAGCATCGCTGCGCAGAGGTTCTGCTGCACGTCGAACTCGCCGATGCGGTCTTGATGGACGCCGTACGTGATGGCTCCATGGCGGACGCCGAACTCGCCTTCATCGTGGCCACCCGGGCAGCGTTGGCCGCGTCGGATGCCTGCATTCAGATCCACGGCGGCATCGGCTTCACCTGGGAGCACAAGGCGCACTGGTACTTCCGACGGGCTCGGGTCAACGCCACCCTGATGGGTCCGCCGTCCGTCCACCGCGCCGCCATCGCCGGATCGCTCGACCTGGTGTAACGAAACCTGCTGTCCGACAAGGAGACCTCGCATGCCCGGAGTACTCGACGGCATCCGCGTCATCGAAGTGGCCACCTGGGGGTTCGTTCCCTCGGCGGGTGTGGCGCTGGCCGACTGGGGCGCCGAAGTCATCAAGATCGAACACCCGGTTCACGGTGACCCGATGCGCGGGCTCATCAGTTCGGCGTTGACCGCGTCCGGCCAGCGACCGGTGAGCTTCATGTGGCAGACGTTCAGCCGCAACAAGTCCAGTGTCGGCATCGACCTGACCACCGACTCCGGCCGAGAGGTTCTTTACAAGCTGATCGGCACCGCCGACGTGTTTCTCACCAACTACCTGACGCCGGTGCGGCGCAAGCTCAAGATCGACGTCGAGGACCTGGCGGAGGTGAACCCGCGCATGGTCTATGCCCGGGGCAGCGGTCTGGGCCCTCTTGGCGACGAAGCCGACGCCGGCGGATTCGACCTGGCGTCCTATTGGTCGCGGGGCGGTGTGGCCTACGTCAGCACCGAGGAGGGCGCCGAGTTCCCGCCGCCGATGCCCGGTGCGGCTTTCGGCGATCTGCAGTCGGGGCTCTACGCCGCGGGCGGGGTGGTGGGCGCGCTGTTCGCGCGTGAGCGGACCGGAACGGCTCAGGTCGTCGACGTCAGTCTGCTGGGTGCCGCGGTGTGGGGCACCGCCCCGCACATCGCCGCGGCCTCACTGCTCGGCATCGACGCAATGCCGCGTGGCGATCATCGCTCGGCCCGCAACCCGATCAGCAACACCTACCGGACCTCCGACGGCCGGTTCATCGCGCTGGTGATGCTCGAGTCCGACCGGTTCTGGGCGCCGCTCGTCGAACTGATGGACCGCCCGGAGTTGGCGACCGATCCGCGCTTCGTCGATTCCGCCGCCCGCAACGCCAACAGCACGGCGTGCATTGCCGAACTCGACGAGATCTTCCTCGGCCGGACGGCAGCTCAGTGGCAGGAGATCCTCGGTCGCCAGCGCGGCGTGTGGGCCCTGGTGCAGTCACCTCAGGAGACCGCCGCCGATCCGCAGGTAGCCGCAAACCACTACGTCGGTGCACTCGATCTCGGCGCGGACGGCCCGCTTGCGGTGGCCATGCCTCCGGTGCAGTTCAACGACCACCGACCCGAGCCCCGACCGGCACCGGAGTTGGGTGCCGACACCGACGAGGTGCTGCTCGGCCTCGGCTACGGCTGGGACGAACTGGTCGAACTCAAGGTGGCGGGCGCCATCTCCTGAACACCGCTCGTTCGATCCGTTAACCTGGTTATATAAATAGACGGGATGCGGCGGCGACCGCCGGGCATGTCAGCAAGGGTGACGGATGGACCTGACCGAACTGATGAGGGCGACAATCCTCACCGACGGCGACGAGCCGGTGCTGAGCTACCGCGGCGACTGGTTCAACCAGCACCAGTGCAGTGTCGCTGCGCGCCGGCTCGATGACCTGCTCACCGCACGCGGTCTGGGCGAGGGCGTGCCCGTCGCGGTCTACATGCGGAACCGGCCCGGTCCGGTGGTCGCGCTCGCGGTCCTGCTCGCCACCCGGCGCCCGCTCGTCGTGCTCAACCCAGCCTTCCCGGACGCGACCGTCGGGCACGACGTCATCGCAGTGCGTCCGGCGGCGGTGCTGGCCGATGCCGAGGACTGGGCACGACCGGCCGTGACGTCGGCGGTCGCCGCGGCGGGCGCGATCGGTGTGCGGGTGGACCTTGCCTCGGCCGCTGCCGCCGAGGTGGTGGTCGACGCCACTCCGGACACCAGTCCGAGCGTTGATCCGTCGGTCGCGATACTGATACCGACCAGCGGAACCACCGGACCGCCCAAGCGAATCCCGCTGCGCCACAGCGAGATCGAAAGCGCATTGCGCGGAGCGCAGGCACACTACATGAACGGCAGCGCGCGCGAGGGCAGCGTGCGCGGTGCCGGGGTCCAGATCTGCGCGCTGCCGCCGACGAACATCAGCGGCCTGTGGGCGTTGATCACCGCACTGTCGGGCGGTGGCCGACTGCTGTTGCAGGACAAGTTCGAACCGGAGACCTGGTCGCGCGCCGTGGAGCAATACCGACCTCGGTCCATGTCGGTACCCCCGGCGGCGTTGCGGATGATCCTCGACGCCGGTATCGATCCCAAGAGACTCTCCAGCCTCAAGGCGGTCTGGGCCGGCGCGGCACCCCTGGGCGCGGGCCTGGCCGACGAGTTCGAGAAGACCTATGGGTGTCCCGTTCTGCAGAGTTACGGCGCCACCGAGTTCACCGGTGGCATCACCGGCTGGTCGCTGCGCGACTGGAAGGACTGGAAGGACACCAAGCGCGGCAGTGTCGGTCGCGCCCACCCGGGGGTTGAGATCTCGGTGATCGACCCGGATTCCGGCCTGGTCCTGGAGCCGGGCCGGCATGGGCTACTGCAGGTTCGGTCCGCCCAGGCGGTCGGCGGGGGGACGGACTGGATCCGCACGAACGATCTGGGCACCGTCGACGACGACGGGTTCGTCTGGATTCACGGACGCGCGGACGACGTCATCAACCGCGGTGGTTTCAAGATCTTCCCGTCCGAGGTCGAGGACTGCCTCGAGGCTCATCCCCTGGTGCGGGAGGCGGTTGTCTTCGGAGCCGACGACGAACGGCTGGGTCAGGTACCCGTCGCCGTCGTCGTCACCCGCGGTGAGGTGAGCCCCGCCGACCTGATCGCCTGGGTCAGGTCGCGACTGCCGTCCTACAAGGCGCCGGTGACGGTGCGGGTCGCCGACACCATTCCCCGCAACGCCGCCATGAAAGTGCTTCGCGGCCAGGTGCGCGACGAGTTCGCGAGTGCTGTCGCGGGGCCCGGAAAGGCCTGTTCACCGCCTTGAGGGTGCGCTAGGATTCAAATAGGCTAACCACGTTAACCAATAGGAGGCGACGATGCCGCTGCAGGACTACATGCAGCTGATCTCGGTCGATGACCACATCATCGAACACCCCAACGTGTGGACCGACCGGCTGCCGCAGAAGTTTCAGAAGGATGGGCCCCGCATCGTGGACGGTCCGGCGCGAACCGGCGGCGAACTCAGCCAGGTGTGGCAGTACCAGGGAAAGACCTACCCCGCCATCGGCCTCAACGCGGTGGCCGGCAAGGAGCCCGAGGAGTTCGGCACCGAGCCGACCCGGTACGACGACATGCTGGCCGGGTGCTACGACCCGGTGAAGCGGTTGGCGGACATGGATACCGACGGGGTGTGGGCCTCGCTGAACTTTCCGACGTTCCCGCGATTCGCAGGGACCATGTTCCTCGAGGGGGCCGATCGCGACCTCGCCCTGGCCTGCGTGCAGGCCTACAACGACTTCGTCATCGACGAATGGTGTGCATCGGCTCCGGACCGTTACATCCCGCTGACGATCCTGCCGCTGTGGAATGTCGAAGCGGCGGTCGCCGAAGTGCATCGCACGGCCGCCAAGGGCGCCAAGTCGATCGCGTTCCCGGAGAATCCGTCCCCCTTGGGGTTGCCGTCGTTCCACGCCGTGGGGCATTGGGACCCGGTCTTCGCCGCCTGCGAGGAGCACGATCTTCCGCTCTCGATGCACTTCGGCACCTCGGGCCAGTCACCGCACCCGGCGCCCGACACCCCGCTTGCGGCCAGGCTGGCACTGTTCAGCTGCAACTCGATGTACGCGCTGTCGGACTTGTTGTTCTCCAACGTCTTCCACAAGCATCCCAAACTGAAGGTCGCCCTGGGCGAGAGCGGGATCGGGTGGATCCCGTTCATGCTCGAGCGGATGGACTGGGTGTGGGAACGGCACCGCTTCTATCAGGACATCAACCAGGAGCTGCGCCCATCGGAGATCTACTACAGCCACGTATACGCCTGTTACATCTCCGACACGCACGGTTTGGAGGCCCGGGAGATCGTCGGGGTGAACAACATCCTGTGGGAGTGCGACTATCCGCATTCCGACTCGTACTTCCCCAACAGCCGCAAGGTCGCCCAGGAGCAGCTGCAAGGCGTCCCGGACGCGGAGGCACACCGGATCGTCGAACTCAACGCCCGCGAACTGTTCAACTTCCCCAAGTGAGCCAGCAGCCCGCCGAATCACTCGCCGACCGTCCGCCGCCAGTCGGTGCCGGGCGCGTCACCGGTGTGGTCTTCGACATGGGCGGTGTGCTTACGGTCGACCCGTATGAACCGCTGCGGGACTACGCCTCGGCCCTAGGAGTTTCGGCCGACACCTTTGTCGACCAGTTGCGCGGCGCGCACTTCGCCGCGGTCGAGACCGGCGAGTCGACGATGCGCGACTTCCTCAAGTTCGCGTGCACCGATGTCCAGTCCCGCTTGGGTGTTCGCGTCGACATCCGCCGGCTCGCCGACGCGCTGGCCGCCGGCCAGCGGGTCCGTCCCGAGATGGTGCGGCTCGTCTCCGAGCTGGTGGTGCGCGGTGTGAAGGTCGGTCTGCTGACCAACAATGTGCGAGAGGCGCGAAGCTGGTGGAACAGCGGCGTGCTGCCGGTGGAATCGTTTGCGGCCGTGATCGACTCGTCGGAGGTCGGCGTGCGCAAGCCCGATCCCAGAGTCTTCGAGATCGCCGCCGAACGCCTCGGATCCCCGCCCGGACAGTTGTTGTTCTTCGATGACGTGACGGACAACGTCGACGGCGCGCAGAATGCGGGGATGGTCGCCGCGTTGTTCACCGATCCCGGTGAGTGCCGGCGGGTGTGCGAGCTGCACGGGTTGCTGTGAGCGAGAAGGGGCAGATGCCAGGACGGGTTCTCGTCACCGGCGGCACCGGCGCCGCCGGTTCGGCGACGGTCAAGTGGCTGCGCCGGATGGGCGCCGACGTGGTGGCCCTGGCCCGACGCGAACCCGCGATCAGGGTGCCCGGAGTCGAATACGTCGCTGCCGACATCCAGGACTTCAACGCTGTGTCGAGGGCAGTCGCGGGCTGCACCGGAGTCGCACACTTCGCCTGGACCGTCTCGGCCATGCAGAGCGCGGAGGTGGCCGAGGGCATCGACATCGGTGGGACCACCAACCTACTTCGCGCCATGGCCGACCATGACTGCCGCCGAATGGTCTTCGCCTCCTCGATCACCGTCTACGGCGGCCACGCCGAGCACCCGCAGCCCTACACCGAAGACGAGACACCGCGCCCTGCCGCGTCGTTTCACTACGAGCGCAACAAGATGCGCGCGGAGAAGTTGATTCTCGACTCGGGCGTCGAGGCGGTCAACGTGCGCCCCACGGTGATCGTGGGGCGCAGCGCGTGGAGTGCGCCGGCCAACATCTTCCGTCAGCCGGTGGTCGTCACACCCGGGCGGAACGCCCGGATGCAACTGGTGCACGTCGACGACGTCGGCCGGTTCTGCGCGCAGGCGGCCCTCGGCGGGCCGACTGGCACGGTCAACCTCAATGCCGATGACGCGCTGACCTTCACCGAGATGGGCCATACCGTCGGCCGGCCGGTGGTGAACTGCGGCGAACGCTTCGCGCGCATGCTGGCCGGGCTCGCCGGCAATGCGGACAATCTCGAGTCGGTGCCCGACCTGATCGAACTCTTCCTGCACTACCCACTGGGCGACACCCGTCGGTTGCGTGAGGAGTTCGGCTTCACCTGCGCCTACAGTTCGGCCGACGCGGTTGGCGACATGACGGACACCTCATCGAGCTTCATCACCGTCGGAACCCGATCGCTGCGCAGGCCCACCAGCCTGGCGATCCCCGTGGTCCACCCGCCGGACACCTCGGCCGAGGACGGCACCGCGGTACAGGTCGTTCCGACGGAGTACATCGGTGAATTCGACAACGCCACAGCCGATCCCGCGATCCCGGAGTGGACGGCCGCCAACCTGTCCGAAGCCTTTCCCGGACCGATGACGCCGTTCTCCATCGGTCTGGCCACCAGGATCATGTTCAGCGGCGCCAACATGGTCAATCAGTTGTTCTCCCTCGACCCGGACCTCGCCTATCTGGTGAGTGCAAAGCAGGTGGCGGTCATCGGTCATCGGCTCTACAACAACATGACCATCATGAAGCGGCTGGCCAATGCGATTCCCGGCCAGACCGCCGAGAGCTTCGAGCAGCAGATGAACGGCACCCCCCTGCCGGACGGTTACCGCGCACCGAAGATGACCGCAGCGGAACTGGTGACCGCGGTGAAGGCCGCGGGGCGAGCCGGCCCGCAGATCCTTGGTCTGAGCGCCGAAGTGGCCGCCATGGAGCGTCGGGCCGAACGCCTCGCGGCCAGTCGGCCGGACCTGACGACGCTGAGCGACGAAAGACTGCATGCCCGTGTGGAATTGCTGAGCGACCTGGTGGTGCGCTCCTGGGACGTCAACAACATGAACACGTTCCTGGTGGGACCGGCCATCACCATGGTCGCTCGACGTTACGGCCACGAGGCGGCGATGAACGTCCGGGCCGGCACCCGGAGCCTGCGCAGTGCTGCCATGCTGGCCGGCGTGCAGGAACTGGGAGCGATGGTGGCGGCCGACGACCATCTGCGCACCCTGATCACCGAGACCCCGAAGGACGCCGTCTTCGCCAAACTGCGCACCGAGGCGCCCGCCTTCGCGGCCAGATTCGACCGACTTATCGCCGAGTGCGGGCATCGGGGACCCGGCGAGACGGAGCTCAGCAACCCCATGTTCGCCGACGCCCCGGAGTTGTTGCTGCGCGCGGTGCTGGGCAGTACGCAACCTCCGCCGGTCGCGGCCGCACCACCGTTGCGCAGCAGGGTCGGGCGAAAGCTGGTCGATGTCGCCATCACGGCGATGGAACGCAGGGAACGCGGCCGCGATGCCAGTATGCGGATCACCCACGAGCTGAGGATGGCACTGCGCGAGTGGGGCCGGCGGCTGGCCGAGCGCGGTGTTCTGGAGTCCGCGGACGACGTGCACTATCTGTCGGTCGACGAGGTCTACTATCCGCCGGCGGACGCCAAGGATCGGGTGACCCGTCGTCGCGCCGAGCGGGATCGCCTGGCCGCACTGGACTATCCGGTGCACTTCACCCAGCCGTGGACTCCGGAGCAGTCGGCCGACGGTGCTGACGGCGGTGTGATCACGGGGCAGGCGGTGTCGGGCGGTGTGGCTCGCGGCAGGGTCCGCATCATGGTGCACGCCGATGACGATTTCGAATCCGGTGCGGTGCTGGTCGCCAACGTCACCGACACCGGCTGGACACCGTTCTTCGGTTGTGCGGCAGCGGTGGTGACCAATGTCGGCGGCCCGATGTCGCACGCGGCAATCGTGGCCCGCGAATTCGGCATCCCGGCAGTCGTGAACGCCGTGCTCGCCACCCAGCGACTCGCGGACGGTCAGCTCGTCGAGGTCGACGGCACGGCCGGAACCATCCGCATCATCGACGAAGCGACGAATGGAGTGACGTAGTGTCTGCCAAAGGGGATTTCGGTCACCGCACCGTCGTCGGGACATTCGATCCGCTCGGGCCGGACGCCGATCCGACGCGGACGTACTTTGGGCTGCCACTGTCGATTACTTGGTTCTATCTGAACTTCCGCGACAGCGACGGCAAGCTGCACTTCGCCTACCGCGGGGTGTTGGGCCTGGAAGGCTCGATGCACTGTACGTGCTTCGAGTCCCGCGACGGCGCCTTGCGGAAGATGACGATGCCGGCCGGGCGGGAGTTCTTCCGCGGTCCGGTGGTGACCACCGCTGGCGACGAGTACCGCATCGCCAGCAAGCCGGCCGAAGCCGGTTACGCCACCGGCCAGCCGTTCGAGCTAGTGCGTACCGACCACGAGTTGCGCTACCACGAGGGCGACGATCTCGCGTTCCGCGGTCGCCGGATCGGACCCGGAATGCAGGTGTACGTGCCCACCGGGCCGACGCCGCTGTTCTACACCTCGCTGATGCACCGGGTGTCGGGTAAGGCTTTCGGTGAGCCGGCCGAGGGTTTCCTCTGGCTCGACCAGTGCTACCTGCCCCCGGGTGTCACCTGGCGCAACAGCGACTTCTTCAAGGGGGTCGAACTGGCCTGGACCCCGTTCGGGACGGAGTACGAGGACGGTTCGGTGGAGATGGGCCACATCTGCTATGGCGCAGACGGATTCAACTTCGCGGTGGTCGTCACCGACGGCGGTGAAGTTCTGCACGCCACGTCCGACGTGGCCGCCCGTGACATCAAGTACCGCCCGGACACCTTCCCCGAGCACATGTACTACGTTGCCGACGGTGTCGACTGGGAGTGGTCATCGGTGGACGACGGGGCACTGCCGGAGCAGGCATCCGGCAGTGATTTCTACCGGTCCTCCGAGGGTTGGCTGCGCCGAGCGGGAGAGACCCGCAAACCCGTCGTCTACCACTCCTACAACGAGTTCTTCCCACCCGCGATCGCGGCATGGGAGTCCACGGGGCGGATCATCGGCCGGTGACCTTCCGACAGCGACCGGTGCCCACCCCGGACGAGCTGCCGTTCTGGTGGTCCGGGGCCGACGGGCACCTCGAGATGCAGCGGTGCGCCCAGTGTCGAAGCTGGCAGCATCCGCCCAATCCAGTCTGCTACCGCTGCCTTTCGCGGGAACTGAACTTCGAGAGGGTCAGCGGTGTGGGAAAGGTGTACTCCTACACCGTCAACCACCAGCCGTGGCTGCCGCATCTACAGGAGCCGTACGCCGTCATCGTCGTCGAACTCGACGAGCAGCCCGGCCTGCGGTTCGTCAGCCGACTCGTCGACACCCCCGTGGAAGCGGTCACGATCGGGATGCGAGTCCGGGTCGTCTTCGAGCCGCTCAGTGACGACCTGTATGCGCCGTTCTTCACGACGGCCGGTGAGACGCCATGACCCGACCCGAGCAGCAGGCCGTCATCCGGGGCTTCGGTGCCTCGGCCGTCGGTCGGCGACTGCCGTCCAGCGAGATGGCCCTGACCGTCGATGCCTGCCTGGCCGCGCTGGCCGACGCCGGCCTCACCCGCGACGAGATCGACGGGCTGGCAACCTTCCCCGGCGGCGGCTTCGACACGCCAGGCCTTGCCGGACCCGGCGCCGACGAGGTACACGCCGCCCTGGGACTGCAGACCAACTGGAAGTACGGCGGTCCTGAGGGCGGTCAGCTGGGCGCGTTCTTCTCGGCCATCCTGGCCGTGGCCACCGGGCTGGCCCGCAATGTGCTGGTCTACCGAACCGTCGGCGAGGCGTCCGCGCAAGGAGCGGCCGGGCGGGCGGCAGCGCTGGCCGGATCGGCCGATGTCGCGGTCTCCGGCTTCCGGCGGTGGCTCGCGCCCTTCGACGCGCACTCGCCGGTGAACTGGATCGCGCTACACGCTCAGCGCCACATGCACGAATTCGGCACCACCCGGGAACATCTCGGCACCATCGCGGTCAACAACCGGGCCAATGCCGCCCGCAATCCGGATGCGGTATACCGGCAGCCGATGACGCTCGCTGACTACTTCGGTGCGCGGATCATCAGCACACCGTTCGGCATGTACGACTGCGATGTGCCGTGCGACGGGTCGGTTGCCTTCGTGGTCTCCCACATCGAAGCCGCCGATGACGGACCCCATCCGGCCATCGGCATCGAATCGATCGGCTGGGCGATGCGGCACCGCCCATTGTGGGACCAGTGGCCGGACATGACGGAGATGGCGGCCTGGGACGTCGCGGCTCACCTCTGGGAGCGCAGCGATCTGACCCCGGCGGACATCGACCAGGTGCAACTCTACGACGGGTTCTCGTTTCTCCCGCTGATGTGGCTGGAGGCGCTGGGGTTCTGCGGCAAGGGTGAGGCCGGGCCGTTCCTGGAAGCGGGCAAGCGCATCGCTCTGGAGGGTCCGCTGCCGCTGAACACCGGAGGTGGGCAGCTCTCCGGTGGACGCCTGCACGGCTGTGGGTTGCTCTACGAAGCCTGTGTGCAATTGCGCGACCGTGGCGGTGATCGGCAGGCCGGCCGCCCCGAGACGGTCGCGGTCGGCGTGGGCGGTGGGCCCACCGCCGGTGCGGCGATCCTGGTACGCCGATGACTGGCGCGGTGAGCTTTCGGGACCAGGGGAAGGTCTACCTCGAGGTGGGTGTCAACGAGGTCGTGTCCAAAGAGGACAACCCGAACGTGCCCTACGGCGCCGAGGAAGTGGCCCGCGACGTCGTCGAGTGCATCCGGCACGGTGCCACCGTCGTGCACTTCCATGCTCGCTACGACGACGGAATCCAGGCCTGGGCCGACGACGAGGTGTCACGCACGGTGCTGGGCGCCGCGGCAGAAGAGGTCGATCCGCTGGCCTACCCGAGCTACCACGGCAGCCTTGAGCACATCTGGGCGTTGGCAGAGCGGCCGCCGGCAGGCACCCGCCTACTGCTCACACCGTTCGACCCGGTCCAACACGTCAAGCGGGTGCTCTGGCTGGAGGATGAGGGCCGCTTCGGCGTCATCAGTTTCGGTCCCGACGACCCCAACAACTCCCGGCCGCCCTATCCGCCCGAACTGGACCGGTTCGCCGACCTCGGCTTGGTCCCCAACATCGCTGTGTTCAACGCGGCCGACATGCGGTGGGTGGCATTGGCGGCCCGGATCGGCATCCTGCGCCAGCCACTGAACATCAAGCTGTTCTTCTCCGATCGGTGGGTGTCCAACAACGACCCCGACCCGGATGTCATCGACTTCCTGTTGTCCCGTATCCCGGCTGACGTCGACCACGAAACCGTGGTTGTTCCCTACGCGATGAACTCGATCGAGCGTTGCGAAGCTCTCTGGGAGCGTGCCCTGGACCGGGGGTTGGGAATTCGGGTCGGCATCGGGGACTGCCCGTGGGCGTTCCCGACCGCGACCAACGCCGAGCTGGTCGACCGTGCGGTCGACCTGATCACCCGGCGCGGGCTCAGCCCGGCGACCCAGGCCGATCTGCGCGAGCGGGTGGGCGCCCCCATATCCGTTGTCGACGAGAGCGAGTGAGAGCAAGAAGGATGCCAGAGGACGCACAGTTCGACCCGTTCACCACGGTCGTCGACCCCTACACACCACTGCAGCGCGAAGCCGATAAGTGCCCGGTCTTCCACGCCAAGGGTGGCGCCGTCGTCGTTACCGGAGCGGAGAACGTCGCAGCGGTGTTCAAGGATGCCGAGGACTTCCGCAACAAACTGCGCCCGCTCGAGGATGGCGTGACACCGAGTCTCGTGCACATCGACGGCGAACAGCACAGCCGGATGCGCAAGTTGGTGGTCAAGGCGTTCACCCCCCGTGCGATCAAGAACCTGGAGGAGCCGACCTACGCCATCGCGCACGAGTTGATCGACGGTTTCGTCGAACGCGGTACTGCCGATCTGTGCAAGGAGTTCGCGTTCATCCTGCCCGCCATGGTGATCGCCGAGCTCGCCGGAATCCCGGCGGGGGATCGCAGCCAGTTCGTCAAGTGGGCGGACGCCGCGATAGCCGCCTCGATTCCGGAGTCGGAAACGTACGGAAACTCCGACCCGTCGCTGCGCGAGTACGTGCTTGGCATCATCGACGAACGCCGCGAGAGTCCGGGAGAGGACCTGCTCAGTGAACTGATCGAGGTGCACGACGGCGAAGACCGGCTCAGCACAGCCGAACTGGTGTCGTTGATCCGTCAGCTGATCCTCGCCGGCACTGACACCACCGCAAACCTGATCGGGTCGATGTTTCACTATCTGCTCTCCGAACCCGGCCGCTGGGACCGTCTGGCGGCCGATCGCTCACTGATCCCGAACGTGATCGAGGAGACGCTGCGGATGGACCCGCCGCTGTACTGGGTTCCCCGGCGGACGGCGCGCGACGTCGACATCGCAGGACACACGATCCCGGAGGGCACGCTGGTGTGCAACGCTGTCGCACAGGCCAACCGGGACCCCGCCCTAGTGGACCGCCCCAACGAGTGGGACATGGATCGGCCCGCGGCAAAGAACCGCTTCCACTACACCTTCGGGTTCGGTGAGCACTTCTGCATCGGGTCGTCGCTGGCACGCCTGGAAGCCACCGTGGTGCTGGACGTCGTCCTGGACCGACTGCAGGATCTCCGCCTCGCAGACGACTACGTCTACCAACCGCACGGGCCGATGATGATGCGCGGTGTGAAATCCATGCCCGTCGAGTTCTCACGCGCCCCCAGACGATGAGAGACGCCGGAGCCCATCTGCTCGTCGACGGCAGGTTCATCGACGAGACCGGCTCCACCCTCGATGTCATCAACCCGTCGACCGGAGCGTTAGTCCGTAGCGTTCCGCTGGGTGGGCTCACCGAGGTCGACGCGGCGATCACCGCAGCCCGCCGGGCCTTCGACGACGGACAGTGGTCAGGGCTGGGCCCCCGCCCCCGAGCCGAGATCTTGCTGCGCCTGGCCGATCTCGTCGACGCGCACACGGCCGACTTCACCCACTTCGTCGAGACTGAGGTTGGAACGTGCCGACTTGTCGCCGAAGCCGGGCAGGTTCGCCGACCGATGGAGCACTACCGCGACATGGTGGCCAAGGGAAGCGCGGAGCTGGGATACCCGCTGCCAGACTTGCCCGGGCCGCCGCCCACCGCCCAGCGCGTCGTCCGCGAGCCGTGGGGCGTCGTCGCCGCGATCACCCCATGGAACGCGCCGCACTTCCTGAACCTGTGGAAGCTGGCACCGGCCTTGGTCGTCGGCAACACCATGGTGCTCAAGCCCGCACCCGAGGCGCCCAGCAGTGCGCTGCTCCTCGGCGAGCTCGCGGTCGAGGCCGGCATCCCGCCGGGGGTGCTCAACGTGATCACCGGCGGCGCCGACGTCGGCCATGTCATGGTTTCCGACCCGAGGGTCGACATGGTGACGTTCACCGGGTCTTCGGCTGTGGGCCGTGTCATCGCCCAGTCGGCGGCGACGACGTTCAAGCACGTCCTGCTCGAACTCGGCGGCAAGTCGGCGCTGTTGGCACTGCCCGATGCCGATGTGCCTTCCCTGGTCACCGCCGTGATGCGCTTCGTGACGATGGCCGGTCAGGGATGTGGCCTGCTGACCCGGGTTGTGGTCCCGGATGCCTTGCACGACAAGGTCGTCGCCGGTCTAGTCGGCGCCGTGCAACGGGTTCAGGTGGGTCCCGCCGACGACCCGTCCGCCACGATGGGACCGGTCATCTCCGCGGCTGCACTCGACCGTATCGGAGCGTCCGTGCGCGGTGCGGTGGCAGCTGGCGCCCGAATCGCCTGCGGCGGGGGGTACCCGGCGAACGTTCCGGCCGGCGGATTCTATTTTGAACCGACGATTCTCACGGAGGTCACCAATGACATGCCGGTGGCGCGTGAGGAGATCTTCGGGCCGGTCGTGTGTGTGATCCGCTACAGCGGTGACCCGGACGAGGGCGTGCGAATCGTCAATGATTCGCCGTACGGGCTGCTGTCCGCGGTGTGGACGGCCGACACCGAGCTCGGCTTGCGGCTCGCCGCGCATATTCGTGCGGGGCAGGTCCGGGTGAATGCCACCGCGTCGGGTAGCGAGGCGCCGTTCGGCGGCTACAAGCAGTCCGGCATCGGACGGGAGGTCGGTCACGAGGGTGTGTGCGAGTACACGACGGTGAAATACGTTGCCTGGCAACAATGAATTAGGGGACAGCGATATGGGATCAGCGCCGAAGATCGGTGACTTGAACTTTGCGACGTCGGTTGGTTGCTATCAGCCGGATTTGGCGATGCACCGGCCGACGTCCAAGCCACTCGGTCTGACCGAGCAGTCGATGTACCTCTACGGTGGCTGGCGGGACGAGTCGGGCGCCCTACACATCGTGGAACGCAAGTTCTGCGGTCCCATGACCGCCGGCTTGTGGATGATGACCAACCGGTCCGGCAAGGTCGTCTTGGCCCCTGAGTCATTACAGACGGTCCGTGGTGAAGTCAAACGCGAGTATTCCGAAAGGGAGCATCATCTGCACGGCTCACTGCTGGGCAAGGCCGGTGGCGCACCGGAGGAGGGGCTGGACTATCGGCTGACCCACGGTGCGATGTCATGGCGGGAGGGCAGCATCCTGCAACTCGACGGTAGGTTGGTGGGCCCGGGCATCCAGATCGCCTCGCTCGACGGGGACGAGCCGTTCTTCTACACCAGCGAGCTCTACAGGATGCGCGGCACCGTGCTGGGAGAGTCTGTCGAGGGCTTCGTCTTCCTGGACCACGGCTACTGGCCGCACGGCCGGGACTGGAAGGAATGGAAGATCTTCAACGGCACCCAGTTGTCGTGGTCGGCGTTCGCGACCGAGTTCGCCGACGGGAGCGTGGAGTGGGGTCAGGTTGCCATCGGACGGCAGATGTTCAACTTCGTCGCGGTGGCCGACGCCGACGGTCCGGTGGCCATGGACGTCGGCACCACCGGCGGTGTGGACCCTGATCCCGAGGACTGGGCGCAGCGCATCGGCTTCCAGGCAAATGACGGCCGCACCTGGGTGTTCGAACTGGAGCCCGGCGGTCAGATGTCGCAGTTCTCCGCGGCGCGTTGGGGTGGCTACCGGGCACAGGCCGGAAAGATTCTGCGCCACAGGGAGACCCGGGATGTCAGGGTCGCCTTCTCGTGGGGCGAGTCGTTCATGGAACGCTTCCGTGACGAGGGCGTCGGATCAGTCGACGCACTTCTTGCCGGTCGATGAGCCGCCGGCCGGAAGGTCGGTGGCTGCCCTCAGCAGGATCCGCAGTTCGTTCTGCAATCCGTCGGCGAGTTCCTGCGCGTCGGGGACGAGATCACCGTTGGTGGTCAAGGAGAAGTTCGCTATTCCGGCGTAGGTGACCACTGCACACACCGGGCCGATGCCGAGCGCCTGCATCATCATGATGTAGAACTCCTCGACCTCTGCGCCGCAGATGAATTGGGGCTGCCTCGTGCTGGCGATGTTCGTCAGGCACATATTGAAAACCGGGGGTATGTCCGGAGCCATGCTGCTGCTCAGCACTCCGACCGCCAGTTCGACGGCTCCCGGTGTGACGATGTCGAAGATGTTCTCCACCGGATTGGTGCCGGATCGCTTCAGGCTGGTCTTCGCCCGGCCCATTCCGGATGTGATCGTCCGCAGCCGCTCCACCGGATCGGCGATCTGCGTGGGCAATAGCGGAACCAGCAGTGAGAACTTGTTCTCCACCTCGGTGGAGTCGGACTCGTCGCGCATGTTGACCGGATTGACCGCGGTGAGTGGACCGGTTGGCAGCTCCCCGCGCTCGGAGAGATACGAGCGCAGGCTACCGGTGACCATCGCCAGGCATACGTCGTTGAACGTGACGTCGAATGCCTCCCGCACCTGCTGGATGTCGCTCATCGGCGCCTGGATCCAGCCCATCGAACGCCGGATCTGGCCGGGGGACACCTCGCTGATCGAGACCCTCGGACAGTCGAACGGCGCGCCGGTGGCCCGTTCACTCGGCCCGTCCTCCACGGTCGGCCGCAACAGCGCCGCGAGGCGGCCCGGAATGACGGCTCGCGCGAGTCCGGTGATGGCCCGGGCTGCGCGCAGTGGTTGGGTGATGATCTTCGGCACCGCGCGCACCAGCATCTCGGCCCCCGTCGGCACCCGATCGGGCTTCCATCGATCCCGCGGCGCTTCCGGTGGTGACTCGGGAGAGTCGGTCATCAGATGGGACAACATCTTCAGCCCACCCATACCGTCGGTGTAGGCGTGGTGCATCTTGAAGAACACCGCAACCCTGCCGTGCTGCAGACCCTCGATGAACCACATGTCCCACAATGGCCGGGATCCGTCCAGGGGGGTGTCACCCAGTTTGGCCACAAGGTGGCGCAACTCGGTGGAACCGCCCGGGGCCGGTACCGCAATACGGTGCACGTGCCGGTCCAGGTTGAAGTCCGGGTCCTCCACCCAGACCGGTTCGGCGAGGCCGAAGGGGGTTCGCACCAGCCTGCGGCGCAGGGGGGTCAGCACCGGAAGCTCACGGCGCACGTGCGATTTGAAGACGTCGAAGGTGAGTTCCGCCGGCGCTGTCGACGGGTCGAGCACGAAGACGCCGCCCCCGTGCAGTGGCCAGCGGGCGGTGTCCAAGGAGACGAAAAGCGTGTCCAGGGTGGCGAGGGTCTTCATGGCGATTTCCTTGTGATCCCGGCCGGATCGACCAAATAGTATAACCTGGTTATAAAGTAAGCAAATGTCGGCGGGGCTCCCGCTGCAGAGTGCGTCAAGGGTCAGTCGCGCTCCGATAGCCGGATCGCGGTCGCGGCATCATGTGCCGCGCGCAGTTCGGGCTTGATGACCTTCGCCGTCGCATTGCGTGGGAGGGCGGCGACGAACTCGTACCAGCGGGGTCGTTTGAACGCGGCCAACCGTTCCAGGCACCAGCTGTCGAGTTCCGCTGCGGTGGTGGCATCGGAGGCGACGACGACGGCCTTGACCGCTTCGCCCCACCGGTCGTCAGGAACTCCGATCACCGCGCATTCAGACACCGAAGGGTGTTCGGCGAGAACCGATTCCACCTCGGTGGAGTAGACATTCTCGCCGCCCGACTTCACCATGTCCTTCTTGCGGTCGACGAAGAACAGCAGCCCGTCCGGGTCCTGACGACCAAGGTCCCCGGTGTGCAGCCAGCCGCTGCGCATCAATTCCGCCGATGCTTCGGGCAGGTTCCAGTAGCCGGTCGCCGTCGCCGCGCCGCGTATGCAGATCTCACCGACCGCCCCGGTCGGCACCGGCTCATCCGCGTCGTCCAGCACAGCCGCCGTCATGCCGAGCAGCGGCCGCCCGAGCACGGCTCCCGGGCGAAGACAGTCATCCCCCAGCGCCAGCACCGCCATACCTCCCAGCTCGGTGGCACCGTAGCTGGTTGCCGGCGTCACATGTGGAAGCTCTTGCACCAGTGCCTCATTCACGTGCTGAGCGAACGCCAGCCGCACGCTGCCCAGAGAACCGGCCGCGTCGGGGTGTTCGATCAGCGGCCGCGGCGTCGGAAACAGCGTCACAATGCTCACGGACCTGGCGCGCACGATCTCCCAGAACCCGGCCGGGTCACGCGGTCCGTCCAACACGTACGTGCCGCCGGTGGCCAGGGTGGCGAACAGGAAATGCAATCCGGCGACGTGGAAGAGTGGCAGCTGGGGCCATACGACGTCGTTGTCGGACAACGCGATCGCGTGCGCGATGCCGCTGACGCTCGACAGCCATGCCCGGTGGGTGAGCAGACAGCCCTTCGGCCGCCCGGTGGTGCCCGATGTGTAGAGCTGGACCGTCACCTCCCCAACGGCGGGGCGGACTCCCCGATAGCGGCCGGCGGAAGCGATCAGGTCGTCCGCCTGCCCGCCCAGAAGCCATGCCACGCGGTCGAAGAGGCCACCGGCGCGGGCGAGTGACTCCAGCTCCGGTTGCGCGAATGCGAAGCCGACACCGGCGTCGTCGGCCTGAAAGGCGATGTCTCCAGGCGTTACCCGTGGATTCAACGGCACCACGACGGCGCCGATCATCGCTGTCGCGAGATGGATTTCGACGACGCCCGGATGGTTGGCGGCGAGCAGCGCAACCCGGTCGTGCGGCTCGACACCTGCCGCAGCGAGCGCCCCGGCCAGGCGCCCCACCCGATCGTCCAGTTCGTCGTAAGTGCGGGCTAGCGCGTCGCCGACGATGGCCGGCTTGTCCGGGTGCCGGCCACGCCCGGCGGTGAGAATGTCGCTGATCAGCATGTCGGCGTTGCTCACTGCCGCACCTCCGTCTCAACTGCAACTTAGTTCACTGTCGCTCCGGCCGTACCGGGCCGGAATCCGATTTTCGGGTCACCGTGCATGCTGAACACCGGCAGTGGAGAGAGCCGATTCTGTTACCGTCCTGTCAGCCGGCGGCGGCTGATCGCCGAGGCGCAGGAGAACACCATGGCCGCAAGAGCCTATTCACCCGCTTCCGAGGCATCCATACCGGCGCTGACCGGCCAACGGGTCCGGTTCGCCCACCACCGCATCCCCATCGACGGTCGGTCCGTGGGTGTCTCCATCGGGGGGAGCGGTGTGCCGCTGGTGTTCTTCCACGGCATCGGCATGAACCGCCACGCCTACCTGCGGGTGCTCAACAGGCTGCCCCAACTCGGCTTCATGGTGATCGCCCTGGACGCGCCCGGTCACGGGCAGACCGCGCCGCCTCGGCTCGGTGAGCACAGTTTCGATCATCACATCGACATCGCCGGCCGCGTTCTCGACGAACTGGGGGTGCGCCGTGCGGTGATGGTGGGGCACAGCATGGGCGGGCGGACGGCCGCCGGCCTGGCGGCCCGTGAACCCGACCGGGCCCTTGCCGCGGTGCTGATCGGTGCCGCCGTGGGCGACCCGTTCGACACTTCTGCGTTGCGCCTGAACTCGCCGGTGCAGGCGGCGGTCGGAATGGCCGCGGGTTTGGCGGACTTCGTCATCGACCGGGTCGGCCTGCACCACCTCGAGCACATCAGGCACACCTCGATGGTCACCCGCCTGGCGCTGAACTCGCTGACGCACCCCGGCATCTTCCTCATCGCCGCCAGAGCGATCGTGGACTCCCCGAAGAGTGTCGGCACACTCGACCAGCTGGCGGCGAACAAGACACCGGTGGCGATCCTGCACGGTGAGCGCGACATGGTGGTGCCGCTGGCGGCGGCGGTCGACGCCGCGATCCACAGCAATGGAACACTGGTCACCCTGCCCAAGGCTCATCACTCCTGGGTGTTGTCGACGCCGTGGACGCTGGCCGAGATCCTTCGGCAACTGCTGACCGCTGATCAATTGGGGCGCAATGTGAGCCGAGCCGTTGCCGACCACGCGCGGAACCCCGGCTCGGTATCGAGGCCGGCGGCGGGGTTCTACGCGCCCGCGGCCCCGGCGCTCGACCTTGCTCCACCGCTGCGATTCCTCGGCGAAGCCGAGCCGGCGCAGCGCGAGTTGTATCACCGGTTCGCGGTCTGGGACGCCGACGCCCTGGCGCGGCATTCCGAGCAGCTCTCAGTGGTCCACGGTCGCTGACCCGTTCGGCGGCGGCGCAAAGGCCCAGCCGCGCGGGGTCAACGGCGTCCCAGATCGTGGTTGCCAGTACGCCCGCGATGAATTACGTTCAACCTAGTTTCTCTATACAATCCACATAAACCGACTCTGGCGCGAAGAGGCAGGCATGAGCTCATCCGACGCGATTGTGCAGCGCGGTATCACCGACTTCGAGGGCCGCTCCCTGGTTGGAACGTTCCATCCGTCACCGGAGACGTTGTCGCACCATGGAACTCCGATGGGCCTCGGCCTCGACGGCACCTACCTGTTCGCCACGGTCCGGGATGACGAGGGCAACATGACCTCGATGGTCCGCCGGATCGGTGAGGGCGGCGACTCGGTCGGACTGAGCCTGCTCCATTCGCCGATGACCGGCACCGACTTCCGTGTCGATCCGGAGATTGCGGCGAGCGCGTTCATCGGCCGGGTCCGTCAGGAGATCGACTCGGAGAAGGCGCGATTCTTCGGCGGCAAGGCCTACCCGCACGGTGACCGGGTGTTCGGGTTGACCGTCACGCCCACCGAGTTGCACTGGTCGGAGGGTCCGCACGCCGACCTGACCGGACGCATCATTGGGCCCGGCCTGAAGTTCTTCACCCCCTGGTCCGAGGGCGGGGTGCTCTACATCTCCCGGCTGTGGGAGATCAGCGGTACGGTCCGCGGCCGCGAGGTCAGCGGCTTCATGGGACTGGACAACGCCTTCACCTCGCCGGGCTACTCCTGGGGCCACGAACCGGTCTCCGGCAACTACGAATTGACCTGGTACACCTGGGGAAACCGCTACGAGGACGGCGCGGTGGAGATGGGTCACATCTCATCGGGCAACGGGCACTGGGGATTCGCGATCTTCAACAACGAAGGTGGGGTGCTGGCCCGCTCAACTGATGTCCGCTCGCTGGTCACCAAGCGCGACGAGATCGGCTGGCCGCTGCACATCAGCTACTGGATCGACGGCGAAGAGTGGGAGTGGGTCGCCGAAGAACGCGGCCGGATGGTGGACCTCGGCCTACCCGGTCAACGACGAACGCCCAACTCCGAGGGCCAGTTTCGTCGGGTAGGCGAGGAGCGCGCCATCACGTCGTGGATGGCCTGGGGCGAGACGGTGCCGGAGAACGGCGACGAGCGCAAGCCGGCGCCGGCGGTCTGACACTCTTTCTCGCGGGAGGTGGGCTATCCCTCGTCGACGTAGAGGCCGTCGATGTGGGCGGCGTACTTCTCGGTCACCACATTGCGCTTGACCTTCATCGTCGGGGTCATCACGTCGGAGTCCGGTCCCCACACCTCGGGCAGGATCTTGATCTTCTTGACCTGCTCGACGCGGGCGAGATCCTTGTTGACGCGCTCGACGTGCTGCAGGATCTCCTGCTCCAGATCCGGATCCGACATCAGTGCGGTTACGTCGGAGACGTCCTTGTCGAGTTGCCTGCCCCACTCGACGACCTCCATCGGGTCCGGCAGGACAAGGGCCGCAGGGAATTTCCGTGCCTCGCCGACCACTACCACGGTCGATACCAGCGGGCTGCTCGCGATCGCCGCCTCGATCGGTCCGGGCGAGATGTTCTTGCCGCCCGCGGTGATGATCAGATCCTTCTTGCGCCCGATCAGCCGCAGGTAGCCGTCCTCCTCGATCAGGCCGAGATCGCCGGACTTCACCCAGCCGTCGTCGGTGAAGGAGGCGGCGGTCTGCTCGGGGTCCTTCAGATAGCCGACGAAGGCCTGGGGCCCGCGCAGCTGGACCTCACCGTCCTCCGCGATGCGCATGTCGACGCCCGGAAACGGGCGGCCCAGACATCCCCGGCGCGGGTCGTACGGCGAGCCGACACCGCCGACGAACTCCGTCATGCCGTAGAAGTCGGCGAGCTGGACGCCGAGGGAGGCCATTCCGTCGAGGGTGTCCGCCGACATCGACGCCGCAGCCGTCAGTGCGATCTCGATGGTGTCGAGGGCGAGCGCCGAGGTGATCTGCTTGCGCGCCGGCTCGGTGTCGGCGAGGTCGATCGCGAGGTCGCCCGGAATCTCACCGGTCTCGGTCCGGGCGCGGACCGCCTGCAGTCCGACGTCGAGGGCGCGGCGCATGTCGGCGCCAGCAGGATCGGGAGTGCTGCGCGCAATGCCCTGAGCCGCTCCCCAGAGCTTCTCCCAGATCCGCGGCGGGCCGAAGAAGATGTTCGGCTTGACCTCGAGCAGGTATGCGCCGATCGCGGTCACCTCCGGGCAGAAGTAGACCTCCGATCCCAGCCGCAGGCCCACGTAATGGGAGAAGAACCGTTCCGCGACATGGGCCATCGGTAGATAGCTGATCACCCGTTTGTGGGTGAAACCCTCGCCGAAGGCCAGGTGGATCGACTCCAGCCCGGACACGATGCTGCGATGACTGTGCTGAGCGGCCTTGGGCCGCCCGGTGGTTCCCGAGGTGTAGATGATCGTCGCGATGTCGTCCTGCTGCACCACCCGCTTAGCCTCGTCCAGATCGAGCGGCTGCGCGCCCAGAAGACCCGCCCATGCGGTCACCGGGGCATCGGTCGCCGGTACCTCGTCGACGCAGATGACCGTCTTCAGTGTCGGAACCTGCGGCTTGATCTGCAGGGTCCGCTCGAGCTGCTCACCGTCGACGATGATCGCAACGGATTCGCTGTGACCGAGGATCCACTCGAGCTGGCTGTTGGACGACGTCAGATAGATCGACGTGGTGGTGACCCCCAGCAGCATGCAGGCGGTGTCGGCGATATTGCATTCCATCCGGTTGCGCATCAGCAGGGCGACCCGATCGCCCCTCTTGACGCCGAGCTTTCGCAGGGCGCTCGCCACCGATGCCGAGGTCCGCAGGTATTCCGCCCATGACAGCCGCTTCCAGCTGCCGTCCGGGGCCTTGGAGTTCAGCGCCGGAGCATCCCCGCGTTCGGCGACGGTGTCGGCGAGCACGTCGACGATCGTCCGCCGGCCGATCCGCTCGATCATCTCGGCACTGGTCATCTGCATGGGAGCTCCACCCTCATTGGTCTCGCCGATCCGATGTGCCGCCTCATAACAGATTCCCGGCAGCCTCGGGAGCCGATCCTAATACGGATTATCTAGCTCCTTTCCGGCATCGTCCGGAACGCCGTTTCGCTGCTCCGGAGGGTTTCGGGCCGGCTTTCCGGTTCATTCGGCATGGCCGCGACGGCCGGGGGCAAGAGTCTAGATAATCTTTATCCCGACACGTTGACACCGGATAGGGTGCGACTTAGATTCGACGGCAGGTATCTAAGACAGGCGAAGCTGCATGCATGTGTTGGTGACGGGCGCGTCCGGTGACTTCGGGGCGGGCATAATCCCGGAGATCCTGGCCCGGGGCCATCAGGTGGTGGGATTGTCACGCCGTCCGCACACCTTTCCCTCGCCCAACTATCGGCATGTCTGCGCCGACATCCGCGACGCCGACGCGCTGACCGCGGCGATGGCCGGCGTCGACTCGGTTGTCCATCTCGCGTGGACCACCCACCCGATGCACGACGCCGCCGCCACCCGCGCCATCGACGTCGGCGGGACCGAGGCCGTCCTGGAGGCGATGAAGCGGTCGGGTGTCGCCCGGCTGGTGACCGCTTCGTCGGTGATGGCATACGGCGCACACGCCGACAACCCGGCGTTTCTCAAGGAGTCCGATCCGTTGCGGCCCAGCCCCAAGCACCTGTATTCGGTGCACAAGGCCGAGGCCGAAGCGATCATCACCGCCTCGGGTGTCAACGCACTGATGGTGCGGGCCAGCAACATCATGGGCCGAACCACGACCGGTGTGACCCAGGAGGGTTTCGCCACCCCGGCGATCATGGGGATGAAGGGTGGTGCCAACCGCTTTCAGTTCATCCATCCCGACGACCTGTCCCGGTTCTTCGCCGACGGGGCCGAACGTCCGGACTGGCGGGGCCCGGTGAACCTGGCCGCCGAGGGTTCGATCGTGATGCGCGAGATCGCCCAGATCCTCGGCAAGCGGTATGTCGAGGTCAATCCACAACGCGCCGAAGCGGTGCTGAACTTCCTGTGGGACCACAACCTGTTCTCCCTCGATCCCGGCGCGGTCGAGGCGTTCCTGAACTTCCCGATCGTCGACATCACCAAGCTCACCGAGGAGTTCGGGTTCCGGCCGGCCTGGACCAACCGTGGCTGTGTCGAGGACTTCGCGCGCACCAACCGCGCACACATCATCCTCGGCAGCCGCCGCGTCGAAATCCCCTGGCGGTGGCCGTGGGCCACTGTTCCGGAGCGGGCCACCGAGGACGGCTCGCGGCATCCCGCATCCGAAGCGGCCGGCGAGTTCGACACCACCGTGCGCGATGGCTGGACCGTCTTCACCGCGGCCAACACCTCCGAGGCCTTTCCCGGACCGTTGACACCGCTCTCACTGGAACTCGCCCTGGACGCGCTGCTCAGCGGTGCGGCGAATGCGGCCGATGTCTTCAATTTCAAGGGCAAGTTGCGCGACGCGATGACCTATGACGCGGTGGGTTCCTTCGGCCACGGCATCTACGCCAATCTCTCCGTGGTCTACGCGCTCGGCACCGCCATGCCGGGTGCAGGCGTATCGGCCTGGGATGAAATGCTTTTCGGTGACCGCGACGGCATCGAGATAACCGAGGTGGAGAAAGTCGGTCCGATGGGCATGGCGCGCATGCTGCCCCGGTTGGCCGGCAAGCTGATCGGATTCGCCCCGGAGATCCGCAGCGTCGACGCCCATGCCCGCGCCGAACAGCACGACCCGTCGTACTACCGGTCGCTCAGCGACGTCGAACTGATCGCACAACTCAACCGCACCCGCGACGAGGTCGCGCAGGCTTGGTCACTGGCCTCGAACGCCTCCGCCTTCATCGTGCCCATCATGGAGATGGTCCAGAAACAGGGCGGCAAGGGGGTCGCCACCCGGATCCGCGGCGGCGCCGACGAACTCCCGAGCGCCGCGATCGCCGGCGGCGCCTACCGGCTTGCCGGTCTGGCCCGAACCGACCCGGCCATCCTCGACACACTGCGCACCAACGCGCCCGACGTCGCGTTGGAGAAGCTGCGCGACTCGCATCCCGCGTTCGTCCGGGAGATGGACGGCGTGCTCGGGGAGTACGGTCACCGGGGGCCCGCCGAGACCGAACTGGCCAATCCCATGTTCGCCGACGACCCGGTGAAGTTCGTCGACGTCGTCGCCAAGCTCACCGAAACCCAGCGGCGGCCCGAAGAACCCGCACCGCCGGTAAGCCGCCGGGTCGCGCTCGCGGCCGAGGTGGCCAACCGATTCCAGCGACTGCGAGAGCAGGCCAGGGACGCCACCATCCGGCGCACCCACCAGTACCGGCTGATCGCCCGCGAGATCGGCCGGCGGCTGGCCGATCGGGGCGTCATCGACCAACCCGAGGACGTGTTCTACCTGATTCGGTCCGAGCTGAAGAACCCGCCGGCGAACGCGGCGGAACTGGTGGCCCGGCGTCGCGCCGAACGGGAGCGACTCCGAGTCGAGCGGCCACCGCTGAACTTCGCCGGCACCTACTCGACGACACGTGACGCCGCCGGTGCACTCGAACCCGGTCAGTCGTTGCAGGGCACCCCGGTCTCCGCTGGAGTCGCCAAGGGCCGGGTCCGGGTACTGACGGCGGACTCGATGGACGACCTGGAACCCGGTGAAGTCCTGGTTTCCGCGTTCACCGACACCGGATGGACACCGTATTTCTCCTTCGCCGCCGCCGTTGTTGTCGACACCGGCGGCGAGATGTCGCACGCCGCAGTCGTCGCCCGCGAGTTCGGGGTGCCCTGCGTGGTGGGCACGCTGCGCGGCAGTGCGGTGCTGCGCACCGGTGACGTGGTCGAGGTGGACGGGGCCACCGGGAAGGTGACTCGAGTCGAATGACGACCACTCCGAATCGGTCCAGCTACGTCGGCGTCTTCGTCGACGGCGACTGGCTGCCGACGGAAGACGCTGCGGCGGTGCTGAACCCGGCCACCGAGCAGACGGTTGTCGAGGCACCGTTCGGCACGGTCCGCGAAGCCGCCGCCGCCGTCGCTGCCGCGCGCCGGGCGTTCGACGACGGCCCCTGGCCCCGCATGCGGCCGGCGGAGCGCTCGTCGCGACTCGCCCGCTTGCGCGATGTGCTCGCCAAGTGGTCCGACGACATCGTCGGGCTGGTGGTCGCCGAGGCCGGCATCCCGGTCTCGGTCGCCCGGCCCAGTCAGTTCGACGCACCGATGGGACTGCTGGACTTCTTCATCGAACGGGCCGCCGGCTTCGAGGCCATCCGGCCGCTGCCCGTCACCACGTTCAAGAACCGGCACTGCGCAACCGTCTTGGGTGCCGGTGTGGTGCAGCGATCTCCCCGCGGTGTGGTCACCGCGATCACCCCGTTCAACGCGCCCTTCTTCGTGAACCTGCTGAAGGTGGGCCCCGCCCTGGCCGCCGGGTGCACCGTCGTCCTCAAGCCGTCCGACTTCACCCCGCTGGAGGCGCTGCTGCTCGGCGCCGCCGCTGCCGAAGCCGAGCTGCCACCCGGGGTGCTCAATGTGGTGACCGGCGGGGTGGACGTCGGTGCGCTGCTGACCACCGACCCGCGGGTCGACATGATCACCTTCACCGGCTCGGACGCCGTCGGCGCCAAGGTCATGGCGCAGGCGTCGGCCACCCTCAAACACGTGGTTCTCGAGCTCGGCGGCAAGTCGGCGATGATTGTGCGTGCCGACGCGGATCTGGCCGCCGTGAGCGCCCGCGGTGCCCAGGAGCTGACCCTGTTCAGCGGCCAGGGTTGCGCGCTGTGGACCCGTCATCTGGTGCACCGCAGTATCTACGACCAGTACCTCGACGGCGTTGCGGACGTCCTGCGCCGGCTGCCGATCGGTGATCCCACCGACCCCAAAACCGTTGTCGGCCCACTCATCCGGGAGAGCGCCCGGGAGCGCAGCGCGAAGTTCGTCACCGGTGCGCTGGAGGAGGGCGCCCGCCTGGTCTGCGGTGGCGGCCGGCCCGCGGGTCTGGACCGCGGCTTCTTCTTCGAGCCCACGCTGCTGGCCGACGTGCGATCCGACATGACGGTGGCCCAACAGGAGGTGTTCGGCCCGGTCGGAGCGGTGATCCCGTTCGACGACGACGACGAGGCGGTCCGCATCGCCAACGATTCGTGCTTCGGGTTGTCGGGCTCGTTGTGGACCGCCGACACCGGTACCGCGTTCGCCATGGCGCAACGGATTCAGACCGGCAACATCAGCATCAACGGCGGCACCGGCGGGATGAGCCCGTGGGCGCCGTTCGGTGGTTACAAGCGCTCCGGGGTCGGCCGGGAACTCGGCGCCGACGTGCTCGACGACTTCACCGAGACCAAGGCGATTCAATTCCACGCCGGCTGAGCCGGGGAGACCACGAGGAACGACATGCCCACCAGCACAGCCGAAGGCCTGCGTGACTTCGTGCGCGCCGCTGACGACGCCGCCTACGTCGCATCGGCCACCGCCGAGACGCCACGCTCGACCTTCATCGTCGATCTGTACTCGCCACTGGCCGAAGCCCGCCGCAAGGCGACGGTGCACTCGACGACCCAAGCGTCGCTGACCGGCAAGCAGGACTACCGCACCCAGAAGGAGTTCACCGACGTCTCGTTCACCTGCGTGCTGGGATTCGACCATGCCCAGCAGGCGCTCGCCGACGAACGGCTGTCGTCGAAGATCTGGGACCTGACCATCGGCCAGGTCTGGGGGCACTCGATCATCGGCATGGACGGCGACGAGCATCGGCACTATCGCGCGCTGATCGCGCAGGCCTTCACCCGAAAGTCGTTGAGCCGCTGGCAGCAGACCGCGATCGAGCCGGCGGTGCACGGCCTGATCGACCGGTTCGAGAAGGCCGGCTCCGCCGATCTGTACCGCGACTTCACCGTGCTGTTCCCGGTGTACATCATCACCGAGATGATGGCGTTACCGTTCGACGAGATCGAGCTGTTCAACAAATGGGCCGGCGAGACGGTCGGCGCGTTCTACGATCTCGACGCCGCGAAGATCGCCTCCAAGAAGCTCGAGGACTATCTGTCGCCGTTGATCGAGGAACGACGTGGCGGGTCTGGGGAGGACCTGATCACCCTGTTGGCCAACGCCGAGCTCGACGGCGCCCGGCTCAGCACCATCGACATCGTCTCGTTCCTACGGCTCCTCCTGCCCGCCGGTGGGGAGACCACGGCACGCTCGACCGCAAACACCCTCCTCGGCCTCCTCAAGAACCCCGACCAGCTCGATGCACTCGTCGATGACCGCACCCTGCTGCCGCAGACGATCGAAGAGGGCGTGCGCTGGGAGCCGCCGCTGATGTCGATCAGCAGGCTGGCCCTCGACGACCTGGAACTCGGCGGGGTGGATATCAAGCGCGACAGCATCGTCGAGGTCTCCATCGGCGCGGCCAACCGCGACCACACCCGCTGGGGCGATGATGCCGACGACTTCGACATCTTCCGGGACAAGAAGGCCCACATCGCGTTCGCCTGGGGTCCGCACACCTGTCTGGGCGCGCATCTGGCGCGACTCGAGATGACGGCGGCGATGACGGCGCTGTTCGACCGCCTCCCCAATCTTCGTCTGGACCCCGACCGGGGTGGGGACGCGTGGGTGCAGGGCATCGGCCTGCGCTCGCCCAACAAGGTGCCGGTCGTGTTCGGAGGTCGATGAGTACTGGCCACGAAGCCTCGCCCAACAACCGTCACCAACGCTCGACTAGCTGAGGAGTAGAAAATGCCACTTCAGGACTACATGAAACTGGTTTCGGTCGACGACCACGCGATCGAGCCCGCCGACGTCTGGACCAAGCGGATGCCCGCCAAGTACGACCGCTCGCAGATCCCACACGTTGCCGAGATCGAAGTCGATTCGGCGGCAGTGCAATTGGGCGCGCAGGCCCACGGTCGCGTGCAGAGCTGGGTCTACGCCGGCAAGAACTACCCGCAGATCGGCCTGAACGCGGTTGCGGGCAAGGACCCCAAGACCTGGGATGTGGAGCCGGCCCGCTACGACGATATGCGTCCGGGTTGTTACGACCCGGTCGAGCGCCTCAAGGACATGGACGAGGACGGGGTGTGGGCGCAGACCAACTTCCCGAGCTTCGCGCGCTTCGCCGGCACCCGGTTCCTGGAGGGAGAGGACCGGGCGATGGCGCTGGACTGCATTCGCGCCTGGAACGACTGGATGCTCGAGGAGTGGTGCGGTACCGCGCCGGACCGATTCGTGCCGCTGTGCGTCCTGCCGTTGTGGGACATCGACGCCGCGGTCGCCGAACTGCAGCGGGCGATCGGACTCGGCGCCCGGTGCATCTCCTTCCCGGAGAACCCGTCACCGCTGGGACTGCCGTCGTTCCACACCGACCACTGGGATCCGGTGCTGTCCATCGCCCAGGAGAACTCGATGCCGCTGATGCTGCACTTCGGCACCTCGACGGCCACCCCGTACGTGAGCCCGGACGCGCCGACGCCGGTGGTGGTGGCCCAGATGGGGTGCAACTCGATGGGGGCGCTGTCCGATCTGTGCTTCTCCCGCACCTTCCACGCCTTCCCCGGGCTCAAGGTGGCGCTGGCCGAGGGCGGCGCGGGCTGGATGCCCTACATGCTGGAGCGGATGGACACCGTATGGGAGCGGCACCGCTACTACGCCAAGGTGGACACCGAGACCCGCCCGTCGGATCTGGCCCGCAAGCACGTGTGGGCCTGCTTCATCTACGACCAGGCCGGTATCGACTTCCGGGACCGGATCGGTGTGGACCGGCTGGTGTTCGAGAGCGACTACCCGCACTCGGACTCGCACTTCCCGCACTCGCGCAAGACCATGGTCGAGATGCTGTCCGAGGTGCCCGACGACGAGGCGCACAAGATCGCCGAGCTCAATGCTTGCGAGCTGCTGGGCTGGCGGCCCTGGGCGTGACCCAGGACCCACCACTCAGGGTCGTCCAGTGGGGTACCGGCAACACCGGAATGGTGGCCCTGCGGGCGATTCTCGCCTCGCCGAACCTCGAACTCGTCGGGGTGTGGGCCCACAACCCTACGTTCATCGGCCGCGACGCGGCGGATCTGGTGGGTCTCGAGGCGCCGACCGGGGTCGCCGTCACCGGTGATCCCGACGCGGTCATTGATTCGGCGCCGCAATGCGTCTGCTACATGGCCAGCGACCGCGGCCGCCACGATGAGGTGATCGACGACCTGTGCCGGCTGCTGGCGGCCGGGATCAACGTCGTCGCCACGACGCTGCCGGTTCTGGTGCACCCGTCCGGCGATGGACCGGACGTCCGGCACCGGCTTGAGACTGCCTGTGCGGCAGGGGGATCGGCGTTCCTGTGCACCGGAATCGAGCCGGGTTTCATGGCGGATGCCCTGGTGCTGCACCTGACCAGCCTGTCGCGCGAGATCACCGGCATCCACGTCCAGGAGGCGATGAACGTCGGCGGCTACCGGGTGCCGCGCTGGCGTTCCGGCCTGGGTAGTGACATCACCACCGACGCCGAGCGCTACGTTCCCGGCCAGATCGCATTGAACTGGATGGGTCCGATGGCGATGCTCGCCGAGGGGCTCGGGGTCACCCTCGACCGGGTCTATGAGGAGCGAAACCTCGCGGCCGCGGGATACGCGTTCACCGTGCCCGCGGGCAGCTATGGCCCGAATGACGCTGCGGCCCTGCACTTCAAAGTGGTTGGTGAGGTCGACGGACGACCGATGTTCGTCATCGAGCACGTGTACCGGTTGCTCGACGAGGCCGGACCGCAGTTTCCGCAACCCGTGGATCCGCTGCGGCGAACCACCCGGATTCGCATCTCCGGCAACCCGGACATCGATGTCGACGTCGCCCTCGGTGGAGCGGGTCTTGATGCGACGGATCAGGGCGTCCTGGGTACCGCGATGCGCGCCGTCAACGCGATGCCGGTGCTCGCCGCGGCGCCGCCCGGTGTCCACAGCCCCATCGACCTACCGCTCATCACCGGCCGCGGAGCCATCCGTCTCCAGCAAAGGAACAGCCATGCCTGATCAACTCAAGGTCGCCATCTGCGGCGTCGGCGACGTCGGCCACTACGCGATCCGCGGCGTGCTGAGCCGAGACGACATGAGTCTGGTTGGCGTTCAGACCTTTTCCGAGGAAAAGGCCGGCCTCGACGCCGGCGCATTGATCGGCTGGGAGCCGTGCGGCACCGCCCTGAGCACCTCGCTCGACGAGATTCTGGCCGAAAAGCCCGACGCGCTGGTCTACTGCGGCAAGAGCCGCAGTTTCGAACCGGTGCTGCCCTACCTTCGCGCCGGTGTCGACGTCGCCTACCTCGGCATTCCCGAACTCTTGCACCCACGGTCCTGCCCGCCGGAGATCCGCGGCCCGATCGAGGAGGCGGCACTGGCCGGGGGCGCCTCGATCATCTACGGCGGCATCGACCCCGGGTTCACCACCCAACTGCTGCCGTTCGTGCTCACCGCCGTCAGCGAGCGCGTCGACCTGCTCACCCTCTACGAGGTCCGCGACTACGACCCGCTGCCGCTGTGGCGGCTCAACGATCTCGGGCTGGGGGTGATGGACACCGACGGCTGCCGCTTTCACCGGCCCGGTGTCATCGACCACACCTGGGGGTCGTCCATCCGAGGCCTCGCCGACGCACTCGGGTGCCCGGACATCGAGGTGACCGAGTTCATCGAAACCCACCGCTGCACCGACGCATTCGACGTCCCGGCAAAGCGGGTCGAGGCCGGTGCGGTGGCAGCCATCCGGTTCGGGCTGATCGGAACCGTCGAGGGGGCCGAACGCTTCCGGCTGGAACACGTCAACCGGCTGCGCCGCGACGTGGCCGAACACTGGCGGCATCAGGAGGGCTACGGCGTCGAGATCCGCGGAATCCCAGACTATGACCTCCATCTGAGCCTGCGCGATCCCGCCGGCAAGCAGTCCCGGCCCGCGCTGTTCGGCACCGCGATGTACGGCATCAACATCCTGCCGGCGCTGATCGCCGCCGAGCCCGGGATCCGAACACCGTTCGAGCTGGCGGTCGTCGGCTGCCGCAATATCGGTGGTCGCCACCAGGACGACAACTGGACGATCTCTCCCCACCTGCACGCCCAGCAGGCCGGCGGCTGAGCCGAAGGCCGGTCCCGCCCATGAAAACCCGGTTCCGTGCCGATGTGGGCAATAGGCGTAGTCCCCATCGATTCGGTGGGCAAGATCGTGCTACAGCGCACCACAGAACAACCCTGATCGACCTGAGAGCGTCACCATGAAGCGGCTATCCGACCTCGACACCCTGTTCCTGACCCTGGACAACCAGCGGTATCCGCTACACGGCGGTGGGCTGCTGGTGTTCGATCCCTCGACGTCTCCTGAGCCGTGGACGCTTGCGCACGTGCGGGATCACCTCATCCGATTGCTCCCGGTGATGCCGCCGTTGCGCCGGCGTCTCGTCGAGGTGCCGTTCGGGTTGGCCGCACCGGTCTGGGTGGAGGACCCGGAGTTCAACATCGACGACCACCTGCACACCCTGGGAATCCCCGCCCCCGGTGGTGACAGGGAACTGGCCGCCGTTGCCGACGAGATCGGCAGCCTGCCCATCGATTGGCGTCGCCCGCTCTGGGACCTGTGGTTCCTCGAAGGGCTGGCCGACGGCCGGAAGGCGATCATCCTGCGCATGCACCACGCGGCCGTCGACGGCATGGGCGGGGTGGAGATGATCTTCCAGATGTTCTCCGCCGAACCCGGCGGCGAGGCGATCGGCGCCAAGGAGGACGACTGGAAACCCGAGCCGGTGCCCTCGCAGGGCGAGATGTTCGTGCGGGCGCTGCCCACCGTGGTGATGCGCCCGGTGCGTACCGTGCGAGCTCTCGCCGGATTGGGCGGTGTCATCCTCCAGCGCTCGATCAAGTCGGCGACCCGGAGCGAAGACAAACCGGACACCGGGTCCGGCGCCCGGCTGTTCTCCGGACCGCGGCTGCCGTTCAACGAGATCGTTCACCACGGGATACCGCACAAGGCGATGGCGTGGGCCAACATTCCGATGTCCGACGTCAAGAAGGTGCGGGAGCTGCACGGCTGCACGGTGAACGACGTCGCGCTGGCGATCTCCGCGGCCGGTATCCGGCGGTGGTTGATCGACCATGACGCGCTGCCGGCCGGACCGATCACCTGTGGGAACCCGGTCAACACCCGAACCGTCAGCGACACCGGCCAGTTCGAGAACCATTTCGCCATCATCGCCCTGCAGTTGCCGGTCGATGCCGAGGACCCGCTGGAGCGCTTGTCGATTATCAACGCGGCCACCACCGAGGCCAAGGAATCGGTGAAGAGCTCGCACACCAACGTGGTGGAGAACATCTTTCAGGTTTTCGCGCCCGGTTTCACCGAACTCGTGGTCAACGGCCTGCTGGCCGGACTGGGGGACAAGACCCCCGCCGCATTCAACACACTGGTGACCAACGTGCAGGGCCCACCGCTGCCGCTCTACCTCGCCGGCGCGAAGCTCGAACGGATGCACATCCAGATGATGCAGGTGCCGGGGATGAGCATGATCGTCGCGGTCTTCACGTATTCGGGCCAGATGTTCGTCACCGTGACCGGGCACCGGGAGAACACCCCCGATATCTGGACCATCCCCGAGGAGATGTACAGGGAGATGGCGGTGCTGATGTCGACCAAGCCGGCCAAGACGAGGTAGGGCTGCGCTACTCCCAGATTCGGAACTCGTGGAAGCGATGCTGCTGCCGCGGCTCGGCGGCGCCGATGACGCTCAACGGCGGTGCCATCGACAGCGCCGGAGCGCCCCGCCGATACAGTGTCCCGGGCTTCTCGGGCGTGGGTGTTGTTGCGGCGCAACGAGCCAGCGCCTTGTACAAGTCGGGTCCGAGCCTGCGTTCGGCCAGCAGCTGCGCCATGATCGCCGAGAACGTCCAGGGCGTGGTAAGCACCCACGAGTGGAAAGCACGCGGCAGGGTGACGAGTGCCGCACCGCTGAGATGTGCCGCGCCCGCCGCGGATTGCAGCGACACCAGCATGTCCTTCTCGCCGTGCACGATGGCCACCGGCGTTCTGTTGTGGGCGATCCGCCGCAAGGCGATGGCGCTGAGATCCGCTGAGGCGATGGCCTTTGCGGCCGCCATGAAGTCGCCGGGACGCAGCAGCGTACGCATCATGACCGAACCCACGTTCTGTACGTGGTAGACGTAGTCGAAGGTTTTCAGCCCCACCCGGTCCCGGGCGAGGTCCGCGACACCGGCGGCGAGGCCGGCACCGAGCTTCAGCGGTGAGCGCACCCGACTGCGGTCCTCGTCGAACTCATCGCCGAGCGCCGGGTCGATCAACACCACCGCCAGCGTTCGCTCGGGCCGGCGTGCGGCCAGTTCGGCGGCGGTGCGGCCACCCATGCTGTGGCCGACGAGTACCGCACGCTCGATGCCGAGGGCGTCGAGCACGCGCTCGGTGATGGCGACGCGGCGGCCGAAGGTGTCCTGACCCCGAGGCGGGGCCAGGCTGTCGCCGTGGCCGGGTGCGTCGATCGCGACGACCAGGAAGCCCAACTGCGGCAGCCGATTCAGCAGCCGCAGGTAGGCGCGGCGGTTCATCCCGATGCCGTGGAAGAACACCAGGGGGACGCCGCGGCCGCCGACCGACACGCCGATGCGGTGGCCGTCGTCCAGGGTTATCCGGTGGTGGGCGAACCTCACCCGCCAGCCGGGGGGCACCCGGCGCGGTCCTGCCGCCACCTCTGCGGTCGGCGTTCGTTCGTTCATTGCTGTTCCCCAATCGGATCCGCCGGTGCACCCCTAGCGCATGAGCGTTGCTCCGCCGTCGACACGGAACTGCATGCCGGTGACGTAACGGGATTCGTCCGAGGCGAAGTAGACCACCGCATGGGAGATGTCGGACGGCTCGACCCAGGGGATCGGCATGGCCTGCATGCCCGTGAAGCCGTCGATCGCCTCCTCCGGCGTCGGGTCGGACAGATCCGGCCGGAAGGCGCGGTACATCGGCAGGCTCTGCAGCATGTCGGTGTTGCAGTTGGTCGGGTGGATCGTGTTGACCCGGATCATCCGCGGAGCGAGCCGGCGCGCCAACGTGGTGCTGTATTCGACGAGCATCCGCTTGGCCATGCTGTAGCCGGCTCCGCCGAGGCCTTGCGGGCCGGATCCCGATGACGAACTGGAGAGCAGCCCGGCCACCGAACCGGTGATGATGATCGATGCGCCCTCGCTGAGATGGGGCAACGAGACGTGCACGGCGTTGAGCACTCCGATGAGATCCACGTCGACGGCGTCGACGAACGCGTCGGGAGTGGTGTGCTCACCGAGTGGGCAGATACCGGCGTTGGCCACGACGATGTCCAGGCCGCCCAGTTGGGCGATGCCCTCATCGAGCGCTGCGGCGAGTTCCCTGCGTTCACGGACGTCGGCCTGAATCGGAACGATCCGCCGGTTGTACTTCTCCACCAGTCTGGCGGTCTCGTCGAGATCTTCCGGACGGGCCAGCGGATATTCGTTGCTGGTGATGTCCTGGCAGATGTCGACGGCGATGATGTCGGCACCCTCCTCGGCCAGATGTACGGCGTGGCTTCGGCCCTGGCCGCGGGCGGCTCCCGTGACGAAAGCGACCTTGCCTGCTACGCGGCCCATGCCGGATCTCCTAACTCTCGTTGCCGACGACGGCGAGTGCGGTGAGCATGACCAACAACGGACGATCCGACACCACGTCGGTGTGCCCGGCGGCCAGGGCTCCGCGCACCGCATCGGGGCTCACCCCGGCCAGAACCGGATGCTCGCCGTCGAGATGTGCCCGCAGTGGGGCGATCCGGCGTGCGATGTCGTCGAGCTCGCGAAGGTCGGGGTTGTCCCGCTCCGACCATGCCTGCAGCTCCAGGATGCCTTCGCGTACTTCACCTTCGGTGCCGTCGACGGTGATCAGCTTGCCGGCCAGCGCCTCGGCCACCCCGGCCCCGCAGCCCACCACCGAAGGACGTCCCAACTCCCGGCTGACCACCGCGGCGTGACTGGTGGCACCGCCGACCTCGGTGACGATGCCACGGGCGGCGAGCATGCCGGATACGTCGTCCGGACTGGTGTGGTTGCGCACCAGGATGACGTCTAGACCCTCGTCCGCGGCGTCGATGGCCTCGTCGACGTCGCAGTAGGCGCGGCCGGAGACGACACCCGGGCAGGCGGGCAGCCCGTTGGCCAAAAGCGGCGCGGCCAAACGGGTTTCCGGCTGGAGGGCGGGCATCAACAGCGACTCGATGTGGGCGGGCTGTACCCGGCGCAGCGTCTCCTCGTCGTCGATGAGGCCCTCGTGCCGGAACTGCAGGGCCAGCCTTACCGCCGCTTGCGCGGAGCGTTTGGCGTTGCGGGTCTGCAGCAGCCAGAGCTTGCCCTCTTCGACCGTGAACTCGATGTCCTGGACGTCGGTGGCGAGATGCTCGAGCTTGACCGCGGCCGCCATCAGGTCGGCGTAGACCTTCGGCTGCTCGTTGTGCAGCGCGGTGATGGGTTCGACGTCGAAGGTGCCGGACACGACGTCCTCGCCCTGGCCGCCGGGAAGCCATTCACCGAACGGTTGATTCGCACCCGTCATCGGGTTGCGGGAGAACAGCACACCGGTGCCGGACTTGTGCGCCATGTTGCCGAACACCATGGCCTGGATGACGACCGCTGTTCCGGCGGCGGGGTCCAGCCTATGGTGGTTGCGATATGCGACCGCGCGGTCGCTGCTCCACGATGCGAACACCGCGTTGATGGCGCCCCGCAACTGATGGTAGGGATCGTCGGGAACGCTCGTCTCGGGGAGCGCGCTGCCGACGATGCGGGTGTACATGTGCCGGAAGCGCTCCCGGGTGTCGCGGGCGAACTCGGGTGTGTGCAACTCGGCCAAGGCTTGCTCGACCTCGTCATTGATGCCGAGGTTCAGGATGGTGTCGAGCATGCCCGGCATCGATTGCGCCGCCCCGCTGCGGACACTCACCAGGAGCGGCTTCGGGCCGCGTCCGAAGGTCCGTCCGGTCTCGTGCTCGAGCCAGGCGATCCTCTCTCGTATCGAATCGCGTACGACGGCATCCAGGGTGTGGTCGGGGTTGGTGAACCAGTCGGTACACACGGCGGTGGTGATGCAGAAGGCCGGCGGTACGGGAAGACCGTTGCGGCGCATCCCGTCGATGCCGAAGCCCTTGTTGCCCAGCAACTCCCGCGAAAGCCCGGCGGTACCGTCGAGGATGACAACTCGTTGGGCGCCGGTGTCGGCCCTCGGTGGTTGTACCTGTGTCATATTCGTGGCTCCTGAAGAGTGAGCGGACGCGACCTCATCGCTTGACGACCTGAATGTCGGACGTCTCGATGTCCCAGGTGGCCGGGGTGACGCCTTCGTCGCGGAGTTGGACCTTGAGCACTTTGCCGGTCGCGTTGCGCGGCAGCGTGGACCGGAACTCGATGTAGCGCGGCACCGCGAAGTAGGGCAACCGGTCCAGCGACCAGCGGCACAAGTCCTCCTCGGTCAGCCCCGCGTCCTCGGCCAGGACGGCGGTCACCTTGATGTCATCCTCGGTGAGCGCGGACGGCACCGCGTGGACTGCAACGTCCGCGATCCCGGGATGCCTGCGGAAGGTGGACTCCAACTCGTAGCTGGAGATGTTCTCCCCGCGCCGGCGCAGGTAGTCCTTTTTGCGGTCGACGAACCAGAACCAGCCGTCGTCGTCGAACCGTCCGATGTCGCCGGTGTGGAACCACAGGTTGCGCAGCACCGCCATGGTCGCCTCGGGTCGCCGCCAGTACCCCTCGAACATCACGTGTGGCTTGCGCGGACGGACGATGATCTCCCCGGCCTGACCGTCGGGCAGTTCGTTGTCGTTGTCGTCGACGATGCGAACATCGAAGTCCTCATTGCGCCGCCCCGATGCGCCCAGTGGGGCGGTCAAACCACCCGGATTGCTGGTGATGAACGAGGCCTCGGTGAGGCCGAACACCGAGTTGCCCGCCTTCTGCACTCCAAACCGCCGCTTCCAGGTGTCGATTAGCTCTGGGGTCCACGGTGCGCCGCCGGCATGTTTGATCTGTCCGAAGCACGCTGCCATTTCCGGGGTGTCCGGCATGGCGGCGATCAGCGTGATCATCGTCCCCAGGATCGAAACCTGCTGCGCGCCGGACCGTTTGATCTCCGACCAGAATCCGGACAGCGAGAACCTGGGGGCGATCGACAACGTGGTCCGATTGACCGCAGTGGCCAGCACCGACGTGCCCGCCGCATTGAGGTGGAACAACGGCAGCGGCGTCCACAGCGTGAACGCCGGGTCCCGCATGGCTGCGGTGTGGGCGGCGACGTTGCAGATGTAGTTGTGACTGATCATGCAGCCCTTGGACGGGCCGGTGGTGCCCGAGGTGTAGATCAGCATCGACAGGTCCGACGGCTCGACCTGCACCGGTTGCGACAGGGCGGACCCCGCTGCAATCTCGGGCAACGAGACGACCGACAGGGCTGCTCCGGCGGCCGTCTTCGGGGCCACTCCGCGGACCACCAGATGGCTGAGTGCCGGTAGTTGCGCGGCGATCTCGCATATGCGCTGCGCATAGTCGGACTCGGCGATCACGACTTCGGCGCCAGCGTCGGCGACCTGGTGCCGAAGATACTCTCCCTTGAGGGCGGTGTTCACCGGAACCCAGATGGCACCGAGGAAATTGGCGGCGAACCAGGTGATGATCGCGTCGAGGTTGTTGTCGAGCATGCACACCACGGTGTCGTTCGGGACGATCCCGAGGGTGGCCAAGGCGGCGGCGCGCTGAAGCGACAGCTTCCACACCTGGGCGTAGGTGTAGGTGTCACCGGCGAAGTCCAGATAGACCTTGTCGGGAGACTCCTCGGCGGCTCGCGCCAGCACCGCGGTCACCGTGTCGGTCCGCGTCGGGGACCACACCGGAAAGTCAGCGGTCGTCAGGGTGCTGGAGGTCATCAGGGCAGTTGCTCTTCGATGGAGGTGAATTCTGGCATGGTGAGGCTGCGGCGCAGCCAGTTCGCGCCGTCGAGGACCAGGGTGTGGCCGGTGAGATAGCTGGCGAACGGCGAGCACAGGTACGTTGCGGCCCAACCGAGTTCGCGCGGCTCGCCTACGCGTCCGCCGGGGATGCGCCCGGCGTCCTGTTCCGGGGTGGACGTCTTGCGCAACACCTCGGGCAGGTCGTCGTGCGGGAACTTGCCGGGTGCCAGGCAGTTCACCCGGATGCCGTGGGGTGCCCATTCCACGGCCAATGACTGGGTCAGGTTGGTGACCCCGGCCTTGGCCGCCGCCGAGTGGGCGGTTCCCGGCCCACCGGTCCAGGAGTAGGTGGCCCCGATGTTGAGGATCGCTCCGGGTGCCGACCGGGCCAGTGCCCGCCGGGCGAACTCGGTGCTGCACAGGAATGTCCCGTTGAGCACGATGTCCACCACGCTGCGCCAGGCGTTGGGCGACATCTTGACCGCCTGGGCCGGGAAATTGCCGGCCGCATTGTTGATCAGCACATCCGCCGGACCCAGCGCTTCTTCGGCCGCGTCGAACATCGCCGTGATCGCGTCCGGGTCGCGGACGTCGAGCGCGACGCCCAGCGCCTTGGCACCCAGCGCCTCGATCGCGCGCACGCCGCTGTCCCGGTGCTCCGGTTTACGGCTGGCGATCACCACCGCCGCACCCAGCCGGGCGAACTCCACCGCCATCGCCTTGCCCAGGCCGGTACCACCGCCGGTGACGACGACCACCTGACCGGCATAGGTGTCCGCGGGGAGCATGTGGGAGCCCAGCGGCGGCGGCGGCGGCAGTGGCATGTCAGCTGCCCTCGCGCCGGGCCTGGGAGGCCCGGTTCTTGATCTGGTGGTACTCCTCGGAGCTGAACAGCGCGGTCTGGGCCAGCAACTCCTGGCCGAACCCGTTGCGGATGGCGCCCGCCGAGGCCTGGTTCACCAGGAGCTTGCCCATCGACATCGCGAGCACCGGCTGTGCCGCCAGCCGCTGGCAGAGCTGCATCGCCCGTTCGGTGAGGTGGGCCGCGGGGACGACCTCTTCGGCCAGCCCCCAGGCATACGCCGTCGCCGCGTCGATGCGGGCACCGCTGAGTACGAGGTACTTGGCGCGGGCCGGACCGATCAGGGCGGGCAGGATCTGGGTTCCGCCGGTGTCGGGAACCAGCCCCAGGCCCACCTCGGGCAGTGCGAATACGGCGTTGTCGGCGATGATGCGGATGTCGGCGCTCAGCGCGATCTCGAAGCCGCCGCCGATTGCGGCGCCCTGGACCGCGGCGACGATCGGCTTGGGCGATTCGAGCATGTCCAGCCGCAGCCGTTGGTGCTCGCGCACGAAGGTGAAGTCGTCCTTGCCGTCGACCCGTTGACCCAACTCGGCGGTGTCGCGGCCGGAGCAGAACGACGGGCCCTCGCCGCGAAGCAACACACAGCGCACCGCCGGATCGTCGAGGGTCTGGTAGACCGCATCGCGCATCTGCTCGAACAGCGAGTCGGTGATCGCGTTGTGCCGGTGCGGGCGGTTCAGCGTGACGACACCGACACCGGCGATGTTCTCGGTCTTCAACTCGGTTGCGGTCACAGTGTCTCCCTATCGTTCGGGCGGCGCAGGCCGCCCAGGCGTCGTGCTGCCTGTCCGAGGTCCTCGCCGGCGCACAGCACGTGCGTTCTCTTGACGAAACGGTGCGCGCTCGTCTCCACAGTGAAACCCATTGCGCCGTGGATCTGAACGTTGGCACGCGCGTTGGCGAAGGCGGCGCGCCGGCAGAACGCCGCGGCCGCCAGCGCGTGGAAGTCGGATCCCGCCGGACTCTCGTTCAAAGCGGCGAAGAACATCAGGTTGTCCGCAGCCAATGCGTTGGTCGCCATGTCCGCACACTTGTGCTTGATCGCCTGGAACGCCCCGATCGGCTTGCCGAACTGAACCCTGGTCTTGGCGTGCTCGACGGCGTGAGCGGTGGTGGCCTGGGCGATCCCGGCGAGTTGAGCCGAGGTCAGGATGAGCATCAGCCTGCGCAGCCGGGACAGCGAGCCGACGTCGTCGATGCGGGCCACGGCGTCGCCGAGTTCGGCACCGTCGACGCGGGCGACCACGGTGCCGTCCTCGATGCCCGGACGCAACTCCGGATCCGCGGGTAGGGGGTGCAGCGCCGCACCGTCGTCACCGATCACCAGGGCGAGCCGCGCCTCTCCCGGTCCCAGGACCAGCAGCCGGTCATCGGCCGCAATCACCCGGGCGACGCGCTGGTTGCCCGCGACGAGGTCGGCGGCCAGATCGGGCCGGCCCGCCCACCACGCCAGTCGCGCGCCGGCAAGGGTGCTCAGGATCGGGCCCGGCACCAGGCCGCGGCCGATCTCGCGGAACAGGAAGGCCTCGTCGACCAACGTCGCGCCCGCACCACCGATCTCCTCACCGGCGGCCAGCCCGAGCCAGCCCATCGCGGCGAGTTCCTTCCATTCGGCCTCGTCGACCTCGGTCGGGCCACCCCGCAGGGGGAACCGCGCGGACACGAAGTCGCGGGTCGCCTCGGCCAGGGCCTGCTGGTCGGAGTCGGGAAGGAAGTCCATGGCGCTCGCCTACCGGTTTCTCGGGAGGCCGAGGACGCGTTCGCCGATGATGTCGCGCTGCACTTCCGAGGTGCCGCCGCCGACCGTGGACGCATACGAGTACAGGTACTCGGAAATGTCCGCCGCGTATCGACCTGCGCGGTCCAGGCTCTCGGGGCCGATCAGGTCCATGGCCACCCGGTTGATCCGCTGCGCCAGGTCGGCATAGAACACCTTGATCATCGAGCCCTCCGGACCCGGCACGTCGGTGCGGGCCGCGCCGGACACCGTCGCGTAGGTCATCGCCAGCATCGCGAGCACCTCGGCGCGCAATTCGCCGAACTGCGCTGCGACCGCCGAATCGTTGAGCAGGCCGCGCGCCGCGGCGTCGTCGATCACCGTCTCCAATGCAACGGACAACTCTGTCTGCCACTTCATGAAGCCGGTGCCCCGCTCGAAGCCCAGGGTGGACATCGCGACCGACCAGCCGTCGCCGACGGAACCAACCACGTTGCCGAGCGGGATCCGCACATCGTCGTAGAAGACCTCGCAGAACTCGGCCAGGCCGTCCATCGACACGATCGGGCGCACGGTGATGCCCGGGGTGTGCATATCGCAGATCACCCAGGTCAGGCCGTGGTGGCGGGTGGAGCCCGGATCGGTGCGGACAAGCAGCTCCTGGAAGTCGGCCATGTGGGCGAAACTCGTCCAGATCTTCTGGCCGCTCACCACGAGCTCGTCGCCCACGATGGTGCCCCTGGTGGCGATGGCAGCCAGGTCGGACCCGGCGCCCGGTTCGGAGAAGCCCTGGCACCACACTTCCTCGCCGGCCAGAATCCGGGGGAGATGGCGCTTCTTCTGCTCCTCGGTTCCCCGGGCGATCAGCGTGGGCCCGCCGTGGTTGACACCGACGAACGCGCACCCGATACCCGGACCGTTGGCGCGCGCATACTCCTCGAACCAGATCAGCTGCCGCACCAGCGACATGCCCTGCCCGCCGTACTCCTCGGGCCACGCGATCCCACCGAACCCGCCCGCGAACTGCGTGCGCTGCCAGCCCATGTCCCAGGCTCGGGCACCGGCGTCGTCGGTGGGCCGGGGGTTGGTGGGCAGATTGTCCCGCAGCCAGCTGCGCACGTGCCGACGAAAGGCGACGTCTTCGTCGTCGAAAGACAGGTCCACGTCGCCTCCTCAACTGGGGATTGACCAATCAGATCATATAGATAAACTAGCGCCAAACAAAGTGATCGGTAACAGCCGTCGACCGCCTCCAGGCGGACCGAAAACTTAATTAGCTAACCAGGTTACTATTATGATCCGATCGGGCGGCTTGGGGGACGTTTCGCGGAGAGGAGGATCCCAAGTGGGCGGCTCGCCGGCGCTACTCATCGACTACGGCGGGGTCCTGACGGCCTCGGTGTTCGAACATTTCTCCGATGCCTGCACCGACCTGGGGGTGGACCCGCGGCCCTTCATCTCGGAGTGCTTCGGCAGCGACCCGGAAAGCCCCTTCGCACGACTCGAACTGGGCAGCATCGGCCATGATGACTTCTGCGATCTGATCACCCCTCTGCTCACCCGGCACGCCAGCGGCCCGGTGTGTGGGCAGGACTGGATGGCGCGTGTGGAGACCATCACCTGGGACGTCGACCAGGCCATGCTCGCCGCGGTGGAACAGCTCATCGACCGTGGTGTCCCGACCGTCCTGGTGAGCAATTCCTGGGGATCGGTGGACACCTATCCCTGGGACGTCCTGCCCAAGTTCACCGACACGCTGGTGTCCTCGGTGGTGAAGCTGCGCAAGCCGGATCCGCGGGTGTACCAGCTGGCCGCCGAGCGGGCGGGACGCTCGCCCGAGGCCTGTGTCTTCATCGACGACGTCGAATCCAATCTCGGTCCCGCCCGCTCGTTGGGGATGCGCACGATCCTGCACACCTCCGCCGCTGACACCATCGCCGAACTGGACCGGATCTATGACTGAGACCGACGAACGGACCGACGAACGGCAGGCCCTGATCGAGGCCTCCCAGCAGGTGCTCAACGACAGCGCCCGGTGCGATTTCAAGGTTCGCAACGTCTGTCGGCAGGCCCGGTTGTCGACGCACAGTTTCTACCGGCATTTCAGCGGCAAGGACGAGTTGGTGGTCGCGCTGCTCGAGCGGGAGGTCCACGCCCTGGCCGCCCAGTTGGAAGCCGAGTCCCGGCAGGCGCGGACGGCGACGGATCGGGTGTGGAACTACGTCCTGGCCGAACTCGACCGGGCCGGTGAGTTCCGTTCCGGCGGTGGCTTCCTGGTCGACAAGCTGAACTGGCGGACGGTGATGACCGACCACCCGGAGGCCCTGGAGCGGTGCATCGCCGCGTTGTCGGCTCCCCTGGTCACGGCGTTGGCGGACGGGCACGCCAACGGTGAACTGCGGTGCGCCGACCCGGTGGCCGATGCGCGGGCGATCCTCTACATCATCCGGGGCAACGCGCTCGACTGGCCCAACGGTTCGGGCCACACTGTGCGCGAGGACTTGAAACGATCAGTGGTGCAGCTGATTTCGCGCGCGATCGGCCTGCCCGCCGTCACCGATGGGTGAACCCTCGGCCCCGCTGCCTGCGCTGGACGCCGACAACACACCGTTCTGGACCGGAGGTGGCGACGGGCGGTTGCTGATCACCCGGTGCGGCGACTGTGCGCGCTGGCTGCACCCGCCGGTACCGGTGTGCCGGTTCTGCCTGTCCACGAAAGTCGGACCGGAACCGTCATCGGGGCGCGGTGTGGTACTGACCTACACCGTCAACCGCCAGCAGTGGTTGCCGGCCCTGGCCCCGCCGTACGTCATCGCCGTGATCGGCCTCGACGACGACCCGGAACTGCGGGTGTCGACGCGGCTGGTCGGCGTCGAGCCGGAGGCTGTCCGCATCGGGATGCGGGTGCACGTGGTGTTCGAACCCGCTGGCGACGTGTGGTTGCCATTGTTCCGGCCGGATGGGGCGCCGCCATGAGCACCGGGGTGCTCATAAGTGGTGTCGGGCAGTCCGACGTCGGCCGCCGGCTCGGGCGGTCCCCGTTGTCGCTGACGGTGCAGGCCACCCTGGCCGCCGCCGCCGACGCCGGGCTCACGACTTCCGACATCGACGGGCTGTCCACCTGGCCCGGTACCCACGGACCGGCTCCCGGGTTCTCCGGCAGCGGCGTCTGGGACGTCAAGGACGCGCTTGGCCTGGAACTCGAATGGTTCAGCGGCGGAAGTGAAACCGCGGGACAACTGGGTGCGGTGATCAACGCGGTGGCGGCCATTCGAGCCGGCCTGGCCCGGCATGTGTTGTGCTTCCGCACGCTGTGGGAGAGCACGGCGCAGACGGCCAACCGCCGGGCGTCGGTGATTGGCAGTTCGGGGAGTCGCGTGGACGGCTCCCATCAGTGGTTCGTGCCGTTCGGCGCGGTATCCGCGGCGAACTGGGCCGCACTGCTGGCGACGCGCCACTTCCACGAATACGGCACCACCCGCGAGCAGGTCGCCGGGTTGGCGATGACCCAGCGGGCGAACGCCGGCCTGAATCCCAAAGCGGTGCTGCGTGATCCGATGACTCTCCAGGACTACCTGGACGCTCGGATGATCAGCGAGCCGCTGTGCCTGTTCGACTGCGACATCCCGGTCGACGGTTCAACGGCTTTCATCATCTCCGCCGCCGACGCCGCGTCCGGCCTGCGTGGCGCGCCGGTCGAGATCGATGCCGTCGGCTCGGCCATCCACGGCCGGCCCTACTGGGACCAATACCAGGACCTGACGTCGATGGCCGCCCATGATGCCGGCGAAAGCCTCTGGCGATCAACCGATCTCAGGCCGGCGGACGTCGACGTTGCCCAGCTGTACGACGGTTTCTCGATCCTGACACTGATCTGGCTGGAGGCCCTCGGCCTGTGTGGTCGGGGCGAGGCCGGTCCCTTCGTGGCCGGAGGGACGAACATCGGCCGTCAGGGGCCGCTGCCGCTCAACACCGGCGGCGGCCAACTGTCCGCGGGCCGCCTGCACGGCTTCGGCCATCTGCACGAGGCGTGCCTGCAGTTGCGGGGGGAGGCCGGCGAACGGCAGGTGCCCGGGAACCCGGAAGTGGCCGTCGTCGCCGCGGGCGGCGGCTATCTTGGCGGCGCATTGTTGTTGACCAGGGGCCGCTGACGTGGGCCGCCGAGAGCAGGAGGGACAACCGCTGTGAAGGTCGGTGTCGACTCGAAGAAGTGTCAGGGACACGGCATGTGCGAGGCCGTCGGGGGTGAGTTCTTCACCCTCGACGAGAGCGGATACAGCTCCATCGGCACCGGCAAGGCGGTGCCCGCCGGTCTGGAAGACGAGGTTCGGCTCGGCGTCGAATCGTGCCCCGAGGGCGCGCTGACGATCGAGGACTGAAGTTATTTAATCCGAGGATTGACTATCGCGAATCGGCGGACTTAGCATCAGGCGCAACGGATCACCGCGGCTCGGGGCCGCGTCGAGATTTCCAGGAGGTCGATCGTGGCCGGGAACGCCGTTGCCGAATCCGCCGACGGTCCGCGCTGGCGTCGCGATCCGGAGGCCAAGAAGCTGGCGATCATCAACGCTGCGCGCCATCTCTTCGCCGAAGACGGCTACGCGCCAACGTCGGTCCGCGACATCGCCGATGCCGCCGGTGTCAACCAGTCCCTGGTCTTCCGGTATTTCGGATCCAAGGATCGGCTGTACGCCAAGGCCGTCCCGCAGAAGGCGTACATCGACGCCCTCTTCGAAGACGGCCAGGCCACCGCGATAGCCAACCTCGTCCAGACCATTCTCGGCGGCAGCGGCGGCGAGGCGGCGCCCGTGGTGTCGCTGATCCGCAGTGCCCGGGAGAACGACCAGCTCGGCCGGCTGCACCGGGAGGGTTTCGATCAGATCGTCGGCACGATCGCCGACTCGATCGATCGTCCCGATGCGGCGCTGGTCGCCGAACTCTTGTTCGCCTGGGTGGTGGGAATCGGCGTCGCCAACGACATCCTGTGCCGGCCGGAACTGCTGGCCGGCGAGCCCGAACAGATCGCATCGATCGTCAACGAAGTCGTCACCGCGCTGGGAATAGCGCCGAGATGAAGGAGAACGCCGTGATTGACCGACTCGGATTCACTGTGGCAGCGGAGGTTTGACGATGGCCACGGTGTACCACGGTCGCCCGATCGAGCCGTACAAGCTGGGCATGCTCATCGACCTTCCCGAGCATCCGGGCCTGAGCGACTGCTGGCCGGATGCGGTCAAGTTGGCGTGCGAGGACGCCAAGGCGCGGGGTCTGCTCGAGCGTGATGTCGAGATCGTGGTTCGCGAGGTCTACGCCCAGCCGTGGGCGTCGGCGCACGAGCTGAAGAAGGTCTACCGCGAGCTCGTCGAGGACGAGGGAGTGCTGGGGATCGCGGGTCCGTTCACATCGGACAACTGCCTGGCGCTGCTTCCCGAGATCGAGCGGCTGCAGGTTCCGACGGCGACGATCTGTGGTTCGGTGCGCTTTCGGGGCGACTACGCCTACGCGTTCGCCAACGGCGGGCTGGCGGATGAGCCGGCGGTGATGGCGGCCTGGCTGGAAGCCAACGGCCACAAGCGCATCGCAGTTCTTCGGGAACGCACCCAGATCGGCGAGGAGTACGCGGAGTTCTTCCGTTACGAGTTGCAGCCGCACGGCCTGGTGATCACCGCCGAGCCGCCGGTCTACCCGGCGACCAGTGTCGAGGAACTGACGGGCGCGCTGGAGGTGTGCCGGGACTCCAAACCCGACGCACTGGTGTACCTGGGCCTCGGCGGTGTGAACCAGTGGGTGCGGCCGGCGCTGGAGGCAATCGGCTGGGACCCGCCGCGGATCCAGACGACCGCGTTCGTCAGCGCCACCTACAGCGAGGAGCGGGCCCGCCGGATCGACGGCTGGGTCGGCGTCGACCAGTACGACGAACGCAACGAGGTCTTCGCTGCGGTGCTCGAGCGCTTCCACAAGCGTTTCGGATACAGCTACGCCACCTCCGGGTTGTCGACCGGCTACGACATCGGCAACACGTTCGCCCTGGCGCTGGGCCGGATGCGGTATGTGACGCCGACCGCACTGCGTGACGCGATGGACACCCTGCGCCGCATCCCGTCCTGCACCGGCGGGCCGGGGACCATCATCACGCTGGGTCCCTCGGATCATCGGGCGTACAAGGGGGCGGACTTCCTGCTGTTGCGCCGCAGCCACGACGGCACCACGTCGATGGAGGGCGTCGCCCCCGTCGTCCCCTGGCAACAGCCCTGATGCGCATCGCCGTCACCGGCGCCAGCGGTGTCTTCGGCCGGGGCATCGCGGCACGGTTGCGGGCGCAGGGCCACGAGGTCGTCGGTCTGGCGCGGCGCCGGCCGCCGAACTGGTTGGCCGACAGCGCTTTCGTCGAGGCCGACATCCGCGACGCAGGCAAGGTGCAGCGGGCTGTCGACGGCGCCGAGGCCGTGGCCCACTGCGCCTGGGTGGTCAACTCGAATCCGGACGAGAAGCTGACCCGCGAGATCAACATCGGTGGCACCGAGAACGTCCTGGCCGCGATGGATCGTACGGGCAGCCGCCGGATCGTCTTCGCGTCCTCGGTCCTGGCGTACGGCGCCCGCCCGGGGGGCTCGGTCAGACTCCGGGAGGACGACGAGCTGAAGCCCGCGCCGGACCACTTCTATGCCTTCCACAAGGCACACGTCGAGGGCCTGCTGGCACGCTCGGGCAAGGAGTGGGTGGCGATCCGGCCGGGCATCGTCGTCGGCCGCGACGTCGACAACACCGTCATGCGTCTGCTGGGCGCGCCGGCCTTCCCAGACGTCGGTGGGTCCGCCGACCGGCCGATGCAGATCGTGCACACCGACGATGTGCACCGGCTGTTCGTCCGGGCCGTGCTGGGTAGCGAGATCGGGCCGGTCAACCTGGCGGCCGACGGCCAGCCGACGGTGCGCGACATCACCGCCAAGCTGCACCGCGGCGTGTTTCCTGCCCGCAAGAAGTTGCTCGACACCGTCCTGGGCGCGCTCTACCGGCGGGAACTGGTCGAGGCGTCACCGGCGGAATTCGAGCTGCTGCTCAACTTCCCGATCATGGACACCACCCGGCTCCGGGACGAGTGGGGCTACCGCCCGGCGTTCGATGCCGAGGAGTGCCTCACCGACTTCGAGCGCGCCGTGCGCGGAAAGATCGGACTGAGCAAGACCGTCCTCACCCTGCCGTGGCGAATGCCGTTCGTGCAGAACATCCCCCGCGCCGACGCCCCCCCACCGGACGGCGCCGCCGTGCACCCGGCCGGTCCGGAAGGGCTGGTGGGCGAGTTCGACACACCCATCGACGACCGCTTCCCGACGTTCGTGGCCAGCAACCTCTCCGAGGCGTTGCCCGGGCCCTTCAGCCCGGCATCGGCCTCGTCGACGATCCGGGGACTACGGGCGGGCGGAGTGTCGATCGCCGAGCGGCTACGGCTGCCCGGCGTGATCGGGCACGAGATCGCCACCCGCTCCATCGGAGTGTTCGGCCACCGCGTCTACGGCGGTGTCACGTCGGTCTACTACATGGCGGAGTCCATGCTTGGGACCAACCCCGACAGCATGATCGAACAGTTCTTCGGCCGTGAACTCGGCGACACCCCGGTGTTCGGCGAGAGCCGACCGCCCCGGGAGAGGGCCACGACATCCCGGCGGATCTGGGACGTCCTGGCGGTGGGCGCGACCGGGGCTGGACTGTTGGCGGGTACGGGACTCGACTCGAAGGCGTTCGTCGACGACGTCGACCAACTCGAGGCAATGCTGCCGTCCGATCTCGCCGACCTCGACGACAACCGCTTGGAGAGCCTGATCCTGCTCGCTCGCGACCTCATCGTGCACGGCTGGAACCTGGCTGCCTGGGCGGCGTTGATGTGCACCGCTACCGCCACAGCTGCCGAGCGTCTGGGCGGCGGTGAGATGCCTACGGCAGGAGCCGAACTCGCCAGCGGACGAGCTCTCGCCAGCGTCCGGCGCTTGGCCGCGATGGCGCAGTCCGATCCGGCTGCCAGGGCAGTCCTCGCCGGTCCTGGTGATCTGCTGCCCGCGATCCGGGAACGGGCACCCCGCCTGTACGCGGCCATCCGCGCGGAACTCGACCAGGTCGGCCACCGCGGAGCGGGGGAGTGCGAGTTGCGGTCGACTACCTACGCCGACGACCCCGAGCAATTCGTCCGCATGGTGGCCAAGTCAATGGCGCACGGAAGTCTCGACAGCGGCCCGGCAGAGCGACCGTCCGGCCGCCTGGCCGGGCTGGTCGGACGACAACTGCGCGAGCGGGAAGTCCGGCGGGACAAGGTGGTTCGGGCCTCCTGGATCCTGCGCCGGCTGTTGCGCGAGCACGGTGGACGGCTGGTGCGCCGCGGTGTTCTCGACCAGGTCGACGACATCTTCTTCTTCTGCATCGACGAACTGGAGGCGCTGCCGCCGGACGCCCGCGACCTGGTACGCCGCAGGCGTGCCGAGATGGCGCGGCTGGCCGATGTCCGGGTTCCCCAGGCCTTCAGCGGTCGCTGGGCGCCGGTGCCGGACGTCTCCCCACTGGAGCCCGGGCAGACACTTACCGGCCTCGGCGTCAGCGGCGGCCGTGTCACCGGCCGCGTCCGGATAATCGACCAGCACACCATCGACGACCTGGAACCCGGCGAGGTGCTGGTCGCCGAGGTCACCGACGTCGGATACACCCCCGCGTTCGCCTACGCGGGAGCGGTCGTCACCAACCTCGGCGGGCCGATGTCGCACGCCGCCATCGTCGCCCGCGAATTCGACGTCACCTGCGTCGTGGACGCACGCAACGCCACCCGGCGGCTCCCGGACGGAGCACTGGTCGAAGTGGACGGCGCCACCGGCGCCATCACGCTTCTGGAAATCAACGAGAAGAAATGAGAACTGTTGTGGCACATCAGATGCGCACGAGTGGACACTACGGGTTCCCGATCGTCGGGAATCTGATCAAACCGGCGCCGGAAGCCCACTGGGACGACGTGCTCGGGCTGAGCATGAACATGGAGTACTTCTACGGCTCGGTGCGATCCGAAGCCGGCGACTACTGGTGGCCCATTCGTGGGTGCTACACCGACCGCGCCCGCTATCTGCACCTGTGCGAGTCCAAGATCGGCGGTGACTTCAGCTACGCCACCGACGAGACCAACTCCTACGGCGGCCCGATCGAGCACCGCCACTCCGGCGGCCGCTACGAGGTGGTCAAACCCGACGGCGACGCACTGATGGCCGTCACCGAGACGACGATGGAGTGGCGCGACGGAGCCGACCTGCACATCACCGGCGAACGGGTCGGTTCGGGTCTGCAGTTCTATGCGGTCGACGCCGACGACCCGATGCTGTACACCTCCCGCCTGTTCCGGGCCAAGGGCTCCATCAAGGGTGTCCCGGTGAGCGGCCTGGTCTTCCACGACAGCATGCACACCAAGGACGGCAGGCAGTTCATGCAGGGGCCGGTCATCACCAGGCTGGAGACCGCCTGGGTGGCGTTCGCGACCGAGTTCGAGGACGGGGAGATCCACAGCGGGCATCTGATCCACGGAACCGAGGGTTTCAACGTCATGATCATCGACCGCAGTGACGGGCCGCCGGTGATCGCCCACGACGTCGTCGTGGAGGCCGAGCTCGACGGCCCGTTCGACTCCGAGTCGGCCTTCCCGCAGCGCATCACCTACACCGGCGCCGGTGAGACCTGGGTGTGGGAGGCCGCCGAGGGCGGCCGCTGCCCCATTCGCCACGATCTGATCGAGGGCCACCGCTGGCGCCAGGGCTGGGTGCACCACATCGACGAGACCCGCAGGCCCAAGGCCACCGAGGCCCTGATGGAAACCTACAACGGCAGGCTGGTCGAGACCGGTGCCCTCCGCGAGAAGGCAGGGCGGTGACCGGCGGATCTTGGCGCTGGCCATCGCGGCGGCGCGGCAATTTCGACTTCCGAAGCCTGGTCAGCACCTGCGAATTCGCCGCCGCGGACGCCTGGTGTGAACGCGAGTTCTTCGGTCTGCGCCCGATGGCCACCTACTGGTGGAGTTGCCTGAAGGACCTTGACGGCAATTTCCTGGCGCCGATGCGCAAGGTCAACACCGAACTGTCGAGCGGACTGCAGCTGTCGTCGAACGTGGGCACCGACAACCTGGAGATCGCACCGGAAGTGTTCGGTCGTTCGCAGCGCGGCGCGGGGGCGCGCTGGACGCTGGCCGACGACCAATCCTCGTTCCGGGTCGCCGCGCCGGCCACACCTCACAGCGAGCCGTTCGAACTGTTCGTCGCCGATGACGAGTTCTCCTGGAGCGAAGGCGATCTGCTCGACCTGCGCGGCTCGCGCCTCGGTCTGGGTTACCAGTGGTACACCCCCAACATCGACGAGCGTGGCGGCAATCTGTATGCCTCGCAACCGTTCCGGGTCACCGGCCACGTCGGCGGCCGGGAGGTCCACGGTTTCGTGTCCATGGACAACTTCTACGGCCCGGTCGGCCAGGTCTACAACAACGGGCCGATCTTCAACGTCGTCGAACTCGCCTGGGTGACGTTCGGCAACTTCTACGCTGACGGCGGCCACGAATTCGGTGCCCTTTGTCTGGGCAAGGAGCACTGGGGATTCGCGGTCGCGGCAGACGAGGGAGGACCGATCATGGCGACCACCGAGCTCACCGCCGAGGTGCAGCTCGACGCCGACAGGTACGTGTCGAGCGCCCGGTATCACGCGGCGGGCACCGAATGGCGATTCACCGCGGCCGACCGCGGCCAGATGCGGTCCCTGGCCGCCGCCCGGGGCGATGCGTATCACGGGCAGGCCGGGTCGGTGCGCCGGGTGGGCGACGATCGGACACCGACTTTCTCGGCCGGATGGATCGAAACGTTCCCGCTCAACGGACTGGACCGCAGCTACACCGGACCGCGGCGGTAGGCGGTCCCGCACTTGGGTTTGTCCGCGCAACCGGTTAGGATGCCTAATAACGGACGACAATCGTCCGCTAATGTGGGAGGGCCATGAAAACCGCCATCTGCGAGATGCTCGAAATCGACTTTCCGCTGTTGGCCTTCAGCCACTGTCGTGACGTCGTGGCCGCAGTGACGAACGCGGGCGGATTCGGAGTGCTGGGCGCCTCGTCACACAGCCCCGAGGAACTCGAGCACGAACTGGCCTGGATCGACGATCAGGTCAAGGGCAGGCCCTATGGCGTCGACATCGTCTGCCCGGAGAAGTTCGAGGGCAAGGGCATGGACCTTACCGAGGACCAGATCGTCGCCATGGTCCCCGACCAGTACCGCGACTACGTCTTCGACCTCCTCGCCAAGTACGACATCGCCGTCGACGACATCGGCGGGGACCCGTTCCGGATGTTCGGCCAGCTCGGCGATTCGATCGGTGAAGAACTGATGGACGTCTCGTTCCGCCACCCGATCAAGCTGATCGCCAATGCGCTCGGGGTGCCCCCGCAGTTCATGATCGAGCGGGCCAAGGCCGAGGGCGTACCGGTCGCGGCGCTGGTCGGCGCCAGAGAGCATGCGGTCAAACAGGTGAGGGCCGGTGTCGACATCCTGGTCGTCCAGGGCACCGAGGCCGGCGGTCACTGCGGCGAGGTCACCACGCTGGTGCTGGTGCCGGAGGTGGTCGAGGCGGTCGCGCCGAACGTGCCGGTGCTGGCGGCCGGTGGCATCGTGACCGGGCGACAGGTGGCGGCCGCCATCGCACTGGGCGCCGCCGGTGCCTGGACCGGCTCGGTGTGGCTGACCACAGAGGAGGCCGAGACCGCGCCGCACACCGTGCAGAAGATGCTCGCCGCCACCTCGCGCGACACCGTGCGCTCGAAGGGCCGCACCGGCAAGCCGTCGCGGCAGCTGCGCTCACCGTGGACCGACGCCTGGAACGGCGACGGGCCGGGCGCGTTACCCATGCCGCTGCAGTCGATCCTCGCGGAGAACATTCTGCGGCGCATCGACATCCTGGCCGAGAACGGTCACAAGGGGGCGCAGAGCCTCGCCACCTACTGGGTCGGCCAGGGGGTCGGCCTGATGCACAGGGTGAAGCCCGCCCGCGAGGTCGTTCTAGAAATGATCGAGGACTACCTGGACGCCGTGCAACGAGTGACCGAATCGATCGAGGACTGAGTTGACCACCATCGACGAGCTCGACCCCCTAACCCCCGTCATCATCGGCGTCGGGCAATGCACGGAACGACTGGAGAACAACGACTTTCGCGGTCTCTCGCCGATCGATCTGGCCGTCGAGGCGTGCCGGGCGGCGATCCGGGACACCGGTGCCGACGAGTCCGCGGTGATCGCCGCCATCGACACTCTGGTGTCCACCCGCCAGTTCGAGGACTCCACACCGGGCGCGCCCGCACCGCTGGGCAAGTCGACCAGGTTCCCGCTGTCGGTGGCCAACCGGTTGGGGGCGGCGCCGAAGCGAGCGGTTCTGGAAGTGGTCGGCGGCCAGGCGCCGCAGCACCTGGTCACCGAGTTCACCCGGGAGATCGCGGCCGGCGGTGTTGACGCCGTCTTGCTGACCGGCGCCGAGGCGATCTCGACGATCCGTCAGCTGGCCCAGTCGGAGAACAAGCCGGATTTCTCCGATGACCCTGCCGACCCCGGCGGCGTCTACGAGGACCGCGGATTCGGTTTGAAGGGGTTGATGACCCGTGAGCAGGCGGCGCACGCGCTGCTGTCCGCGCCGCTGCAGTACGGCCTCGTCGAGAACGCCCGCCGGGCCATGCGCGGCGAGGGCCGGCGGCAGCACATGGGAACCATGGGGGCTCTGTTCGCCCCGTTCACCAAAATCGCTGCCGCCAACCCGTTCTCGGCGGCTCCCCGAGAGCACTCGGCCGAGGAACTGATCACCGTCGACGACAACAACCGTCTGATCGCCGATCCGTATCCGCGTCGTCTGGTGGCTCGCGACCAGGTCAATCAGGGCGCGGCCATCCTGCTGACCTCGATCGCCACCGCGCGCAGGCTCGGCGTCGACGAATCGAAGTGGGTCTTCCTGCAGGGCCAGGCCGACCTCGCCGAACGCAGCCTGATGAAGCGGCCACGACTGGGCGAGGCGCCCAGCGCGCCCGCCGCCGTCAGCCATGCTCTCGAGGTCGCCGGACTCACCCTCGACGACATCGCCTTCTTCGACTTCTACTCGTGCTTTCCCATCGCGGTGTCGAACGTGATCGACACCCTGGGCCTCTCGCCGGCCGACCCGCGCGGCCTCACGCTGACCGGTGGGCTGCCGTACTTCGGCGGGCCCGGCAACAACTACTCCATGCATGCCATCGCCGAGGCGGTCGACCGGGCGCGTGCCCATCCCGGCAGCTATGCGCTGGTCTCGGCCAACGGTGGTGTCCTGTCCAAGACCTCGGTCGGCATCTACGGCACAACGCCGACCGCGCTGCGCCGGGACGCCAGCGCCCGAGTGCAGCGCCAACTCGACGAGGTCCCCGCACCCGGCCACGACCCGCACCCCTGCGGCTGGGCGACCATCGAGACCTACACCGTCTCCTACGGCCGTAAGGCGAAGACCGGCATCGTCATCGGGCGCCTCGAGCACGACGACAGCCGGTTTCTCGCCCTGGTCGCCCCCGAGGACACCGAACTACTCGAGCTGCTCGACGGCAGCCACGAGCCGATCGGCCAACGGGTCTACGTCACCGCACTGGGCGCGGGAAACCGCGTCACCGGCACCGAGGAGAAGGCCGCCCAACTCTTTCCGGCCCGGCCACCGGGGCTGCGCGACGACTACGAATTCGTCTCCGTGCACCGGGACGGCCATCTGCTGGAGATCACCATCAACCGGCCGGAGGTGCGCAACTGCCTGCACCCGCCGTCGCACGAGGAACTCGACGAGGTCTTCAACGCCTACTTCGCCGATCCCGACCTGTGGGTGGCGATCATCACCGGCGCGGGCGACAAGGCCTTCTGCACCGGCAACGATCTCGTCTACAGCGCCAGCGGCAAGCCGATGTACGTCCCGCTGAGCGGCTTTGCCGGTATCACCAGTCGACGCGGGATGACCAAGCCGGTGATCGCGGCGGTCAACGGCTTCGCCATGGGCGGCGGATTCGAGATCGCATTGGCCTGCCACCTGGTGGTCGCCGACGAGTCCGCGCAGTTCGCACTCAGTGAGGTCAGGGTCGGTCTGATCGCAGGCGCCGGGGGAATCGTGCGGCTGCCGCGGATGATTCCGCCGAAGCTCGCCACCGAACTCATCCTGACCGGCCGTCGCATCGACGCCGCCGAGGCGCAGCGCCTCGGCGTGGTCAGCCGGGTGGCGCCACCGGGCCAGGCGCTGCAGGCGGCCCGCGACCTCGCCGCGGAGATCCTGTCCGGCTCCCCGACATCGGTGCGGCTGTCGCTGAAGCTGATGGACGAGACCCAGGGCGTCCCGGACACCGTCGCCGCGGTCGACGCCCCGTCCGAAGCCATCGACGAGCTGCTGACCAGCGCCGACATGATCGAGGGCATGACGGCCTTCGCCATGAAACGAACCCCGGAATGGAAGAACCAATGAACGAAGAACTGGCCGCCTTCGACGAGTCCGTCGCCGGTGTGATCGAAAAATACTGGGGCGGATCGACTTCCGCGCAAAGCGCAGATGTCGCCGACCTGTGGTCGGCCGCGGTGGAGCAGGGCTGGTTCGAACTGAGCTCCGCCGGCGCCCTCGACCTGGCGGTGGCCGCCACCCGCAGGCTGGGTCGCGCCGCATGCCCGCTGCCACTGCTCGACGGGTACGCCGCGACGGAGCTGTTGCCGTCGGCGGGAGTGGACAGCGGCGCGGCGCGACTCGTGATATCCGGCGCGCCCGACTCGCTGGTCGACAGCGGAGGTGCGGCCACCCATGTGCTGGTGGTGCCCAAGGACGGTGGCCGGGCTAGTCTTCGGCCGATCGTCGAGGCCGTACCGCTGGCGGGGCTCGCCGTTCCGGCGTGGAGCCGGGTTACCCTGGGGGACAGCGTGGCCGAGTGCGATATCGATGTCGCCCAGGCCGACCGGGCGCTGGTCCTCACCCGGCTCGGCAAGGCCGCCCGCGCGCTGGCCGCCGCCGAGTACGCCCACGAGATGGCCGTCGAATACGCCAAGAACCGCAAGCAGTTCGGCAAGGTGATCGGCAGTTTCGGCGCTGTACAGCAGCGTACCGCCCAGTGCCAGATCGAGATCCGCTCGGCGAACCTGCTGCTCGGAGACGCGGTCACGGCGTTGCAGAACGAAGCCGCCGATCCCGTGTTCGCGGCGGAACTGGCGATCGGTTATATCGCGGCGATCGCGCCCAAGGTCCAACTCGGCGCCCACCACACGCTGGCCGCGATCGGCTACTTCGAGGAGCACGCCGCCCCGTGGCTGTTCCGTCGGGTCCACGCCGATGTGACCCTGCTGGAGACCCTGGAACTCCAACGGGGTTCGGTGGGTGACCATCTGGTGGAGACCGGTGCCCGGCTGCCCGCGGCGAACCTGGGTGAGGCAGGTGAAGCGTTTCGGCGTGAGCTGCTGGACTTCATCGCCGAACACGGAGCCCGTGACGGGGCGCCGACGCCGGTCGTCGCGGACCGGCCCACGGTCGCGGCGATGGCCGAGCGCGGCTGGTTCGGATTCTCCTGGCCCCCCGAATACGGCGGTCGCAACGCAACGCTGCCCGAAGAAGTGGTGCTCAACGAGGAGGTCACCTACAACCGGGTCGGCGCCACCAAGGCCCTCGGCTCGGTCATGTTGCTCGGCGGGTCGATCCTTCGGCACGGCACCGAAGAGCAGAAGCGGAAGTTCCTCCCCATCATCGCCGCCGGCGAGATGAACTTTTGTCTGGGCTATTCCGAACCCGAGGCCGGCTCCGACCTCGCCTCACTGCGTACCCGTGCGGTTCGGGACGGCGACGGGTGGGTGATCAACGGCCAGAAGCTCTGGACCACAACCGGTCAGGAAGCCGACTGGGTGTGGCTGGCGGTCAAGACCGATCCCGACGCCGTTCCCCGGCACGCCGGGATCTCAGTCTTCCTGGTGCCGATGAACACTCCGGGCATCACCATCCAGCAGCACCGGGCGCTGTCCGGCGAGATCTCCTGCACCGTGTTCTACGACAACGTCCGCGTCCCCGACTCGGCCCGGGTGGGTGAGGTCAACGGCGGCTGGAAGATCATCGTCGACGCATTGGCCGGCGAGCGGATCACGATGGGCAACATCGCCGCCTCGCTGAACCGGCAACTCGACGACCTCATCGCTTTCGTGCGTGCCGACGGCGGCACGCTGGTGGGGCCGCGCGGGTCGGCCAAGCGGGCGCTCGTCAACGACCTCGCGATCCGGGTGCAGGCCAACCGGGCCCTGGTCAGTGCCGCCGTCGGCAGCGCCTCCGAACTCAGCGCGATGTTCGACGCGGCGATGGCCGGTGTGATGGGCGGCGATCTGGCGGAGGAGTTCGGCGAGGCGACACTGAGCATCTTCGGTCCGGCGGCCGCCCTGAGCAAGGACGCCGCCGCACTGGCTTCGGTGCCGGGCGGTGGCGCCTTCGAATACGGGCTGCGCCAATCGATCATGTACGTCGTGGGTGGCGGCACCAACGATGTTCAGCGCGGGCTCATCGCCCGCGGGTTGGGGCTACCGCGCTGAGGCGCCGACCGACCAGGCGGCGAGCAGCGCCCGGATCACGGCGGTGAGAACCAGTGGCTGGTCCAGCATCGGATGGTGCCCCGCGTCGGGGAGCTCCACGTAGGAGCCTGCGCCGCGCAGCATCCCGCGGATCTCGGTGGCCATCCGTCGCGGAACGATGCCGAACTCGCAACGGAAGTAGCCCCTTTCGCAGCGCGCCTCGGTCAGTGCTCGTCGCAGGGTCTCGGCCGGCGGCGGCTTCGAGGCGAACAGACCGGCTTCGAACACCAGTGGGTCGAACTTCCAGAACCAGCCGCTGTCGGTCTCGTGCACCGATTCGGCCGCGATGTGGCTGCCCACGTAGGGCAGGATGATGTCCTGCGGCGGCACCGAGGTGAAGCGGGACTCGATCTCCTCGCGCGTCCGATACCCGGTCGGTCTGCGGTTGCTCCCGCTCAGCCGGCTCTCCTCGGGTGGGCGGTCGCGCAACGGCGAGTCGATGATCATGATGCCGCCCAGGTCGGGCTCCAGCAGGGCCGCGGTGGCCGTGACGAACCCGCCCATGCTGTGCCCGATCACCGTGACAGGACCCGAGGCCTCCGCCGCGGCCCCGGCCGCCAACGCCTCCCGGGCCCAGGTCTGCAGGGTGTACGCCCTCCGGGTGCCGCTGTCACCGTGTCCGGACAGATCCGGTGCCACCACCCGGTGGGTCTCGGCGAACATGGGGGCGATGTGATCCCACCAGCCGGAGTGCGCGCCGCCGCCGTGCACCAACACCAGACCCGGCCGCCCCGGTTGGCCCCAGCACCGCGCGTGAATCGGGCAGCCCTCGACTTCGATCTCGAGATGCTCGGGTCGGTGCCCGACCGCATCGTCGAACCAGGCCGGCACATGGGTAACTAGGTGGGTGATGTCATCGACGCTACCGGATAGAGTCCGTGCCATGTCAAACGGCCGCCGGGACCATCGGGAGAAGTGGTACCGCGATGGCTGGTATTCGGCCCGGACATGCGTCGACGCCTTCCACGACGGGTGGTCACGGCACGGCGACGTCCCCCTGGTGTTCGTCGCGGGCGGCGCCGAAAGGTCGGTCACCGTGGGCGAGATCGGGGCACGGGCCCGCGCGGTGGCCGGCGGGCTGCGCCGGCTCGGTGTGCGTCCCGGTGACGCGGTGGCCGTCCAACTGACCAACCGTGTCGAATGCGCGGTCGCCTACCAGGCGGTTCTGTTGTGCGGAGCTGTTCTGGTTCCGATCGTGCACATCTACGGGTCCACCGAGGTGGGATTCATCCTCGCCGAGTCCCGAGCGGCGACGCTGATCATGCCGCACACCTTCCGGTCCACGCGCTATCTGGACCGGGTCGTTAGCTACCGGGACATCCCGACGCTGCGGAATGTCGTGGTCCTCGATGCCGAACCGGACGATGACTACCTCGGGTGGGAACAGTTGGCGGACTCCTCGCAGGCGTATGCCGGCGCAGAGCCCGATGCCGATGACGTGTGCGTGCTGCTCTATACCTCGGGTACAACGTCGGCGCCCAAAGGTGTTCAGCACAGCCACAACTCGATCCTCGCCGAACAGGCCACCCTGCCCGGTCTGCTGGCGGGCGAACCCGACTCGGTCGAGCTGGTCAGTTTCCCGCCGGGTCATGTCGGCGGGTTGAGCGCCGTGCTGAGGCCGATGATCTCCGGTACCCGAACGGTGTTCGTCGACAACTGGGATCCGGCCGTGGCCGCCGAACTGATCCAGCGGTTCGATGTGACCACCACAGTGGGTACGCCGTTTCATCTGAACGGCCTGCTGGAATTACCGGGCGCAGCAGCGAAGCTGGGCACGCTGCGTGAATTCCTCACCGGCGCCGCGACAGTCACCGACGAGATCGGCCGGCGCGCCTCGGCGGCCGGCATCAATGCCTATCGGTGTTACGGGCTCACCGAGCACCCGACCGTCACCGGCGCCCACCGCGACGACCCGACGTCGGTGCGGCTCGGCACCGACGGACCGCCGATGCCCGGATCGGAGGTGCGGGTGATCGGCGACGACGGCGCCGACCAGCCGGTCGGCGTTCCGGGTGAGGTGGTGACCCGGGGGCCCGACCAGTTCGTCGGCTATCACGATCCGGCCTTGGACACCGACGCATTCACCCCGGACGGCTGGTTACGCACGGGTGATCTCGGCTATCTGGACGGAGAGGGAAGGCTGGTGATCACCGACCGGATCAAGGACGTCATCATCCGCGCGGGGGAGACCATCTCCTCGGGTCAGGTCGAGGACGCCCTGCTGACCCATCCCTCCGTTGTGGAGGCCGCCGCCGTCGCGGCTCCCGATCCGCGCTACGGCGAAGTGGTGGCAGCCGTCGTCGTGCTCAAAGCCGGTGCCACACTGACTCTTTCAGAACTGCGAGAACATTTTCGGCGTGCCGGCCTGGCCGTTCAGAAGACGCCGGAACAACTGGTCATCACAGACGCGCTGCCCCGCACAGCGCTTGGCAAGGTCATCAAGGCGGATCTAAGGAAGACACTTCTGTCCGAGCAATAGTCTGGAGGCCCATGCAGATCCGCGAACACCTCGGTGCCGAGAGACCGGCCGTCATCCTGCACCCTTCGGGTACGACGGTGGGCTTCGCCGAGTTGGAGGCGCGGGCCAACCGGCTGGCGCACTACTTCCGGTGGGCCGGACTGGGTGAGGGCGATGTGGTCGCCGCCATCATGGAGAACAACGAACACATCCACGCGGTGATGTGGGCGGCCCGTCGCGCCGGTCTGTACTACGTGCTGGTCAACACCCACCTGACCGCTCCGGAGGCGGCGTACATCATCGACAACAGCGGCGCGAAGGCCGTGATCGGTTCGGATGCCATGCGCCACGTCTGTGCACAGATTCCCGAATACCTGCCCGCCGGACCGCCCCGGATCAGGCTCATCGCCGACGGGGATCTCGAGGGTTGGCAGCGCTATCCCGACGTCGTCACCGACCGACCGGCTTCGCCGATCCCCGACGAGCGGGAGGGCGACCTGCTGCAGTACTCCTCGGGAACGACCGGACGGCCGAAGGGGATCGTGCGTCCGCTCACCCACCTCTCACCGTCCGAGGCGCCCACCCTGCTGGCCCCGCTGCTGTCGGCGCTGGGCATCACCGGTGACGCCGTGTATCTCAGCCCGGCCCCGCTCTACCACACGGCGCCGAGCTACTGGTCGATGTCGGTCCAGGCGCTGGGCGCGACGACGGTGGTGATGGAGAAGTTCGACCCCGAACAGGCGCTGGCCGCCATCGAGCGCTACGGCGTGACGCACGCCCAGTTCGTTCCCGCCATGTTCGTGCGGATGCTGAAACTCCCTGCGGCGGTGCGTGAATCCTATGACCTGTCCAGCCTGCGCCGGGTCGTGCACGCCGCGGCCCCGTGCCCGGTCGATATCAAGAAGGCGATGATCGAGTGGTGGGGGCCGATCATCGACGAGTTCTACTCGTCGTCCGAAGGCGCGGGCACGTCGTTCATCACCGCCGAGGAGTGGCTGAAGCGACCGGGGTCGGTGGGCAGGACGTTGACCGGGGTTCCGCACATCCTCGACGACTCCGGTACGGAGCTGCCGCCCGGTCGGCCGGGTGACATCTACTACGAGGGCGGACTGCAATTCACCTACCTTGCCGACCAGGAGAAGACCCGCGCCTCACGAAACACCCACGGCTGGACCACCGTTGGCGATGTCGGATATCTCGACGAGGAGGGTTACCTGTATCTCACCGACCGCCGCCACCACGTGATCATCTCCGGCGGGGTGAACATCTATCCGCAGGAAGCCGAGGGTGCGCTGGTCAGCCATCCCAAGGTGCTCGACGCCGCCGTCTTCGGTGTGCCCGATCCGGAGATGGGACAGTCGGTGATGGCGGTGGTGCAGACCGTAGACCCCGCCGATGCCACAGCTGATTTCGCCGACGAACTCGCGACGTGGCTTCGCGTCCGGCTTGCGGGCTACAAGTGTCCGCGCTCGATCGTCTTCGAACCCGCATTACCCCGGGCCGACACCGGCAAGCTCTACAAGCAGAGTCTCATCGAGAAGTATTCGTGACCGCTCAGACGGTCGCGCTCTGTTCCGCGGTGTCGCAGACGACGGTGGCCGACGATGGTGTCCGGTAGCAGGCTCGAGCCGTTGCCGTGAAAGGCCCGACGGGGTTCGGCGTCGGGAAGACGGCCAACGGTGAATCCCAGCCGATCCGTTTGTTGCACTTGCCGTTGCTGCCCGGACGGGTGACGCACACCTCGGAATAGGCCGGTGTGGCGAGGCCGGTGCAGGACTTCCAGGTGATGGTGGCCGTAACACCGGTCGCGCCACCGGGCCCGGGCAGCGCGGTCGCCTGAGGCGCCGACACCACGAACGTGCACTGTCCACCGTCGTCGGGGGCCGCCATCGCCGACTGATCCGGTGCGAAAAGCGCTGCCGACGCGGCGACAGCAAATACGGCAAGACTTCGCATCAGCGCATCGTGGTCTCTCCTCACGACGTCACCCTCAGCTGCCGGGCGGGGGTTGGTAATGGGCTGCGGACTGACGCAACTGCCAGATCGTCTCCGGGCACAACTCCTGAGCGGACTGGCTCACCAGATAGCTCGCCTGGAACTCGTCGGAGGTGTTGAAGTCGGTCTTGATGTCGTTGACGATCTGGGCGAAGGGCTCGCCGCCACGGATCTTGTCGCACACGCCGTTGCCGTACGCGAGGGCCTGATCGGCGTTGGCGAAGTTGTACCCGGGCCGAACCGTCACATTCAGCAGGTACGCGACCACATCGGCACGCGCAGGCGGTGGCTGACCGACGACGGCGCCGGAGAATGCCGCCACGGCCAGGGTTCCGATCAGAACGGCGCGGTACCTCATCGCACCGGATAGTAGCGAGGGGTCCGAACCCCCACTCGGCATTCTCAAAGCTGGCCGCGGAACGTCATTTCCGCGCGCGACTCTGTCACGACCGAGCCCCGGATGCGGCGCTTCCGCCCGAAAACGGCGTTCTGCCCAAACGCGTTCCCGCCGCGGATGCCAGTTCCTATGCTGACGGTCGGCATCCTGTGACCGTTGGAGGACAGTCTTGAGCTTCGTCGTAGCCCGCGCGGACCGGACGGAGGCGTCCGACCATGGCTACTAGCCCGGATTTTTCGTCGATGGTGATGGCGGTGGATCTGTAGGGCGTGATGTTGGTCGGGTGACGTTTTGCGGTCACAGGGCATGCTGGGCTGGTCCCGTGTCGCCGGGTGGGGCGGGCTTTCCCAGGGCCGGTAGGTCTTTCGTGATCGATCGTTCAGGAGGCCGGCTGTTAGCCGAAGGCGGTGCGGATCGTCTGCCAGGCGGTCGCGATCGAGGTGGCCCAGCGCCAGGTGGCGTCGATACGCAGCCGGAGTTGGCGGGCGCCACGGGTGATGCGGGCCGCGACGTGCAGCACGCGGTAGCGGAACGTGGCGATCTCGGCGCGGGCCAGCGTCGGATCACTGGTGAACCCGATGAGCCGTGCCCAGGTGACCAGGTCGGCGGCGGCCAGGACGATCTCGAGCCAGGCGGCGTTGGCCCAGAAGCCGTGGCACGGCAGGTTGCGCAGGCCGGTGTTCTTGAGTTCGCGGATGCGGTCCTCGACGCGGGCGTGCTGGCGGTGCCGCAACTCCAGGCCGGCGACTTGGCCGGCCACGACACCGGTGGGTGTGTCGGTGATGAACGCGGTGACGCGCATCCCGTCGGTGTCGGTGAACCGCAGCTGGGCGCCGGGATGCGGTCTCTCCTTGCGCAGGATCAGCCGGGTGCCCGGCGGCCAGCTGTTGAGGTTGACCAAGGTGGTGGCCTCGGCGACCCAGGCGCCGTCGCGCAGCCCACCGTCGGTGTCGATGGCTGGGTACCAGCCCTGGGCAAGGTTGAGTGTGTCCACCGCGTCCTGGACGCGGGCGTCGACGGGGTAGCCGAAGGAGAATCCGACCCCCTGCTCGCGGCAGGCGTCGGCGAATCGGTGGGTGGCTCCGGCAGTGTCGCAACGCACCAGCACCTGGGGCCGGTCGGGACCACCGCCACGACTGGGGTCGGGCCGCCACGGCGCGGGCAGCGCTGCCAGCGCCTGGGCCAGGACGATGATGTGGTCGCTGGCGGTGTTGGAGCCCGCGTTGCCGCTGCGCAGCAGCCCGGCCAGGGCTTCACCGCCGGCGATCTCGGGGCGGTCCAGAAACGCCAGCAGCGGATGGTGGCCGAACGACTTCTTCCAGGTCGGCGTCGCGCCGTGTTTGTTGTCGGAGTGATCGATCACCAGGGTGGCGTCGATGTCGATGTGCAGCCAGCCACCCGGTTCGGGGGCCGCGCCGGCGGCCCAGGCCGCCGCCCGCGCGCTGGCGCGGGCCGCGCGCACCGCTGGCAGGTGTGCGGCGTCGATGCGCTCATCGACCAGCCGCCACATCGTGGTCGTGGAGGCTTTCGCACCGAACGCGTGCTCACGGTCGCCGCACAGTTGGCCGACCCCGTCAATGCAGTCCGCGCCGTCAGCGACCGCCGCGGCCAGATCGGCGAACACCTCGCCGGGTGCGTAGGTCCACGGCCCGCGGTAGGTGTCGGCCAAAGCGCCGGTGACCTGCGCTGATAACCCGGTCCGGTCGGCCAGTTCCCGCAGTAGGCCCATCCCGGCGTGCGACACGACCCCGTGGCCATCGGCTGACACTTTCACCCGCGATGCGGCCGCGATACTCTTCACCTGCGAAGTGCCTTCCCGTCAGGATGGTTGAACCCTAGAGAAGTCCAATTATCCCTTGCAGGACAGGCACTTTCGCTTATCTACACGCCGTCACCAGCAATAATCCGCGAAAAATCTGGGCTA